>Ga0116200_10000750_pt1 | contig 11539 bp, 10 predicted proteins | sample Mar14436cmmetaG_FD_94478 | JGI IMG/M metagenome (GOLD analysis project Ga0116200, IMG submission 94478) | Marine hydrothermal vent microbial communities from Guaymas Basin, Gulf of California to study Microbial Dark Matter (Phase II) - Marker... ... | reverse complement strand
TTACCAGGGGTACATTACAGGATGTTCGGGCTTGGCTCATAGCGGTTTTGGCCGCCGAACGAATCACCGTGATGGTGATTCGCGGCGGACGCCTCGGAAGCCGGCCATGGACGGCTGGCGAGAATGAGCGAGAGCCATGCCGGAACATCCTGAAATTTTTTTTCCAGTTGACATTATAACAGATAAATATATCCGCTTATTTTTGCAAGGTAAACCGGATTGTAATTGTCCCCCATTGTTCGGTTTGTGGAGCATCGGGAGAAAGAGTATTAAATCGCCAGGCTTTCATATATATTTCCGCGGTCTTAACCAGCGATAAATCACCAATAATAACCGGCTCAACCCTTCCTACTGTCCCATCAGAGCGAACCCAGAACTTCAGTTTGACATCAGTTGCCTGATTCAGTGAAACCAGAGGAATTCCCGGCTGAAAAACGATGGTTCTTGATTCAGCAATCGGCCCTTCAAGACCCAGCAAACGATTTTTCACCTCAACCTGGCTTTGCTGTTTCTTCAATGTCTGTTGAATACTACTGATTAATTGCTGCTCACTGTCAACCTGTTTTTTCCCGACATAGCCTGCCGGCAGGGAACCAAGTGCCTGGGTCCCAGCCATAATTCCTGGTTGTAGTGTACCGATATCAGCAATCAGTTCCGGCGCTTCATCACTTGGCAGTGGAGTCATTTCAACCACCCTGACCGTATCCGGAGAAATGGATACACTGGCAGGAAGATCAATATTTTCAGGAGCTGGAACCGGCATATCCCCAAGGGCAATAATTTCGGCAATCCGGTTTTCAATCAAGGTTGAAATCTTTTTTTCATCTCCCAATTCTTTCTCTGTAGTACTTTTTGCAGCTGGTAACGGCAAAGGTTTGCGGACCGGTCGTATCAGCGTAACTTCTACTTCGGTTTCAGGCAACAACTGCATCTTCAGCAAAGGGATATTAAAAAATCGGGAGACATCAGGCAATGTTGCAATAAGCAATGTATGGATAAGGATGGAAAGAATAAAAAAACTCAACATACGGGAAGAAACGGGCATTGATGCTATTTCCTCTTAGGCTCCGTAGCAATGGCCAACTTATTCAGCCCGGATGTCTTTGCCGCATCCATTACTTTGACCACCACACCATGATAGACTTTTCTATCAGCCTCTATAATAACCAGCGTATCAGGATCTTTTTTTGCCAATCCTGAAAAAATATCATCCAGTTTTTCCAGGCTTATCTTCTTTCCGTCGGCATAAATGCGGCCAGAAGGCTCGATGGCAACCCTTACTGTGGTTTTTTTTCTTTTGACCTGTTTGGCTGAAGCTTTGGGCAAATCTACTTTTATCCCGGGATTAATAGACAAAGTGGTCGAAAGCATAAAGAAAATCAGCAGCAGAAACACCACATCCACCAGGGGAGTAACATCCAGTTGCACGTCATCTCGATTGCGGGTTTGAAAACGCATATCAGTCCTCTTGCTCCTTAAAAAGATCCAGGATATCAATACATATGGCTTCCATCCTCAATATCATTTTATCAACCCGTGAACGCAGGTATTTATAAAAAACAAATGAAGGGATAGCCACAGTCAGTCCGGCAGCTGTGGTAATCAGCGCTTCTGAAATACCACCAGCAAGCATTTGCGGATTGCCAACTCCCGCATGGGAAATAACCGTAAAGGCCTTGATCATCCCCATAACCGTCCCCAGCAATCCCAGAAGTGGAGCAATGCCGGCAATGGTTCCCAGGGTAGTCAGAAATCTTTCCAGGGAGGCGGCTTCCATTCGGCCTACTTCTTCAATGGAATCCTTGATCACTTCCCGCCTTTGACCATAATTTTTCAGTCCAACCATCAGGATGCGGGCAATGGGGGTGTCATTTAATTTACACAATGTTTTGGATTCATCAAGTTTACGCAATCTGATCAGATCGCTGATTTCAATAATGAAGGCATTAGGAATAACCTTGCTGCGACGCAAAGACCATATACGCTCCAAGAGAATTGCCACTGAAAGAATGGAACAAAACAGGATGGGATACATCAGCACCCCGCCTTTAATAACAAACTGATACATTGACCAACCTCCTAAATATTATTCTTTTTATTCTCCAGGTACTGAAACACCAAATTCTAACCTTCTTTCCCCAGAGCTGCAAGACTTTTTTTCACCTTTTCCAGCTGTTGATCGGAAAGATGATACTGCAGCAGCTTTTGATAAGTTTTTTCAGCGGCCGCAGTTTTATGCTCCTGTTTATAAAGTTCAGCTGCCATGTTCAGCGCTTTAATAATCCAATTTTCCTGCTTGGGAAACAAATAAGACAGGCGAAGATATTGTTTGATTGCATCCGACTTTTTGCCGGCTTTTTGCAACACCACCGCCCGGTTATATTGGGCGGCAGCCGCCAACTCAAGCTTGGGATTTCTGGCAGCCTGCTGATAAAAAAACTCTGCCTGTTCATATTGATGCAACCGCTCTTTGAGCGCCCCCAAGGCATCCAGAGCCAAAAAGGTTATGGAATCCTGATATTCCTGAGATATGATTTTTTTATAAAGATTTTCCGCCACTTCCAGCTGATTAATCTTTTCATTAGCGCTGGCATTAAGCAGCAATGACTGACGTTGAAGATGTTTATCACTGCAAACAGTCAGGCTGTCATCCAGCAGATCCAGGGTTTTCCCGTAGTCTTCCTGTTTAAATGCCTGTTGAGCGAATATCAGGTTGCAATCACATTGATATTTCCCCCCGGGGAACTGCTTCACCATTCTTCGACAGCAGTCCATCAACTGTCGCTCTTCTTTTTTCTCCCTGGCAAGAGAAATCATCTGGTAGAGGGCATCCATTTTTACCTCATCAGGATATTGCCCGGATATAACCATTGACAACATGGACTGCAGTTCATCCCATTGCTGATGCTGCCGATAAATATCAGCAATCATCATAACCAGAGGGGACAGATAAACAGACTGAGGAAACTTTTCAATAAATACCGCCGACTCTGTTTCCAGATAATCATCATGTCGCTGCTTATAAGCCAGCATGAGCAGACCATAACGTGATCGTTCTTCTATTGATGTGTCTGGATATGTCTGGGCGGCCCGCAGATAAACCAACTTGGCCCGTAAATAATCTTGAGCGTTAAAATAGCTTTCACCAATTTTCAGCAATGATCTGCCAGCATAGGACGACCCGGGATAATGGTCAATAAGAAATTCATATTCCCCGACGGCCTCAATAAAATGTCCCATGGAAAAATAAGCTTGGCCACGTTGATAATAAATGGCATCCTGAAGCTCGGTATCAGGATAATCTCTCAGGATAGCTGACAATTTGTCCAAAGCCAGCTGATGTTTTCCTTGGCGCAGATCAATCCAGGCAAGATAATATCGGGCCCGGTCAAGAAATGGACTGGCAGGAAAATAATTGATAAATTCGGTGAAAGTAATTGCCGCCACTTTATCACGATGGAGATTAAAAAGACATTCACCTTTATTGAGCATGGCATTCTGAATGTTTTTAGGATCTACCAGCTCAGCCACAAGCTTCCGGTGCAGCAGAAAGAAATCAAATTCTGGCAAGGCCTTTTCATAGGCTTCCAGGCCCATCCGGGCCCAGCCTCTCTCATAGGCGGCCAGCACAGATTCAGGCTGTTGAGAATTCACTGGAACAGCGTCAAGGACTGTTAAAGCAGACACATAGGAACCCGTGGCATTATATCCCCGGGCCAATAACAAACGACACTGATTTTTCTGTTCCCCGGATACCTGTTCCGGTTGACTTAATATCCCATTAAGAATCTTTTCAGCTTCATTAACGCGGTTGAGGAGCTGTAAAATACGCGCTTTTTCTATCAGCAATGCTGTCACTGATTCGCCATTTTCAAGAACCACACCCACCCCACGTTCAATTACTTCAAGGGCGGATTCAAAGGAACTCTTCTTTTCATAACGCCATGCAAGCTGACGAAAATCATCGCCGATAAGGAATTTTTCCGGGGATTCTTCCAGCAGTAAATGAGAAGCCATGATAGCCTCAGAAGTTTTCTCATGGGCATCGTCCCAGGCAATTATTTCCCTGAGAACAACCGCTGCCCCCCGATCCTGCCTGATAGTATCCGGCTGTCTGCCAACAAAATCCAGGGCTTCCCGAACCCGGTCATCCCGAATCAAAGACAAACCATTTCCCAAAAAGGCCAGGGACCGGGTATCTTCGGGAGCATCAGTAAACAGCAGCGGCTCGAACCGGTTTATTGCCTGCTGATATTGATGCAGGTAATAATGGCACCAACCGGCGGCCAGCAGGGATTGACGCACCAGAATATCACTGGTCTGAAGGTCGGCATGGGCGGTCAAAAGCACGTTCAGATAGTCCAGAGCTGTTTGATAATCCTGCCGATTGATAGCCATGGAGGCCAGCAGGTACCTGGCTTGAGAAATATAAGGAGAAGCAGGATATTTTTGCAACAGATCTTGTAATACAGCCTCGCTCTGTTTAAACTTTTTTGCCCGCAATAATGATTCCCCGTGCCAGAATAATGCCGTCGGCTGCAAACCCTTAAAATCATCCAGGCTGGCAATGGCGGTAAAACTATCCACTGCCAGTTCATATTTTCCTGCCTGGTGCTCCAGCCAACCCAGAGAATAATAGGCATACCCTAAGTATTGGCAACCAGGGTCAGCGGTAACCCGGACAAAGTACGCATGGGCCTCTTTCATTTGCTGGTCATGAAAAGCTATTTCTCCCAACCAATAAGAGGATGAGGATACAAAGGGGCTATCCGGATACTTTTCCAAACCAGTGGAAAAATAATACTTGGCTTCGTGATATGCCCCTTCCAGGTATTGCTGCTTTCCGCTGCGGTAATAACCTGCTGCCCCGGCAATCCCCCGAGCCATATAAGCAGTCACAGCATTTCGATAGGCACATCCTGGTGATTGAATTTCAGGCGTTGTCCATTTTGGCGCTGAGGCGGTATTATTCTCTTCAAGAGTCAGAACATCGTTTACCGGTTCCAGTTTGGTTCCCGGGGCAATCAATGGCATCAGGGTAAAATCACGAAAACCCTTCAGTTTCACACTGTCCTGCCCCACCACCACCACTTCCGGCAAATTCAGACCCTCACCTGCCTGGTCGGATTTCAACCCGGAAGTAAAAGTCAGGCTCCAGACAGCAAGACAGCAGATAAAAAATAGTAATCTGAAAGCATTCGCTGGCTTAAACAGTGGAATCATCTTTACTTATCACCATCTAACAGTTCATAGCCTGGAAATTTCATCTGGGACTCACCCAAGGTAAAATCACCCTTTTGAATCCATACTTTAAGCGTTTCAGCAATTTCTCTGGCCTTGGAATAACTGGACAAAGGGCTTGCTGGTGTTTCCTGACCGTCAATAATCACACTACCCCGTTTCAAATCACCATAGGAAACTTCCTGCATAATTTTCCCGGTCGCCATAGGATATTCATAGCTGTAATCCACCACCGGAGCATAGATATCGTCATCACTGATTGAGGTGAAACGGGCCATTTCCTCATTGATGATCGGAATGGGAATCCCGATGCCAACCGCCAGGCTGCAGCCATAACCCAGCATGCTGACCCCCACCAGCCATTCTGGCTGCATCTGCTTCAGGTCACCCATAACAAACAAGGTCCCGGCGCCACCTTTGACCACACCGTTATCACCCCGGGAAACTGCAGGGTTGTGCTGGGTTCCATACCAGGTCACATAACCAATACCACCCCCTAGAAAGATCTTGGTTCCCAGACCAATAGTCTGATAATAAGGATCATTCAGTAAAGGACTCAGTTGACCGGCACTGCAATAGGTTACATTTCCACCATGGGGGCGAAGAACTCCCATATAGGTGTAAATGGTTTTTTCAGAAAGATTTATCCCACAGTTATAGTTCTGATAAGCATTCCGTGGATTACAGAGGATAGCGTTGGGCATTTCCTCCAAGGACAGTTCCTTCTCCACCACTTTATTAGGATAACAAGTGGTACCATAACCTTCCATGTAGACATGGACTTTTTTCCCGGCCAGCAGATCCTGGATGACATGACCGCCACCATAGCGAAATTCACCGGGATAAATCTTGTTAAGCGGATCTTCCACGCAGGGTTCCGTTGCTCCCAGGTAGACATCAACAGCCGCAACTCCGCCATAGGCCGGAACATTGTTGATCCAGACCTTGCTGGCTCTTATTTTTGGCTTTGTATGTCCCAGGTTAAAAAAGGCTCCCGAGGAACACATGGGACTGAAAGTTCCAGTAGTCACGACGTCAACCCGCCGGGCAGCTTCAGAAACTCCATGTTCAGCCGTAATACCGATCATCTCCTCAGCCGTAACAACAACTGCTTCACCTCTTTTAATCCGGGCATTTATTTCCTGGATACTTTTTTCTACTCTAGCCACCATTTAACCCCTATAAACTAAGGCTAAGAACCTGTTCAAACAACTCGTCCTGTTTTTGGTACATTTCATCGGCAATTTCCTGAGAAACCCCGACATGCTCATATTTCAATAAATGCAACATTGCATGTATAGCATAATAAAGCAGGCTCTCTTCAATACTGTAACCCTGATCAACCGTTTCCCGCGCGACAGTTTCAGCGGAAATCACCACATCACCCAAAAGCCCATGATCCAGATCCTGGGGAAATGAAATAACATTAGTCGGCCGCTCTCGTCCAAAACATTTGGCATTGAGCTGGCTGATCCTCGCGTCATCAACAATGGTTACTTCCAGTAGCAGATCATTTACTTCCAATAGTTCCAGGACCTGGTTTATGGCAGCTGTTAGATACTGCCGGTCAAACGAATGACGATCCTGTTCATCAACAATGCTAACACCCATACCATTTACCGTTAAGAAAAAAAAGTTATTATTCCCTAATTAGTGTTCATCCGGAAACATTCATTTCCTGATGAACGCTTTCAGCGATCAGCTGTCAGCCGTGTCTGCCGACAGGCAGGCTGTAAGTAAAAAATTGGAAAAACAGATGGTTAAGCTGACTGCAGAAAACTGAGAGCTGATTGCCCATCCGGGAACACTGGTTTCCGGATGGAAACTAATCAGGAGGTTCAATTTTTTGCTTCGGCCTGCGCATACGCAACGATAATTTTCTGCACCAGGGGATGTCTGACCACATCAACCTGGGATAAATAACAGAAACTGATTCCCTCCACATCTTTGAGAATTCCCTGTACTTTAACCAGACCAGATTCCCGCTCACTGGGAAGATCTATCTGGGTAATATCGCCGGTCACCACCGCTTTGGAGCCAAACCCCAAACGGGTTAGAAACATTTTCATCTGTTCAGCCGAGCTGTTCTGGGCTTCATCAAGAATAACAAAAGAATCATTCAGGGTTCTGCCCCGCATAAACGCCAGGGGAGCCACTTCAATCACCCCCTTATCAAGTAACGCACTCACTTTGTCAAAACTGAGCATATCATGCAGGGCATCATACAAAGGCCTTAAATAAGGGTTAACTTTTTCCATCAGATCTCCAGGAAGGAAACCCAGACGTTCACCGGCTTCAACTGCCGGCCGAACCAGGATAATCCTGTCAACTTCCTTACTGGTCAGAGCAGCTATAGCCATGGCCATAGCCAGATAGGTTTTGCCGGTTCCTGCGGGACCAATCCCAAAAACAATATCATAGTTTCTGATGGCATCGATATATCGTTTCTGACCAATGCTTTTTGGGGTTATGGGCCGCCGCTTGCTGCCTTTATGCCGAATACAGACTTTATCCAGAAAGATACTTTTCAGATGAGCCTTCGAATCACCGGCCTTAATCCGGTAGGCAAAGTCAATATCGGTGGGATAAAGGGGATATCCATCCAGGACCAGGGCATAAAGTTCTCGTAAAATATCCATCACCAGTTTCACCTGGTAGTCATCCCCATGAACCATAACCTCATTTCCCCGGCTGCTGATCTTCACCCCGGCCTTTTCTTCCAGCACTTTGAGATTTTCACCTTGTTCACCAAGAATTATTCGTATGGCATTGGCATCGGTAAAATTCATTTTCTGCATATCATTACATCCAGAAAGATTGAGGCATAATCAATAAAATCGAAAAAACTATTTCAACGCTCCGATGGCTACGGCGATTATCTTATCCTTATCTTCATCTGAAAGAAATGGATGGACCGGGATCGAAAAGATTTCTTCGCATACCTGTTCGGCAACCGGTAAATTTCCTGGCTGGTATCCAAGCTCAGAGAAAACCTCCTGTAGATGCAGAGGGACCGGATAATGGATTGCGGTAGGAATCCCGGCATCATTCAGCGTTTCAATTACCTGCGAGCGCCTGTCAGAACGTAATGAATACTGGGCGTAAACCGAGAAATATCCTGGCTTTTCCACCGGCACCTGGAAAAATGGGGCAAAACTTTCAGAATAGCTGGCGGCAATCTGCCGCCGCTGATCAATTTCAGCCGCAAAATGGGGCAGCTTTGCCAGCAGGACAGCAGCCTGCAAGGTATCAAGACGACTGTTCATCCCCAGCATACTGTGATGATAGCGTCGCTGCTGACCATGATTCCGCCGGATCCGCAAACGCTCAGCCAGCTTTTCATCAGCGGTAAAAATCATTCCCCCGTCACCATAACAACCCAGTGGTTTAGCCGGAAAAAACGAAGTAGTGGCCAAGGTTCCGAAAGAACCACACTTTCGCCCGTCAAGTTCAGCTCCCAGAGATTGAGCCGCGTCTTCTATCAGGAAAATATTATGACGGTCAGCAATGGCCTGTATAGCTTCATAGTTTGCCGGCAATCCAAAGATATCAACGGCAACAATGGCCTTAGTTCTGGCGCTGACAGCCCTTTCAAGCAACTGTGGATTGAGGTTGTAGGTATCCGGTTCAATATCTACAAAAACCGGCTTTGCCCCCACCAGGGCAATAGTCTCCGCTGTAGCAATAAAAGTGAATGACGTTGTTATCACCTCATCGCCGGCACCAATTCCCAGCGCCATCAGGGCCAGCATCAAGGCATCTGTGCCGGATGCACAACCAATTGCATGGGGAATACCCACAAAACCGGCTAGCTCTTCCTCAAGCTTTTTCACTTCCGGACCATTGATAAAACGAGATGATGTCAGCACTGCAGACATGGCCTCATCTATCTCTTTCTGGTATTCTTTATATTGAGCTGGCAAATCAACAAACTGCATACTTCCCCCAAAAATAGCTAATGTTTTTTTAAAAGTTATAAATGGAATAACGGCCTATGTCAGTGTGAGTTTTTTCAGCGATTCAAGGCTTTCATCCTGACCGACAACAATCAGCATATCACTGTCTTTAATCACAAAATCAGGGTCCGGAGGCATATGCATCCGGTCCGGAACCAGTTCTTTAATGGCGATGACCTGAATCCCGAAACGGTTTCTTAAACGTAGTTCCTTCAAGGTTTTTCCCACCAGTTTTGCCGAAGCTGCTATTTCCAGAATACTGTAGCCCTCACTGAGGGGAAGATGCTCAATAACATTGGATGAGCTGAGGCTGTTTGCCAGTCGGACCCCGGAATCACGCTCGGGAAAGATCACGCTGCTGGCGCCGATCTTTTCCAGGATCTTTCCATGATCTACCGTTACTGCCTTGACCACCACCTCTTTAACTCCCATTTCCTTCAGATACAGGGTAATCAAAATACTGGTATCCAACCGATCACCAACGCTGACTACTGCTACATCAACATCAGGAACTCCCAGACGTTCCAGAACTTCACGATCGGTAGCATCGGCAACCACTGCCCTGGACACCTGGTCCTTAATACTCTGAATTCGCTCCTTGTTACTGTCTATAACCATTACTTCGCTGCCCAGTTCATAAAGATGCTGAGCCGTGTAGTAACCAAAATTACCAATCCCGATAACCACAAAAAGTCTCATATTGAGTCCTCCATCATTTTCGACTAGCCAATCATCACCTGTTCTTCAGCATACTGAAAATCACCTTTTGATTGTCGGCGGGTAAAAAGCAATACCGCTGTCAAGGGTCCAACCCGACCAATAAACATCAACATGACGATCATGAATTTACCAAAACCTGATAAACTAGACGTAATACCTGTTGACAGCCCAACGGTGGCAAATGCTGATACTTCCTCAAAAAGAAGATTAATAAACCGGCCACGTTCAACCGCCAGCGGAATAGGCGCGGAAGCTTCGGATATGGATAAAATCAGCAGGAATAAAACCAGGATCAGGCCAGCCGCGGTAATGATACTGAAAGCATTAAAAATGGTATTGCGTGGAAGTGTTCGTCCATAAAGGCTCACATGTTCTCTACCGCATATCCGCGACCACATCATCATGGCAAAGACCCCCAGAGCGGTAGTTTTAACACCTCCGCCACAGGAACCGGGAGAAGCACCGATAAACATCAGGCAGATAACAATCAGAAGGGAGGAATTACCAAAAGAACCGATATCCAGGGTATTAAAACCGGCCGTCCGGGCGGTTACCGATTGAAAGGCAGCAGCCAGCAGGCCTTCACCCACAGGAACCTGCCTCAGCGTATGGAACTGCTCAGTAAAGTAAAGCAACCCCATACCGCCAAAAATTAACAGCAGAGTAACGGTAAGAACCAGTTTAGTATGCAAAGAGAGAAATATCCGGCTCCGGTTCATTTTGTGGATAAGATAATATCGAAGTTCCATAATTACCAAAAATCCGAGACCACCGGATATAATCAGCAGCATAACAGTCATATTAACCAGGATATCGTTCCTGTACCCCATAAGACTATCACGTAAGGGTGAAAATCCGGCATTACAAAAGGCGGAGATAGCGTGGAAAACAGCCAGGTAGAGAGCGTGTGGCCAGGGATACTCAGGTAACCAGCGGCAAAAAAGCAACAGGGCTCCCACCCCTTCAATGGCAAAGGTAAAGATAAATATCTGTTTCACCAGGGAGGCAATATTATCAACCGGTAAATGAGAAAACGTATCGGATATCAGTATCTTTTCACGAAAGGCAAGTTTCCGCCCCAACAATAGAATGAAAACTACGGAAAAAGTCATAATTCCCAAGCCGCCAAGCTGAATCAGAGTGAGGATAATCCACTGGCCAGCGAGGGTAAAACGACTCCCGGTATCAACAACGACCAGGCCGGTTACACAAACGGCAGACGCCGAGGTAAACAGCGCGTCAATAAATTTCAATGGTGCTCCGTGAACCGCCATCGGCTGTACCAACAACAGGCTGCCAATCAGGATAATGGCAGCAAAACTGACAACAACGAGTTGTGGTGGCGTCAATCTTTTAAGCACAATAATATTTCCCTGACCACATCACTGTAACTCAACTTTCTGGGTTGGACTTTCAGGATACATTGTCAAGCTGTTCGGGCTTGGCTCATAGCGGCATTGACCGCCGAACGAATCACCACGACGGTGATTCGCGGCGGGCACCTCACAGCGGCACACGATGTGCAGCGAGAATGAGCGAGAGCCATGCCGGAACAGCCTTTAAATAATTTTTTTCGGCTGTTTTTTCATAACTCAGAAAGTTGAGACTGTAATCATTTACTG
>Ga0116200_10000749_pt1 | contig 11543 bp, 9 predicted proteins | sample Mar14436cmmetaG_FD_94478 | JGI IMG/M metagenome (GOLD analysis project Ga0116200, IMG submission 94478) | Marine hydrothermal vent microbial communities from Guaymas Basin, Gulf of California to study Microbial Dark Matter (Phase II) - Marker... ... | reverse complement strand
ATCCCTCCTCCGCGCTCCTTCAGGTTCATCAAAACCTCATATATCCCATCTTTCTCATCTTTTGTCATACTACGCCCCTCCTTAACGATCCGCTTCCCGGATCTCACATATGGCAGAACCGCATCCATGATCGTGTAGGAGGGGAAGAAGACGGCCAAGTTACCGGGGATACGTGCTGCTACCGCGCTTATCCGATCGCCGATCTTTTCAAACATCACCTCATCCCTCTTTGAGTAGAGGGTTGTTATACCTCCAACTGCGAGTATGAGGCGGTTCTTTCCGGGAAAAGGAGACTGATAGGTCCTCAGCATTGATCGTTCTTCCTCAATTCCAAGTAGATCTCTTGTCATCTCAGGAAAGAGCGTCCCACTCATGAGGATCGAACCATGAACCTGAGCAAAGATCTCCCTTGAGAAGACCGACGGATCAAGGAGTCGGTATGATATCCTTGGTGGGTCTCTGTTCTCAAATATTCGCACTGATACATCATCGTTCTGAGACCATACCTCGAGAAAGCTTGCAAGCTGGGATAGCGCCGAACGATAAGCACCATCCTTTATCACCTCCCGCCCTGAATCCGCAAGCATCTCGATAAACTCATCAAGACTCAATGGATCAAGCCGTTCTTTGAGTATCCGCCCAATGCGCTCAAGAAGATCATCCCTTGAGATCAGGGTCTCACCCCCCTGAGGCGTCCTCTTCGCAAATGCATCAAAGATCTGGAGCATGCTTCTGAGATGACGTGAGAGGCGTGGGCTGATCTCTCCTTTAAGTCCTTTTATCTCCTTTATCGCGTCTTTCAGGTCGAAAGGTGTTATACTCAGGCTTAAATGATCCCTGATCCTATCAGGAAGATTGTGCGCCTCATCAACGATCACAAGAAGCTCATCGGAACTTCTGCCAAGTCGACTCAGTATCGTATCCTCTGCAGGAGAGAAGAGGTAGTTATAGTCACACACGATAACATCCGCAAGCGCTCCAAGTTCGAGTGCAGCCTTGTATGGGCAGACATCATACGCTGTGGCCATGCGAACGAGCGAACCGACATCGCAGATCTCAGTTCTCAGCGCCTCCATAAGATCTTCGCTCTCGTTAAAGGCATATCTACACCTGTGTGTACGCTGCTGGATCCTGCAGAACTCGTGAAACTCCCCTGGAAAAAAATGGGTCACATCTTCTCTGGGACACATTGACTGCTTCGCGATGATATCTACAACAACAATATCCCTCCCGCTTCGCTTCTTCATGAGACGCAACGTCTGGATGGCTATCTTGTGATGGGACTGGCGAGAAGTGAGAAAGAGTGTCAGCATCCCCCTCTCCATCCCATACTCAAGCGCGGCAGTGAGTGCGGCAGATGTCTTCCCAACTCCGGTGGGGGCGTGTGCGAGCAGATGCATACCGGTCGATATCGCCTCCCTTGCATCATCCAGAAACTCCTTCTGGCCACTTCTTACCGTGGGAAAGGGGAACAACTCCATCAACTCTAAGGAAGGTATAACCTTATATAAGATCTATTTGTAGGTGAAACAGATGACACTGAGACGAGAGGGTAAGAAACTCGTGGGTGAATGCACGAGCAAATGGCAGGGGGGCGTGAGGTCACAGACGACCTTTGGTGAGGGTGTCCCGCTCCTGATGGATGAGCCCAGGGAGTTTCTGGGGAGCGGAGAGGGGCCAACCCCGATGGAGGTGATGCTCGCATCGATCTCAGGTTGTGCGGTTGCAACCTTTGCCTACATCGCAGAGAAGAAAGGAGTTAAACTCGAGGGGCTGAATGCGATTGCAAGAGGGGAGGCGATCCGTACTGGGGAGGATGGCTGGCGAATAAAGGATGTTGATATGGTGATGGATGTAAAGGCTGCACCAGATGTGCCTTCTGAGCAGGTTAAAGAGTGCTTCGACCAGTATCAGCGGTTTTGCCCTATCAGGAGATCGATCGAAGCAGGCATTCCAGTAAGGGTAAGTTTAAATCTGAGAGAGGAAAAAAGATAGTTGTATGGGAATATTCGTCGAGTGTGAAGATGAGATTGGAGCACTTGCGTTTGAGATGCTCACACACGATCTTATCGAGGACCTCCATGCAGGAAGGCTCATAGAAGAGGTGCGGGAGTTCATCGACCTTGAAAAACCCTTCTTTTTCATATCGATCAGACCAAACAAGAGGGTTGAGAAGATCCACATGCGGGATGTTGTTTCTGTCATCGATGAAGCGCCGGATAAGATCAGGATATCGATAGACGATGAGACGTACGCGCCATACCTTCTACCGCTCCTGTGGGAGAAGTTCGGTGATAGAGTCCGTCAGATTGAGCGTAATAAGCTTGAGATCGATTATCTGACAGAGGATGAGCTTATGGCAATCCCGATCGAGGATATAAAGATAAAGGAGATCGATGATATCATCAACCACATCGTCTTCCACATCACACCGATCGGGTTCAGGATTGTTAAGAACATCTCGAAGGGAGATGAGATCAGGTACATCGCATCAGAGAACCCGATAACGGATGAAATGATCGAAGAAGTCGAACAGATTATGTCAAGACCTCCAAAGAAGCTAACATTAAAGAGGGAGGACATTCTGAAGCCTTCAGAGCGGAAGTTTATCGCAACCTACAGAGAGAGCTACATTTAGAGGTGTGACAATTACAGAAGCTCAGGAAGATAGAAAGGATGAGGGGTATGGGAGGAGGGGTATACTCCCGCTCATAGTGATGGGGTCCTTCATTCTCATCGTCCAACTGGTTGCCCTGATTCTCGCCGGGCCGTTTGAGTCCGCAGGCATTAAGGCATTCGAGAACCCGGACTCGGTGGTAAATCCGATCATTTACATCGCCTTTATACTCCTCTTCACGCTCTTTATCCTCCTCGCGATGAGGCGAAAGAGGCGGTGGCTTGTGAACCTCATAATGTATGGCGCAATTTTCGGGACGCTCTGCTATGTCTTTATCCTGCCACTTCCATCCTGGGGTGCGCTCCCGCTCTCTCTCATCCTCACGGCTCTCATATACGTCTACCCTGAGTGGTACATAATCGACGCAGTGGGGCTTGTGATAGCCGCAGGCGCGACATCGATCTTCGGGATCTCACTCGCTGTTATTCCTGCCATCGTGCTTCTGGCAGTTCTTGCAGTCTATGATGCAATCTCTGTTTACAGAACACGTCACATGGTCGCACTCGCCGAGGGGGTGCTTGATCTGAGAATACCGATCCTTTTTATCCTTCCAAGGTGTAAAGGATTCTCCTTCCTCAGGAAAACAGATCTAAAGCAGGGTGACGCCTTCATCATGGGCCTGGGGGATGCGATAATACCATCAATCCTCGTGGTCTCTGCAAACGTCTATATCAAAGACGTGCCCGTAATATGGATACTTAACCTGCCGGCGCTGGGTGCGATGATCGGTACGCTATTGGGATACATCACACTATCAAGGATCGTCGGGAAGGGGAAGCCACATGCAGGATTGCCCCTTCTCAATACAGGAGCAATCCTTGGATTCCTCGTGGGGTTCTTCTTATCCTTCAGCTAAAATACCTCGGCCTCAAACTCCTCGATTTTACAGCGCTCGGCTTCCTCCTCCCTGCCGTACTCCTTCAGCGTCTCCCGGGTGAGAAGCCAGTAAATCGTTGCAAGAGCTTTTCTACCCTTGTTGTTCGTGGGGATGACCAGCTCGATATTGGCGATCATGTTGTTCGTATCGCACATCGCGATGACGGGAATCCCGACATTCACCGCCTCTTTTATCACCTGGGAGTCCCCCATCGGGTCTGTGACAACGACGATATCAGGTTCCATATAGTTCTGGTGGATAGGGTTTGTGAGTGTTCCGGGTATGTATCTTCCTGTGATTGCGTGTGCCCCGATCTTCTCTGCAAAAACCGTTGCTGGCTTATGGCCATACTGCCTCGCAGCGACGGCGAGTATCCCTTCGGGATCGTACCTTGCCAGAAACTTTGCAGCGATCCTGATCCGCTCATCTGTTGCCTTGATGTCGAGTATGTAAAGCCCATCATTCCTCACACGATATATATACTTCATCATATGGGCGGTCTTGTACTGCGTCCCGATGTGGATCCCTGCGGCAAGATAGGAGTCGGCAGGGATGAGTAGTCCCTCGTCCTCAACCACGTCATCTACCAGTTCCTTTTTCACTTCCACATCCATTCTCTTGCCTCTTTCAACTGTAAGATACATGGACTAATATAAAAGTATTGGGGAGGGTTTTGAATTGGAGGGTTACTCAAGCTTCTCCTCACCCTTAGAGGCAGGATATGAACCAAAAATCACAAGATCTGCGACGTTATTCCTCACCTCGTCCAGCGCATCCCTGACGATCTCATCCTGAACATGCCCCTCGAAATCGATGTAGAAGATATAGTCACCGATCGCACGCTTCGAGGGGCGTGATTCAATTCGCGTGAGATTTATACCCCGGGCTGCAAATATCCCGAGGAGTTCATAGAGTGCACCCGGCTTATCATGGAGTTCCACCAGGATCGAAGTCTTATCGTTCCCGGTGGGAGATGTTCTGACCTCTCTCCCCTTTGCAAGTACGACAAACCTCGTGACACTCCGATGATCCTGAACGTCCTCAAAGAGGGGTTTCAGGTTGTACTTTATCCCGCTGATGGCTGATGCAAGTGCAGCGACCCCGTCAAACTCTTCTGCAAGCTTTGCGGCATGAGCCGTGCTCCCGACGGTTCTCGTCTCAACACCCTTAAAGTGCTCCCGCAGAAACCTGCGGCACTGCCCGAGCGCGTGGGGGTGGGACACGATCATCCTTATATTTCCAGGATCTGTCTTCTCCCTCACAAGGAGGTTGAACCTGACAAGCACGAGGACCTCTCCGACGATTGTAAGGTCGCACTCTCTCAGAAGGTCGAGGGTCACCCCTACGGATCCTTCAAGTGAGTTTTCAATCGGTATGACCGCTTCTGTTATCTCCCCTTGAAGAAGGGCATCCACGACATCCTGTATCTCCGGATAGTACCGGATCTCAACGTCTTTCTTCCATCGTGATGCTGCAACACCTGTGAATGTTCCGTCAGGTCCAAGTGCACCGATGGTCATTCAGATACCTCTCAAATACCTTCAGTCTTTTATGTGATCTTCTCACGGCAGGCCTATCATCCCATGCTTGGGGCTGAAGAATGTACCATCCCTGAGAAGCTCTTCTATCATTTCTTCTGCCTTCTCTCTCTCGATGCCTTCTGCCTCTGCAAGCTCATAAACCTCCTCAAGTGGGCATGCATTGCCGCCATGCTCTTTTATCAGCCTTCTAACAATCTCCCTGAGGATCTTGGCCCGGTCACGTCTTGTCTTGGTCGTACCAACAGCAATCCAGTCTGCATCGAGCCTTCCAGTCTCAGGATCAACCCCCACCTGTGAGAGACTCTCCTTGACTATCTTTATGATCCGCCTGGCATCCTCCACGGTCACCTCCTCACTCAATCTCATGCGCGCACTTGCCTCACCGAGCCTAACAAGCGCCTCAAGCTGCCTTGCTGTGACAGGAACAGGTGCATCAGGACCGATTCCCTCTGCCCTGAGGCCCACATAGAACCGCTTGAACTCCTCCTGTGCTTCTTTCGTCATGACAGGAAAGATGTTCCTCCGGGAGTATGCTATGTACTTTCTGAGAAGGTCCGGCGGTATCGCGGGCATGTTCACCCGTAGGGCGTCATCCTCTCCATCCTCTCCTCTCGCCCTTATCTCCCCGGCGTAGTGAGATCTGAGGATGTGTTCAGCAATCTGTGAATCCCGTGCTTCATCAGGTTCATCTGTAAGCGTGAATATTAGATCAAACCTTGAAAGGAGCGTGGGAGACATATCTATCTGGACTGAGATGGGTTCATACCGATCAAATCTCCCATACTTTGGATTTGCAGCCCCGAGGAGGGCACATCTTGATTTCAGCGTCGCCATAATCCCTGCTTTTGCAACAGAAACCGTTTGTTGTTCCATTGCCTCATGTAATGCCGATTGGTCTTTCTTTTCCATTTTATCAATCTCATCAACCGCTGCAAGTCCTTTATCAGCCAGAACAAGCGCACCAGCCTCGAGTGTCCACTTACCATCCCCGAACTCATCTCTCACAGCGGTTGCAGTGAGTCCTGCCGTAGTTGTGCTCTTCCCTGAGGTGTATATCCCACGCGGTGCGAGCTTTGCTGCATAACGCAGAAGCTGAGACTTTGCAATCCCTGGATCTCCCACAACAAGCGTATGTATATCCCCCCTGATCCTACCCCCATCGGGAAGCTCCTTCGGGACGCCTGAGAAGAGTTGAAGTGCCATGGCCTCCTTAATGTTTTCGTATCCAAATATAGAGGGCGCAATTGAGTTTATTATCTTTTCATAGATTTGTGGGTCGTTTTTGAGCTCCATTATCTTCTCCTCATCCTCTTTCGTGATCTTGAGCTCCTCAAACTCCTGCTCCTCCAGCTCGATGGATATCCCCTCGAGGTATATATCAAATATGGGTGATCGCCTTCCAGACTCACTCCGTCGCTGATATGACCTGAGAATTCCGTTTATGACGATCCGGTCGCCTGGCATAGTTATCCCGGCAATGTCATCCTCAACCTCGATATCAAGCGTCTGTGGCTGTTCTCCACCCCTCAGATTCTCTGGATATTCCTGTATCCTGATCTTCTGTGAGTCAATGTAGGTGGAGGCATCCTTTAGAAACCTGAATATCTTTCCGCTGCTCTTACACCCCTCATCCTCTGCCCCCTCTCCACATACACTCGGCTCTTTGAAGACCATCCCTTTCTGTATTACTCTGTTTATCGTATGGCACTTCACACACTCAAATAACGCCACCCTGACCTTTGGTCGCACCTCTGCAACCTTCCTTACAAGTCCATCGACCGCGATCAACCGGTTGATGTGATGACCTCTTATCGCACGGATCGGGACCCTCTTCGGGAGTTTTATCACTCTCAGGTGCGCCTCTGGCATCTCACCTCTCGCTGACAGGTCACTCCTTCTGAGTGCGATCTCTGCCTCACGGAGAAGCTCTGATGGATTTTCGAGGAGCTCGGATGCAAGCGCGGGGTCAAATCGCTCTATATCCTCAAATTCGACGTACAGACTCTTTTCATCCGGGTACCTGACAGATAGCTCTCTCACCTCGTCCGGGTAGTACCTCCTCAGAAAATCCATCCACCGCTCAACACCTGCATCCTCCATCGCTGATCATCTTTCCTGCTCCTATTTAGCATTTTACTTCAGAAGGTTTAAGTAGAACGAGAGGGTAGTTTCATTAATATGGCAGTCTCAGAGCGGGTTGTACCTGTTAGCATCGAGGAGGAGATGAAGAACTCCTACATAGACTATGCAATGAGTGTGATCGTTGGGCGGGCGCTACCTGATGTGAGAGATGGTCTGAAGCCGGTCCATCGTAGAATCCTTTATGCGATGTATGACATGGGCCTGACAGCAGATAAACCATACAGAAAGACCGCAAGGATTGTGGGGGATGTGCTGGGGAAGTACCACCCGCATGGTGATGCCTCTATCTACGATGCGCTCGTCCGGATGGTGCAGGATTTCTCGCTTCGCTACCCGCTCATAGAGGGGCAGGGAAACTTCGGGTCGGTTGACGGGGATGCACCTGCCGCGATGCGATACACCGAGGCAAGGCTTGCAAGGATTGCAGACTCGATGCTTGAGGATATAAAGAAGGATACGGTAAATTTCGTACCTAACTTTGACGGTACACTCCAGGAGCCGGAAATACTGCCTGCAAAGCTCCCAAACCTCCTGGTTAACGGGTCTTCAGGGATCGCTGTTGGAATGGCAACGAATATGCCACCTCACAACCTCTCAGAGGTCATTGATGGGATTCTTCTGGTCCTCGATGACCCAGATGCCACAACATCCGAGATCATGAGAAAGATCCCTGCACCTGATTTTCCAACGGGTGGTATCATCATCGGGCTTGAGGGTGTGAGGAGGGCGTATGAAACCGGCAGAGGGACTATCAGGATCCGTGCACGGGCAGAAATCGAGGAGGTGGGAAAACGCTCGAGGATCATCATTTCAGAGATACCATACCAGGTCAACAAGTCGAGGTTGATCGAGCGTATCGCTGAACTCATGCGGGACAGGACAATCGATGGGATCGGAGATCTGAGAGATGAGTCTGATAAGCAGGGTCTGCGAATAGTTATCGAGCTTAAAAGTGGTGTAGATCCGAATATCATCCTGAACCAGCTTTACAAGCACACAGATATGGAAGTTGGGTATGGTATCATCAATTTAGCGCTCGTTGATGGTGTACCAGAAATTCTCGGGATGAAAAGTCTCATATTGCAATATATAGCACATAGAAAGGAGATTGTAAGAAGAAGAACTGAATTTGATCTTAAAAAAGCAAAAGAAAGGTTTCATATCATCGAGGGGCTTCTAATCGCACTGTCTGACATAGATCGTGTGATCAAGATCATAAAGTCCGCTGAGAACGTTGACCAGGCGAGAACAACACTCCAGGATGCGCTCAAGCTCTCAGAGGTTCAGGCAAAGGAGATTCTCAACATGAGGCTCCAGCGGCTCACAGCCCTTGAACGAAAGAAGCTTGAGGCGGAGCATAAGGATCTTGAGGAACGTATTGGGTGGCTTGAGAGTGTGCTCGCAGACGAGCGGAAGATAACAGGTATAATAAGAGAAGAGCTGCTCGAACTCAAAGCGAAGTACGGAGATGAGCGGCGGACCGAGATCGTCCACGAGGTCAGTGAGATCGAGGTTGAGGATCTCATCCCTGATGAACCGATGGTCATTGCAATCACCCATAGCGGATATATCAAGCGGATCCCGCAGACCACATTCAAGAGGCAGAAACGGGGAGGGAAAGGGGTTATCGGAATGACGACAAAGGAGGAGGACTTTGTCGAGGACATATTTGTTGCCTCGATGCATGACTCACTCCTCTGCTTCACGAATAAAGGAAGGGTCTTCAGGCTTAAGGTGTATGATCTCCCGACAGGTGGGCGTCAAACAAGGGGCAAACCGATCATAAACCTCCTGAATATCCAACCAGGCGAAAGGATTGTTGCAATCTCTCGTGTCACAGACTTTGACGATGAGCACTACCTCTTCTTTGCAACTAAGGGAGGTCTGGTCAAAAAGACCGTTACATCTGCGTTTAAACATGTTACGAAGTCTGGAAAGATTGCTATTGGACTCAAAGATGAAGACGAGGTCGTTTGTGTGAGATTAACCGATGGCAATCGTGAGATAATACTTGGATCGCGGTTCGGGAAGGCCCTGCGGTTTCCGGAATCCGAGGTCAGGGCAACGGGAAGATCTGCACGGGGTGTGAGGGGAATCAGACTCGCGAAAGGGGATGAGATCATATCGATGGAGATCGTAAGTGAGGATGAGACGCTGCTCTCACTGACAGAGAATGGATATGGAAAGCGAACGAGGTTTGACCAGTATCTGACTCACAGAAGAGGTGGAAGAGGGGTTATAGACATCATAACCACCGGACGTAACGGGATGGTGGCAGGTATGATATCTGTGAAGGACGGGGATGAGATCATGATAACAACCCAGAATGGTATTGTAATACGCCAGTCTGTGAGTGAAATACCTGTAATCGGGAGAAATACAAAGGGTGTACGGGTAATGCGGATGGAAGAGGGGGATCGGGTTGTGGGGGTTGCAAAGATCGTGGACTAAAGTTATTAATACCCTCCTCCAATCTATCTGCGCCGATGATGAGCAGCTTCTCTGATCGATGATGAACCCTATGAGTACTGAGGCGGTTTGTGTGCTGAAGCCGAGAAAGATCAGGGGGATTGCGAGGGAGACGCTCGATTTCATCCTGAATGCGTCAAGATCCTCGCATCCCGATGAGTTTGCGGGACTGCTTGAGGAGGAGGATGGAGTCATCGCAAATGTCATCCTCCTCCCGGGTACAATTTCATCAAGCATGGGTGCAAGGATTCACCTGGATATGATGCCGCTTCATATTCACGCCGTCGGGTCTGTCCATAGCCATCCCACTCCGGATAACCTGCCATCCAGGGCGGATCTTGCTTTCTTCTCGAAGAAAGGGGATTATCATATCATCGTTGGGTACCCTTATGATGAGAACAGCTGGGCGTGCTACAACGCGAGAGGTGAAAAGCAGAATCTTCCGGTGGTTGATGTGGAACTCGGAGGCGATGATAGATGGTGAGAGTGCTTGCAACGGGCACGTTCGATATCCTTCATCCAGGACACCTTCTCTATCTCACTGAGGCCAAGAAACTCGGTGATGAGCTTTATGTAATTGTAGCAAGGGATGCAAATGTGGTACACAAACCAAAGCCGATACTTCCCGAGAAGCAACGAGTTGAGATGGTTGGATCACTCAAGGTCGTTGATAAGGCGATACTTGGAGATCCGAAGGATAAGTTCAGGCTTGTTGAAGAGATAAAACCTGATATTATCGCACTTGGATATGACCAGCATTTCCGGGTCAGAGAGCTTGAGGAGGAGCTAAGAGCGCGCGGGATTGATGCAAAGGTTGTGAGGATTGAGGCCTCAAATCCCTGCCCACTGTGCAGCAGCAGAGCAATCATAGAGCGGATTTTGAAGGTTAAAGGAGGAGAGAGATGAGATACCTGATACTCATCGGCGATGGGATGGCAGATCTCCCGCTTGATGAGCTCCACGGAAGAACCATCCTGCAGGCAGCGGATACGCCGAACATGGACCTGCTTGCAAAGGAGGGGTTGACAGGCCTCTTCAGATCGATACCAGAGGGTATGCCAGCCGGGAGTGATATCGCAACCCTCTCGATACTCGGGTATGATCCAGAGATCTACCACCCTGGCAGAGGGGCGCTTGAAGCTGTGGCCATCGGGATAAACCTCAAAGAAGGGGATGTCGCCTTCAGATGTAACCTCATAACGGTAGAAGATGGGAAAATCGCCGACTATGCCGCAGGGCATATCAGAAGCGAGGAGGCAGAGGTATTGATCGAGGCATTGAGAGACGGATTGTCGTGTGATGTTTATCCGGGGGTTGGATACAGGCATATTCTCGTCCTGAATGGGGATTTTGAAGGAGCGGGTGGTAACCCTCCACATGATATCATGGGAAGAAAAGTGATGGATGAGCTTCCCAAAAATCCTGTTACAAGAGATCTGATCCTGAGATCAAGAAAGATCCTGGAGGAACATCCGATAAACATCAGACGCCGCAGGGAGGGGAAGAACCCTGCAAACATGATATGGCTCTGGGGAGAGGGAAGAAAGCCCATCATGCCACGATTCTTCGATAGGTTCAGGGTGAGGGGGGCTGTGATTTCTGCTGTTGATATAGTGAGGGGGATTGGACGATGCATCGGGTTTGATCTGATCGATGTGCCCGGTGCAACCGGCTACTTTGACACCAACTACAGGGGGAAGGCTGAATACGCGATCGAGGCACTTCGCGGTGATAGCTGTGATCTCGTCTTCCTGCATGTTGAGGCACCCGATGAGGCGGGGCATGCTGGCAGTCTTGAGGAGAAACTCAAGGCGGTGGAGGCATTTGATCATGAGGT
>Ga0116200_10000747_pt1 | contig 11543 bp, 9 predicted proteins | sample Mar14436cmmetaG_FD_94478 | JGI IMG/M metagenome (GOLD analysis project Ga0116200, IMG submission 94478) | Marine hydrothermal vent microbial communities from Guaymas Basin, Gulf of California to study Microbial Dark Matter (Phase II) - Marker... ... | reverse complement strand
TAACTGGGTAGCGCCTCTCCGACAGTAGCTCGCCTCCGAGCGAGTCATAGGTTACCGCTACGAAGTCTCTGTGTAGGTCGCATTCAGCGACACATTTTTCAGCTTTCATGCATATATACACCCGGGGCCGGGGTTGCCCGCGGCTTCCCGCATTTTCCTGTTCGGGCTCGAGGCCCAGGTTCCTTGAATCGCGGTTGCCGGGGCTTTAGGCAGTTTGTTTACCGGACTCTAGGCCCAAAAAAACCGCCGCCCTACCCCGGCCCTAGCTTTCATTTGCACTTAGGCTTTGAAGTTTTTACTGGTTCCTAACAGCCTGAGCCTTCAAAAGCAGAAAGGAAAATGCGAGAGCAGAAGATTACAGGAAACATCTAGTCTGAAAACCTTTTTATGACATACAGTAAGTTCTAGCAAACCCTTTACCTCATTAGACATAATTAAGAGACGATAAGCTATACAGATAAAGCCTTTATATTACGAACTAACACCAAATAACTTACAACTTCCCTAACGTAAGCTACGTTTCTAACGCAACAATTTTAGTTTCACACTTCGGCACTATTTTTCTTAATTTTTTCAAGAATTTACCATATCTTTCTACTAGTTTACCTATTCTTTCTTTAGCTCTTTTAGTTCTCTCTTCTTCTCAGACTCAACCTTCCTCAGCTCTCCAACACCTTTAGCTAGGACTTCACTGCTGAGTTTTACTCCTCTGTTCAGTATTTTGAATGCTCCTGTGTGTGCTAGGCCTAATTTCTGCTGTTGCTAGTGTTACTGCCTGCCGGTATGGGAGGGTGGAGAAGAAGACTTATAGGGCTATTCCTAGGATTAGGGCTAGGGGTGGGGTGTTTCGGAATAGGATTATGGATATGGGTAGGGCTGTTATGAAGGCTGGGGCTTCTAGACCTTGGGGCATTATATAGTATGTTACCGGGCTACGGGAATAGAACCCTTATAGAACAGTAATGTTAAGCAAATGTTTTATCCTAAGTCTTAATTAACCATTTCCACAGGGGGATAAACTTTATCTTTCCTTTCTTCCCGAACCAAGACAGTTCCTTAACATCTTCATAATCCCATGTAATTATGATTAATTCGGGATTATCTTTTTTAAATAGTTCTTTTGCATGTAAAAGATTTGCCCATTCGTTCCGTCTTATGGAATCGAAGTCATTGGCATAGGTTACATTGATTAATTGTTTTATTTTATCCCTCTCCTTGATTACAAACTCTACCTCTCTATTTTGGCTAGTTTTAAGATAGTATATATTCATCAGGGGATTGCTATTCACATTTCTTAGTAATTCTAGGAACACTACGTTTTCCATCCTGTTTCCAAAATTTTCTGAAAGGGATAAGATGTTACTTAGTGAAACATCACACAAATATATTTTTTTAGGATATGTTTTCCTTTTATATACACTGCTTTCTAATCTATCTAAGAAGAATACAACCATGGTATCAGATATTTTATCTAAATAATTGTAGATTGTGGTTTTTGTTTTTATTCCTTTTGTTTTTTGAATAAAATTCTGTATTTTAGTTATTGATATCTCATTTGCAAAGTTCTGGATCAGATACTCGTAAATTACTCTCGCAGTTTCTATACTCTTTATTTTGTGTCTATCTATAAAGTCCTTGTAGAACATTAATTCGAAGTATTCTCGGACTATTCTATTCTTATTCTCCTTTAAAACAACTTCTGGAAAACCACCCCAATGTAAATACTCTCTTAACATCTTTTTTATTTTAGATACTTCACTTTCGCTAAAGTATCTTTTTATTTTGAATTTTCTTGCTTTTAAGAATTCTTTGAAAGAGAAAGGTAGCAAGAGGTAATTTAAAGTCCTCCCTCTTAGTTGTGTCGCAATTTCCTTTGATAATAATTTAGAAGAGGAGCCGGTTACAAAAACTCTATACCCCCTATTTAACAAACTTCTTACAACACTTTCCCAATTTTTTAGATTCTGAACTTCATCCAAAAATATTGTATTAGTTTTAACTTCAAAGTATTCTTGATATAATATTATTAGTTTTAGGACTTCGAGTGGTTCTAGATTGAAAAACTCTACACTCTCAAAGTCGATATAAATACCCCCAATTTCTCTCTTTTTCTGAAATAGATAGAATGTTTTACCAGATCTCCTAGGTCCAATTATCGTTACTGCTTTATCTTTTACGGGTTTAACGTCTAACTCCCTACTTATTATATATTCTCTGCATATTTTTCTTCAATACTCTTGAAGAAATCAAGTACTAGACCCTCATCATATGGCATATTGTATAGTAATTATACTATTTTTTAAGATTTTCGTATAGTAATTATACTATTCTCGTTAACTATAATTTAGAGCCGCTTCCTGTACAATCCTTTCTCCAAGGAAAATTCATTAGCTTTTACATAGGAATCAAAAGTTCCTATATCAAACAATACTCCTTAATAAGGATATTCATACATGTCTATCTTCATTATTAACCATTCAACAAACTTTCCAATGGCGTCCCGGTAGGAATTCTCATCCCAATATTTTCCAACGAGATCCACATACTTTTCAGGTATTCCATAAATATCTGTGGAAATCTTTGTATTCATAGTCTATGATAGCAACTCCATATTTTTCGCTAACCCTAAACTTCTAACATCGTATAACCCCAGAGTAACAGAACTTTTCTCCTTCATAAATCTTCTATTTTTTCTTAAATCAAATCGAGTAGATTGTCTCCATCTACAACAACCAAGTCATCTTCAATCCAAGCATCCTTTATAGCATTAATACATACCATATATGTTTGTAGCAAGTACCTAAAATGGTTCTCGAATCTTTTATTAATATAAGATTATAATTCTTCTAGGTTTCAACTCTTCGACTTTCTCAATAATATAATAATAATTTAATATGGAATCCCCGCTAATGGAAACAAAGGTTGGGAATATACTCTTGTTTTACTACAATCAAAAAGTTATTCTCCAATCTTGGAGGACAAAATATTCTTAGATGGTCATAAGGATCTTCAGTTCTGGAAATCCGACAGCGGGAAAACTACTCTCGTCCTAGATGACCATGTTTTATGCTAGGGTGCGTCTAGTCTCAGACTAGGTTATGTGTGGGTCTATGAAGACTGTTCTTACTCCCTCAGGGATGGTAATTTGAGTTAGGGAAGAAGCCTGTGAATCGTGAGAGTCTAGTTTTATTGACTACGAGGTCTACGAGTTCAGAATTATAACATATCGAGGTTAATTGTTTAGTGAAGGATTATGACATGTGAAGATATATTTGAGGCGGTATCGCATCCATTACGTGTTGAAATCTTGAAAAGGCTTTCAGAGAAACCAATGGGGTTTTCAGAGTTGAAAAGAGAACTTGGTATAAAGAGTAGCGGAAAGCTGGACTTTCACCTTAAGAAATTGGAAGGCTTAATCGCTATAAACGAGGATGGCAAGTACTGTTTAACTAGGGACGGCTACGCTGCATTACAAGCTATAGAGATGGCCGCCAGGTACGGGTGGCAGAAGAGAGCCTACTATCTCAACGTAGCTGTATGTGTTTTTATAAACGGATACTGTGCTTTGACCCAGCCGTGGAACAGGCTTTGGCTTATGGTAGTCCTTCCTATAACTGTTGCATGGCTAGCTTTCTATACGTACTGGACTGTTAAAAAGAGAAGAGCATTAAGGTGGTGATACAATGAAGAGTACTAGAGTAGGACTACTATTAATGCTATTAAGCATGTCACTCAGTGAAGTAGTATCCCTTAGCTTCCTCGTGTCGACAGGTGGAAAATTAGCCTCAGAAAGCATAGCTTCCCCCTTCAATATAGCTACGATTCTAGTCTCGTTTCTCGAGCCAGTCGCACTACTCTTAGAGATTATTGCGATAATAATCGTAGTGTCCGACAGTAAACGTTTAACTGAAACTGGCATCCATAGGCGACTAGCCTTAACAGCAGGTTTATTATTTATAGCCTGGGCCATACTCAACTTTATAGTTTATCTGCCTCTGTCACTTCTAGGAATGAAAACGGGATCTTTACAATCGGTTAGACTCGCCCTTGCTACAAAGACTATTGCAGCACTGTTCCAATACTCAATACCATTCCTATTGGTATACGGAATAGCCTCCGATAGTAGGATTAAGTTAGCACTTTGGGTTGCCTTGATATTGACGATCCTAGGCGGGCTTGAGGTTATAGTTACACCTATCACTGGCGTTGGATTAAAACAAGTAGCAGTTCAAGGCAATAAATTCTATGTACCAAGATACGAGATAGACTATACCTCATGGCCATATCCAGTGTTTCTTGTTCTATCACACTCTGGTGGTATCCTTTACATGCTAGTATATGCAACAATGATCAGGAAATTGAGTAGTATTAGGCAACCCTATCACCACTATTAGACACATTTTCCTAAATGGCCTTACATCAGTAGGATTATAGGATAGCTAATTGAAAGTATTTGTATAGTCTTGGGCAAGAGAATGCTGTGGTTTTTGAAACCAGACTTACTATTATATAAACACCATTTTCATCATTTAACTTATGAGAAAAACTCCGTTATTAGATTTCCATCTCGAAATTAATGGAAGTATAGGTTCTTTCGCAAGATGGAAGATGCCGATGGATTATGGTAACATGCTAAAGGAGGCTCTTGAGACGCGAAATAATGTTACATTTTTTGACATAAGCCATTTGTCAAGGATAAAGGTGAAAGGTGATGATTCAGAAGAGTTTTTGCAGAGACTCGTGGCACGAGATATAAAAAAGGTTAAGGAGAATTTCATTTCGGGTCCTACGGCATTCCTCAATTTTAACGCTGGTTTTAAAGATGATGTTATGGTGTACAAGTTCTCTAAGAATGATTTCCTAGTAGTAGGTAATGCTGTGAATCACGACAAAATAGTCGATTGGCTACATGAGAATATAGGAGAGTATAAGGTAACTATAGAAGACCTCACATTTAACACCGTCATGCTAGCGGTTCAGGGACCTAAGAGCATAGAGATTATGAGAAAGGTTTTAGGAGACATTATAGATTCTTTAACTCCATTAAAATTTCACACCGATATAGTTACAGAGCACGGAGTCATCAAGTTACTTAGCTACAGCGGATGGACGGGTGAAACTGGTTTTGAGCTGATAACAGATATAGAGACTGGAGAAAAAATATTAAGAGTTCTTTATGAAAGGGGAGTGAGGCCTGCTGGACTGGGTGCTAGGGACATACTTAGAATTGAAATGGGTTACGCCTTATATGGAAATGAGATCAGTGAAGATATAAATCCCATTGAGGCAAAGTATTGGGTATTTTCATGGAAAAAGAAAGATGATTATATAGGACGTGAGGCGCTTTTAAATATCTTGGAAAAGGGTGTAGAGAAAGTCAGATTCGGTTTCGTTGCAAAAAAAGGTTCTGCCTTACCTAGAAAAGGTATGAAAGTATTTGTTGGGAATAGGGAAATCGGATTTATAACCAGTGGAACCTTCTCACCTATCCTTAAGTTACCTATTGCGCTTGGGTATGTCCTTTCCAAGTACTCGATCAATGGTTTGAGAGTCAATATAAAGGGGAATAAAAGGATAATAGATGCAAAAATCGTAGAACCACCATTTGTCAAAAACCTGTAAAGCTAAATCATGACAAATCTTATTAAGCAAAAGGTTGTTCAATAATACTCAGTAATCAAAAATATGGCGATAGGATATGAGTGAAGAAGTACAATACAAGAATTATATTTTACTAAAAGATAGGAAATACCAAGATACGCATGAATGGATAAAACTCATAGATGATAAGAAAGCCAGAGTAGGGATTACGGATTATGCTCAGAAAAAATTAAAGAGTATAGTATATATTGATACGCCAGAAGTAGGGAAAGAAATCGAAAAAGGAGAGTTAATAACGACAGTTGAATCAATTAAAGCTGTAGGCGAAATAATATCCCCTGTGAACGGTACGATAGTTGCATTTAATGAAAAACTGGAAGATGATCCCAGCATCATTAATAGTGATCCATATAATGAAGGTTGGATCGTTGAAATCGAACTAAAGAACCCGAGCGAGCTTGACAAACTCTTGGATGTTGACGGATACATTGAAGTAATCAAAAAGGAAGAAGGAGAATAGTAAAGCTTTATTTTACCCTAACTATTTTTTCCTCGTTGTAATCAACGACCACCCTCATGTACCCCTTAAACTTATTGTCTATCTTTTCATCTCCAGTATCCACTCTTAGAAAAGGTGTTTCCATTAGCTTCTGCTTTGTAGAGACGACTATTATATCCTCCTTATCCACTTTTTCTAAGACAAGTGGGCTGATTTCCTGGTTTCCACGTCCGAAGATAAAACCTTGCCTACCGATCGGCGTGACGATGATCTTCACCTTTTTAAACCTTTTAATGTATTCCAAGATAGTCTTTTCATCAACATTCCTAGCAATTATCCTTTTATTAGTATACAAGTCAACAGAAAGTTCATCTTTTCTTAGCCCAAGATACTCACATATCTTTTTTACTGTAGATCCAGGCCCAAGTATATAGAGTACACCATCCTCGAGATTCTCAGCCACATACTTAGCAATCGACAACCTATTTTCCTCTTCTGTTATGCCATGAAACGATGTCTTCGTAGGCTGAAGAAAGCCTGGAAACGATATCGTTTTAGAATACCCGAAAACCTTCAACCTTATTATGCCTTTTCTCAGCATTTCTTCATCAGCATCTATTATCTCTCTCTCAACAATTTGAGCCTCTCCTAAAACATATTTTTCTATCAACCTAGCCGAATCTTGGGGTGTGAATCCAAAGACGCCGCTATATACTTTTACACCTGCTGGGACACCGATTATAGGTACAATATTCTTTGTCGCGACAAGCACGTCCCTTGCCGTTCCGTCACCTCCAACGAATACGATAAGCTCACAATTTTTCTCAATACATTCCTTGACCGTATTAATTGTATCTGTCCTATCAGTGTGTTTCTTAGGAGTATAAACGATCTCAAACTTAAGACCAGATTCACTAAGGTACTGTTCTCCCATTTCGCCAGAAGCTGTTAAAAACACGATATCTCCAAGTATTTTCCTGTTAATGCATTTCAAAAATCGTCTACATTTGATGGGAGAGAGAGGAAAAGCGTATTCTTTTATCGAATAATAACATAAGTTGTCACTTCCTTTTAATCCTATTCTCCCGCCAATACCCGCAATGGGGTTTACTACAAAACAGATTTTCATAGGTAAAAATTATACGATATTTTCAAATTTCCTGATATGTGGTTACTGTTATGTGCTTCTTAGCATTATCTTTATGTCTACCGCAATACCTCCCTTACCCTTCTCGTAGACAAAGAACGGATTCACGTCTATGTCTGTGATCTCTGGAAAATCTAATGCAAGTTTAGCAACTCTTAGTATTGTTTCTTTAACAGACTCTATATCTCCCTCTGGTTCACCACGGAATCCCTTTAGCATTTTATACGCCTTAGTCTCCTTTATCATCTCGTCGACATCCTCAAGAGAAAGAGGAGCAATCCTAAAGCTTACATCTTTGAAAAGTTCAACGAAAATTCCTCCTAAACCGAACATGATCAGAGGTCCGAATATGGTATCTCTATGCATACCTATAATCACTTCTCTTCCAGCTTCAGCCATCTTCCTAACTATGACACCCTTGATCACGGCCTCTGGAGCATGCTTCTTCACGTTATTGATTATCTTATTGTAGGCGTCAGCAACCTCTTCCTTATTATTAAGGCCTACGAATATTGCACCAATGTCGGTTTTGTGCAAAACCTGTGGAGATTCTACCTCTAGAACGACTGGATAGCCTATTTCCTCGGCTATCTTAGTAGCTTCCTCAACCGACTTAGCGAGAGGTTTCTTGAGGACAGGTATACCATAGAATTCAGCTACTTTCGCCGATTCGCTTGGTGTTAAGGCATATCTTCCTTCTCTGATTGCAGTCTCGATAATTTCCTTAGCTCCTCCGTAGTTCACATTCAACCCGATAAATGTTCTCTTCTTTATCCTTTCAATATTCCTTTTATACATGTACAGAGCACCTAACGCTGCAACAGCCTTCTCCTGTGATTCATAGCATGGGATACCTTTACTTGTTAAACGTTCACATTCATCCAAACATTCCTCTCCTCCAATAAGAGACACAACAACAGGCTTCTTTACCCCAGTTTCTACTATAGCCTCAAGTATCGCATCACCTATCTCTTTGGGTTTTGTAACGGCAGTATGACAGTACAGAACTATTACGCTATGGACTCTCTCATCTTCTAACAATTCTTTCAGAGCCCCTTTGTACCAGTCTTTATTAGCCATTCCCGTTAAATCTATTGGATTATATACACTTCCAAATGGAGGCATGTACTTTCTAAGACGTTCTGCTAAGTCTTTAGGAATATCCATTAGCTTTACGCCATACTCTTCTGCCGCGTCGGTAGCCATGACTCCAGCTCCACCACCATTAGTTAAGATCACAGTGTTTTCACCTTCTGGTAAATGCAATTTTGAAAGTGCAATAGCCCAGTCGAACAACTCTAGGAATGTCGGTGCTCTTAAAACGCCTGTCTGTTTAAAAGCCACCTCGTATGCTATATCGGATCCAGCTAAGGAACCCGTATGGGATTTTATAGCACTCATAGTACGCTCCGCTTTCCCAGCCTTTAGAATCACAATAGGCTTTTTCATAGATACATTTCGTGCAACCTCCAAGAATCTCCTTCCATCCTTTATTCCCTCCAGATAAGCTGTTATCACCTTCGTATTTTCATCCTCTCCGAAAAACTCTATTAGGTCATTCTCGTCGATATCTGCCTTATTCCCGATACTAACCAGGTCCGACAAGCCTATCTTTTTTAACCTTGTCCAACCTACCAAGGCTATAGCTAAAGCCCCACTTTGGGTTATGAAAGCGATATTACCTGGAAGAGGCAACCCTTGACAGAAACTAGCGTTAACACTTTTAACAGTATCACAAATGCCTACAATATTAGGACCTAGGATTCTAAATCCACTCTTCTTGGCAATCTCCACTATTTCCCTTTCAAGTTCAACATTCCCAACCTCCTTAAAGCCGCTAGATATAATTGCAACAGCCTTTACACCTTTTTCACCACATTCTCGAATTACCTTAGGGACGATCTTTGCAGGGACAACGATCACAGCCAGATCAACATCGATTGGAACATCCTTTATAGATGGATAACATTTAAGTCCTAAAATCTCGTCGGCAAATGGGTTGATTGGAAAGATCTTCTCCTTTGAAAAACCTCCTATCATTAAGTTTTTAACCACTTGATGCCCTATCTTACTCGGTTCACGAGCCGCACCAATAACGGCAACAGTCTCAGGCCTAAGCATCTTAAGGATAGTTTCTTTTGAATTCTCACTATTCATAAAAGCCACCATAATCATTTAACCGTGGTATAATTTATCCTTAGCGTTATAATCAAAGATATGATAACATGCTTGGTATTAGATAACCGTCTATCTCTTTAAGACATATACTCAATTTTGATTTACACTACCTCGAATATCCGCGTATTCTTCTGTTCGTACATTTCAACACCTTATTTACGTAAGTAATAATAATATTTTATATTTGTAAGCAAAATTATTTTTAACATGAGAAACCTACTGTAATAGAAAAGTGTATTATATTTTAAAAAATAATTATTTTCTAAAAAGCTAGATAATTTTTTCCAACAAAGACTATGTATGAGAATGTTAATTATTTATTTGGCGAAATTTTATGACCCAAGAAATTAATCCATATGAAATGGCCGTAACACAGTTGGTTAATGTCGCTAAATTGATAGAGTTGGATCCGAACTTACTAGAAGTTCTCAAGAAGCCTAAGAGAGAATTAATAGTCCATCTTCCAGTAAGAATGGACGATGGATCAATTAAGGTATTCACTGGTTATAGGGTACAGCATAATGATGCCAGGGGGCCATTTAAAGGAGGGATAAGGTATCACCCAAATGTTACGTTGGACGAAGTAAGAGCCTTAGCGATGTGGATGACATGGAAGACCGCTGTTATGAACCTGCCTTATGGTGGTGCAAAAGGAGGGGTTGCATGTGATCCTGAGAAGATGAGTCTAAGTGAACTAGAAAGATTGACCAGAAGATATACTTGTGCGATAAGGGAATTCATTGGCCCCTATATAGACATACCAGCTCCTGACGTAAATACCAATGAACAGATTATGGCATGGATTGTAGACACATACTCTATGATGCAGAGAAGAAATGAACCAGGTGTTGTAACAGCAAAACCCATCGAACTTCAAGGCTCATATGGAAGAACAGAGGCTACAGGATTTGGTGTTATGGTTACTGCAAGAGAGACGATTAAGAAATTGAATATAAGTAAAGATAAAGTTACCGTCGCTATCCAAGGCTTTGGGAACGTCGGGTACTGGGCAGCGTACTTTGCACATCAGTGGGGTTACAAGATTGTGGCTGTGAGTGATAGTAAGGGAGGAATATATAATCCTGAAGGACTTGATCCTTCTAAGGTTTTAGAGCATAAGAAGAAAACCAGATCGGTAATTAACTATCCTAATGCTAAGAATATAAGCAATAAGGAACTATTAGAGTTAGACGTAACGGTACTTGTCCCAGCCGCTATCGAAGAAGTAATCACAGAAAAAAATGCTGATAACATAAAGGCTAAAATAATCTCTGAGGGAGCGAACGGACCTACAACGCCGGAAGCAGATAAGATACTTTATGAAAAGGGAACATTAGTTATTCCTGATATACTCGCCAACGCGGGAGGTGTAACTACAAGTTATCTAGAGTGGGTACAGAACCTTATTAGATATTATTGGACAAGGGACGAAGTGTTATCGAAGCTAGAGACTCGTATGGTTAGCGCATTTGAAGATGTCTATAGATTAAGTAAGGAGAGAGAGGTAGACATGAGAACTGCAGCATATATTATAGCTATTTCGAGGGTAGCTAAAGCTATAGAACTTAGAGGATTCTGGCCTTAGAACTAGTAATCTCTAACCACTTTTTTGAGAACGTTTAAACTATCCTTCATTTCTTTTACTATGATTAACTAGTACTCTAGATCAGAGTCACCTTACTCGAGTGTTGTCAACTTAATCACCTCTTGTTGCTATTGCTTTAAGCCTATCAAACTCGTTAACCCCTTACAAAGGGGTGCTGTCAACTTAAGCTTTTTAGCGGGGGTCCGCCTCTAAATACATGCTATGAGACAGAAAGCCTTTATGATTAGAGAGCGGACCCCTATTGAAATAGTGTTTTATGCAATATATCTTTATCTTTCAGGTTTGAGCCTTAGGCAGACTTCTAGGGCTTTACAGGCTTTAGGCCTTTCTAGGAGTCATGAGGCAGTCAGGCAGCGGGTGCACAGGCTTGCGGACAGGGCAGAGAAGCTTGTAATGAGCAAGCGTGCAGACACTGCGATAGTGGATGAGACCGCTGTGAACGTTGCTGGCAGACATGTATGGCTCTGGATTGCCATAGAGCCCGAGCATAGAGCCGTTCTGGCATTGATGCT
>Ga0116200_10000746_pt1 | contig 11544 bp, 11 predicted proteins | sample Mar14436cmmetaG_FD_94478 | JGI IMG/M metagenome (GOLD analysis project Ga0116200, IMG submission 94478) | Marine hydrothermal vent microbial communities from Guaymas Basin, Gulf of California to study Microbial Dark Matter (Phase II) - Marker... ... | reverse complement strand
CTACTAAGGGAATCCCAGTTGGTTTCTTTTCCTCCCCCTACTAAGATGCTTCCGTTCGGGGGGTTCCCGCTCCCTGCCGGGAGCACCACGGTTCCGAAGAACCGCGGTAGGAAGTCCCATTCAGGAATCCCCGGATCTACGGCTGCATGCGCCTACCCGGGGCTCTTTCGCGGCTTGCCGCGCCCTTCCTCAGCGCTCAAGCCGAGCCATCCACCAGACGGCGTGGCATGTCGGGCTTTGATCGGCGTCTGTCTAGCGTTTGCTGTACTAGAGTGTCAGGGCTTGCGGTTTCCTATGCACGGCGCGCATTATGAGCATGAAGCTCACTTGCACCTTCTTCCTCCCTTCACTTCGGGTGAGGGAGTGCACACTAATAGTTTTGGCTGGAAGTTCGCCAAAATGATTCTGAGGGCGACTTCGCATTAATAAATATTACGTTCGACCGTTATAAGGGTTGTTGAATGCTGTTCTACGTCCTTTTAAGGTAGCCTTCCCTCGGCGAATAGATTGTTCCTTCCCTCAGCAGACGGTTTATCAAGCGTTCCGCCTCGACCCGCGGAATCTTATGCGCTGTTTCAAGTTCGTCGAGCAAGGCGTCCTTTTCCACCATTCCCGTTTCCTTTTCCATCTGAACTATAGTGTCCAGAACCGTGTGCAGCTTGTCTCTGAGGCTTTTCGGCTTCCCCGTCATTATGGTGTCTATGTCAAGCTTGTAGGAGGTAACGTCCATCCCCACCTCTTCAAGGGACTTCTTCATTATCGTTATAGCAGCTTCAGCGTCTTCAGCGGTCACTTCCTTTCGTAAGGCTGCTCTGGCTCGGGCTTCAGCTATTCGAACAAGCGATTCTAGCTGACGAGCAGTTATGGTGATAGGCGCTCCTTCAGCTAGGCTGGCTGAACGCATAGACAAATAGAAGTCCTTAAGCCTTTCTAGGGCTTCTTTGGTTAAAACGGGGTTTACATGGGTTTTCGCGTAGCTTATGTATTTCCTCAGCATGTCTGGAGGTATAGGCGGCTCTATTGGTGGCGCTCTTTTCCGATGTAAATCGAGTATGTGCTCCGACATCTTCGCGTCGGCTTCCTTGTCCGGCACGTCCTTCAGTATGAACAGAAGGTCGAACCTTGAAAGTATCGTGACGGGCAGCGTAATGTTTTCGGCGAAATGCCTATTAGGCTCGTACCGTCCGAAAGCAGGGTTCGCAGCCGCAAGTATGGCTGTTCGGGCGTTAAGCGTAGCGACTATGCCGCCTTTCGCCACCGAAACCGTATGCTGCTCCATCGCTTCATGAATCGCCACACGGTCTTCAGGACGCATCTTGTCAATCTCATCGATGCACGCCACGCCCTTATCCGCCAAAACAAGCGCCCCAGCCTCAAGCGTCATACCGCCACCTTTCTCTCGAATCACGGCTGCGGTCAAGCCAGCCGCCGTTGTCCCCCTCCCAGAAGTGTACAATCCGCGAGGCGCCACCCTCGCCACGTACTGAAGAAGCTGAGACTTCGCCGTTCCAGGGTCTCCTACCAGCAAGACGTTAAGCTCGCCCCGTATGGTTATGTCCGGAAGAGCTTTAGGAGTCCCTCCGAAAAGCAGATACATTATCGCCTCCTTAATATGCTCATACCCATAGATAGACGGCGCTATTGAACGTATAATTTTACGGTGAATCCACGGGTCTCTCGAAAGTTTAAGAATCTCCTCTTCCTCTTCCGGTGAAAGAAGCGCTATTTCCGGCTCCTTACCCAGAACATCGATAAAATTGACGTCTAAATGAAGGTTGAAAACCCTGAGTTTCCCAACACGAGGAACAGTCGGCGCCGTTGCACGAACCACTCCTACAACGGAAACGTGGTCTCCAGGCCTAGCCACGTCCACAATATCTCTTCCAGTAAGCTTAAGCCCCAAGGCGCGGGGAAGCTGTCCCGGCGGAAGGTCTTCCGGGCGTTCCTGTATCCTAAGCTCCTGCGAGTCTATGAACGTGCTTTCCTCTTGTATGAAGTCGAACGGCCCTTTCCGTCTACAGTTCGGGTCGCTGCATTCGAAGGGCGCCCTCAAAAACGCGTCGGTCTGGTTTACCCGCATGATGTTGCCACATCTTTTACACCGGAAAGCCGCCTGCATAACCATGGGTCGAACCGGCGTTGCACGGACAACTATGCCCTCCACCATTACGAGTTTCCCGATGTTCGCCGAGCCTAAGGCTCTCAGCGACGTGGTTTCAGGCAGCCCGGTAAGCCTCACTGTCACCATGTCTATTTTTTCGCTGTATTCCGGGTCTTCTATCTGAAGCTGAGCGTATGCAGCTCGGTTCGCATAGCTTAGATATTTGTCCGGCTCGTTTAGAAGGTTCATGGCTAAGGCGGAATCCAATGAAACTATGTCTAGGAAGTCGACTAGAAGCGAAGTTTTATTCGCCAAAACCATCTGAGAGATTCTCTGCCGATACTTTTCAGTTTTAAAAAGGCTTTGAAACAGCTCTTGCGGGTCTAAAAGCTCCGTTTCTTCCGTCACTTCCCATCTCCCTCTAGGATTTGCCTTCTCCAGCTGGAAATTATTTCGTGAAGGCGTTCATATAAAACGCGTTCTTCAGCTGTTAGGTTTTTGAGAAACTGGTTGGTAGGCGTTGGAATCGAAGCCAGAGACACCACCTTTTTAACTCTGTTATTAATTATGTCCCGTGCAAGCTGGCTAGCCTTCATGTACTCCCGCATCTTATCCGGGTTTTTTAAGGCGTTTTCCCTCAACCTCGCAAGGTATCTGCGAAGTCTAGGGTAAAAGTCTTCCGGAAGCTCCGCCATACGACTAATGCCTTGAACCCTCTCCTTCCAGTGAATCTTATGCAGCTGCTGCATATCCAGCATTTCTTCCCGCCTAAAACGCACTATTCGCGCTTTTTCCAGCTCTTGGGCAACCCAGAACAGCAACTCATACTCGTTTCCCTCCTCGAAGGGACCAACCTTTAAATCCGCGATTGTTATTTCAGGTGAATTCCTGTTAGCCACCACTTTAACTGTCGAATTCTCAAACATGAAGTCAAAATCCTTTAATGAAACATCAGCCGCGTTTCGCATAAGCAGGTTTTCTCCTTTCCCCTCTCTAGCCGTTGGCTAACTATGCGCATCCAGAATATAAAAAATGTAGTCTAAAACTTTGGTGCACTGAAACATTATAATTACAATAATACATTTTATTCTGAACAGTTGAAAACAATGCGGGTTCCACGTTCGGTTTTCGAGGTTTCGCCGCCTATCCCGCTCGTCGGATGCATAGCCTTCGGGCTAATCGACCGAGGCACAAACGTGATTCAAGTACGCCCCACATCGCTATGCGTCTTGTCATGCGTTTTCTGCTCCACCAACGCTGGACCTAAATCAAAGATTCGGCAGACGGAATACACGGTTCCGTTGGACTACCTCATCGAAGAAATGGACAAAATCGTCGAGTACAAGGGACGCCACGGCATAGAAGCCCACATAGACACCGTAGGAGACCCCTTCACCTATCCTCACCTAGCTGAACTCGTCCACCAGCTCAACCAAATCAAAGGCGTCGAAACTGTTTCCCTACAAACCCATGGAGCCCTGTTCAATGAGAAGATTCTCGACGAGCTCTCCAGCGCTGGGTTAACCCGAATAAACCTCTCGATAGACGCGTTAAACCCGGAGCTGGCGCGTAGGCTTACGGACACGGACTGGTATGATGTTACTCGCGTGATGAAACTCGCCGAATACATCGTGGAAAACACCCGCATTGACTTGCTCGTCGCCCCAGTCTGGGTTCCCGGCTGGAACGACGAGGAAATCCCAAAAATAATACGTTGGACGATTGACCTAGGCGCTGGCAAACGTTTCCCACCGTTGGGGATACAGAAATACGAGGTGCATAAGCATGGACGCAAACCAAAAGGAATGCGCTACGTTTCGTGGAGAGACTTCCGCCGTAAGCTCGAGGAATGGGAAAACCTTTTCCAGACAAAGCTTCGATTAAACAGAGAAGACTTCGGAATTCACAAACGGCAGATGCTTCCCATTCCTTACAGAAGGTTTGAAACCATCCGGGTAAAAACCGTGGCTCCCGGCTGGCTCAAACATGAAAAGCTAGCTGTTGCGCCTAACAACGACCGAGCCATAACCCTCGTAAACGCTGAGCACATACCCATAGGCTCAAAAATCAAGGCTCGAATCCTAACAAACAAGCACAACATCTACCTAGCAGAACCCCTCGTCTAGCCTCGCTCCAGCCACCAAGGTCTCCCCGTAAGAAAACCCGTCAAAAACCTCGCAAACTCCCGGTTCCAAGAGTAAACATCCGAAACCTCCTCGTTCAAAAGCACCTTAAACCCTTCCTTAAGCACATCGCTGATTTTCCCAGCTACCCCCACAGTTCGACCGCCATCCCGCAGCTTCTCACGTAAAAACTCCGCGGCGTCAACGACTTCTCTACGAACCTCAACAACCCACCTTGAATCTTCAACAAAGGGACCGCAAACCGTTCTCTCCGAACCCAAATATTTATCCACGAACTTTTTGCATTCCCGCCGCTTCGCCAAGGGCGGTCCCAGATGCCTCTTTACTGGTGGAAGCGTCGCTTGTTCCAACTCAAAAACTAGGACGTTCAACTCGTTTTCGTCGCTCCATGCACTTGTACGGAGCACGTGAAAATCATGGGTCTCCAACAATGCGCGTAGGGCTTTCTGCGTTCTGTATAGCTGTCCCCACAAAACATCGGACACAGCGTCCACCTTTCCAAACGTGAGAAACAGAAGGGTTGAACCGCGATTTCGAAGCTCAACACGTATCTGTTTAGGGTTGAAGGGCTCTATAGGCGGCGGATAAAAGAATTTTTCGTCTGGCTTTTCAAGAAACGCCCTGGAAGCCGCTACGAACTCAGCTATTTTCTCTCTACGAACCGCTGCGGCAACGTTTCTCCCAGCGTCAACGGGGTCAACAACGACGAGGGGGTCGGGAAACATGAGCTGAAGCTCGTCTTCGCGTTTCTCATAGTAGCGTTCTAAGTCTATGACAGTTTTTCCTTTCCACTCCGCAAAGTTTTCCAGAACTCCGATGAAGCTTCCGTAGCTGATTACAAGAAGTTCGCAGAGATAGCCGCTGAAGCCTCCTACTTTTATTTCCGCCCCGTATACACCTATGCCTTTCATAAATCTTTTCAGCAGCCTAACTTCGCCTCGAAGCTTTTCGTTAAGCCTTTTTTTCACGTATTCCGTGTGATACGGTGTCCTATCCGTAGCGCTTTTCCATTCGCCCTTTTTGACACGGTAGCATGGAACTATGTTGATTCTCACGTTGTCCACGAAAGCTTCGAGATAGGGATGTTCAGCGAAGCGTTCCACCTGTTTAGCTCCTTCAACGGCTTTTTTCGCCACCTTTAGGCATACGTTTCCAAGCATTTCACGAGGCAGCTCCGGTGGAATTTGCATGAAAATGTCTATTTCCGGCTCTTCGCTTAGCCATGTATCCTTAGCCACCGAGCCTTCAACACGAACCTCCGCCGTGACTCCCATCTCTCTCGCTGTCTGAGAAACCTTCTCTTGCAGCCGTCTAGCTAGCTGTTCCACTCGCTTTCTTTGTTCACGCGTAGGCGTGATTCGCTTCAAAACTTTTTGTAGGATTCTGTTAACCTCAGCGTTCATAATTCTTCTACTCTCGGGGGCAATATTCCCTTAACGTGGAATAGACCGGTCCCTTCGGCGTTAACGTGCTCTTCTTCAGCCTTAAACACCGAGCCTCAACTACACCGAACTCGTATTCAGCGAGCTCCATTATCTGCTTGGCAAGTTCAGCCTTGTTTCTCCCGGATTTTACGCGTGCAATGGTAATATGCGGACTGAACCCTTTAGTGTCAGGTGCAAACCCAAGCTTGCGAAGGTTCGGCTCAAGCTCGTCAAAAACACCGCGAAGCTGGTCAGAACCTTCCCGAATTCCAGCCCAAACGACACGGGGATAACGAAGATGCGGAAAAGCGCCTAAACCCTTAATGTGAAACTTGAAAGGCTTCCATGTTGTTTCCCTCATCTTCTCGTAGATTTTCTCTACCATGTCTTCGCTTATATTGCCCAAAAACCGTACGGTAACGTGAATGTTCTCTGGCTTAACAATCTTCAAATGTGCCTGCGTCGAAACAAGCAGTCGTTGCGCCTCCACAAGCCTCTGAATAACCGAGTCGTTCTCGATGTCAAAGGCGATAAAGCTTCTAATAGGCTTAGACATTTGCGCAGAGCTCCCAGCCTTTAATTGCTAACTAACTCCTTATAAAGAAAACGAAAAACCATTTTAGGTGTTCAACATCTACAGAATAGCAATGTCTCCACGTGAAAAAGCCAAAAAAGTCGTCGGCGTAGCTGGAATGCCCGGTGCTGGGAAATCCCTAGCCGTAAAAATAGCTAAGGAAAGAGGCTACGCCGTAATCGTCATGGGCGACGAGGTCAGAGAAGAAGCTAGAAGACGCGGCGTAGAAGCCACGCCTGAAAACATGGGCAAAATAATGCTTGAACTTCGAGAGAAAGAAGGCGCCGAAGCTGTAGCCAAACGCTGCTTACCGAAAATCGAAAGGGCTGAGCAAGCCATGGTGCTCGTTGAAGGAATCCGAAGCCTCGAAGAAGTAGAAGCCTTTCGGAGAAAACTCGGAAACTTCCATCTAATTGCTATTCACGCCTCACCGGAAACCCGTTTCAAAAGGCTTTTCCACCGCGCTCGAAGCGACGACCCGGAATCCAGAAAAACCTTTGTTGAACGCGACATGCGCGAATTAGCGGTAGGCTTAGGAAAGGTCATAGCTCTCGCCGACTACATGATAGTAAACGAAAGAACAACACGTGAGGCAGAAGAGAAAATTCGCCAAATACTGAGGGAAATTGAAAAAGATGAATAACATAACCGTGCGAATAGAAGTTGAAGTGCACCCTACAGAGAACGTGGAAAAGGTTAAACAAGCCGTGGAAAACCTTTTCGGCAAAGTAGAATACGAAACCAAGCCTTACAACCATGGCTGCCTTCTCATCGCAAAAACGAGAGGGACAGAAGGGCTTACAAAGCTCTACAACCTACTGCGAAGGGAACGCATCCGCGACGCCGCCCGAAGCGTGCTGTTCAAAGCCAAAACGGAAAACACAATCACATTCTACCTCAATAAGCAAGTAGCCTACGCTGGACACGTGTCATTCTGCCAAGCCGCCGGAGAATCCCCACTCGGACCAATAAAAATCGAGATAACATGCGAAAACCCCACAGAACTTATTAACTGGCTCGCCCCAAAAACCGGTTAGCACAATGTGAAAGGAGAAAACACGTATGCGAATCTTAGTTCTGGGCGGAGCTGGAGCCATGGGAATGGTGACTGTACGCGACTTGGCTGAAAACTCCGAAGCTGAAGAAATCGTAATAGGCGACCTAAACGTCGAAAAAGCCGTGAAAATCGCGGAATGGGCTGGAAACCAGAAGCCGATAACAACCCGAAAGGTAGATGTTTCCAACGTTGAAAGCCTAGTTGAAGCCATGCGAGACGTGGACGCCGTTGCTAACGCAGCTCCATACGTCTTCAACATGGAAGTAACCCGTGCTGCAATAAAGGCTAGAAAACCGCTAACCGACTTAGGCGGAGTCTACTACACGACTTTGGAGCAGCTGCGGCTTAACGATGAGGCGAAAAAAGCCGACGTGTCCATCGTGCTCGGATGCGGAGTAGCTCCGGGAACAGCTGATGTCCTAGCTAAATACGGCGCGGATAAACTCGACGCTGTGAAAGCCGTGCACATAAGATACGGAGACGTAAACTTTGAACCAGCCAAATACAAATGGACTTTCCAAACAGTTCTCGAAGAATACACGAAAGGGCCGGTAGTCTATCAGAACGGCGAACTCAAAAGGCTTCCCCCGTTCTCCGGGAAACACGTGGTGGAGTTTCCCAAGCCCGTTGGGAAGAGAAACTGCTGCTATGCGCTTTATTCCGGAATTGCAACTCTTCCTGAAACCATAGGGAAAGGCGTAGAAACCGTTGATTGCGCAATGTCTTACAGCGAGGAAGACGAAATCCGCATAAGGCTCCTTGAAGATATGGGGCTAACTCGAACCCAGCCTATAAACATCCAAGGAGTTTCCATCGCGCCTCGAGATTTCCTCTTACGCGTAGTTCCGCCGCCCGACGTAAACGTTCGAGACGCCGCCAGCATAATCGTGGAAGTAGCTGGCGAAAAATCCGGTGAAGAAACACGCTACGTTTACAGCTTGGTTTACAGCTACAACGAGGAATACCGGGTAAGCGCAACAGCCTACCTAACCGGAGTGCCTCTATCAATAGTCGCTGAAATGCTGGCGAAAAACCAAATCACGGCGAAAGGAGTCCTGCCTCCTGAAACAGCTATAAACGCCGAACAGTTCTTCCAACAACTAGCGAAAAGGGGAATACTTATCCGCGAAACGGTGCGTAGAACACGCCTCTTGAAATTCCAGGAAAAGAGGGGGCTGGCGTGACGAAGCCGGAGATAGGCGTTTCCATGCTTTATTGCCTTGGAAAACCATTCCGGCACATGACGCGGCAACTCGAGAAATTCGGCGGAGAAACACGGCTAATCGAAATAGTTGACGAAGCCCTACACGCGTTGAACCGCAGAAGGGTGCGGGCACTTCGGGAAATAGCCGGCTCCTACGGCTTCGCCTATACGGTGCACGCGCCTTTCGCTGACATCAACATCGCCGCGCCGTCCAAAACCATACGTGGAACTGTTTTGAAAATACTGGAAAAATCCATCCGTTGCGCAAGCGAAATAGACGCGAAGCTGTGGGTTTTTCATCCCGGCGTAAGAACCGGGGTCACATACTTTTATCCCGGCTTGGAATGGCGTCTAAACATAGAATCAACGCGGAAGCTGCTGCGCCTAGCCGAGGAGCACAACATAAAAATCGCCATCGAAAATCTTCCAGAGCCGTACCCCTTTCTTCTCAAAAGCGTGGAGCAACTCTCAAAATTCTACGAAGAGTTAGGCGAAGATTTAGGTTTCACCCTCGACATTGGACACGCAAACCTAAACGGTCAAATTGAAGAGTTCCTCAAAAATTTTCAGCAGCAACTCGTGCACATGCACGTGAGCGATAATCATGGCGACTACGACGCTCATCTCGGAATAGGCTACGGAAACATCAACTGGAAAAACGTCGCCGAAACCATAAAAGCAGTAAAGTTCAAGGGTTCCATCGTCGTTGAATCCGTAGAACACGTGGCTGAAAGCGTTCAAAAACTGCGGGAGCTACTCCTTCGGTAACGGAATTTCGATGCGCATGAAATCTTCGGCTACGATGGTGTTTGGAAAAATTTTTCGAGCCTGCTCCAGCAGTATCTGCGGGTCTCGATACCTAGCACTTATATGGCTCAATACCAGTTGCCGTGCCTTCGCTTTTAACGCGGTTTCAGCTGCTTGACTCGGCGTGGAATGCCCCTCCTCGTTAGCTCTATCTGCAAGCGAATCGTCCAGTGTGGCGTCGTGAACGAGTAAATCCGCGTTTTCAGCTAATTTCACTAACCCGTTAAACGGGCGTGTGTCGCCCGAATACACGATTTTCCGTCCCCTACGAGGCTTCCCAACGACCTGTTCAGGCTTCACAACGCGTCCATCCGGAAGCTTTACCGCTTCTCCATGCTGAAGCTTCGACCATAATGGCCCTTCGGGAACACCTAGCCTTCGAGCCTCTTCCGGATTGAACTTTCCAGGACGAGGCTTCTCTATTAGCGCGTAGGCAAAGCTTGGAATCACATGTTGCGCCGTGACTGCTCTAACCACGTATTCCTTCTCTTCGCACACCGTTCCATTTTCAGCCAGCTCGTAGATTTCAACAGGGAAGGTTAAGCCGAACTGAACCGTTTCCTTCACCGCATTTAAGAAATCGCTTATTCCTTTCGGCCCGTAGACTTGTAGCGGGCGTTCTCTATCCAGCATTGACATTGTCTGCAGAAGCCCGGGTAAGCCGAGCATGTGGTCTCCATGCATGTGAGTTATGAAAACCTTCATTTTCCTATGGAAGCTGAGCTTAGCCTTTATCATCTGCCTCTGCGTTCCTTCTCCACAGTCAAACATTATGTATTCGCCTTTCCGCCGAACTAGAATTGCTGGCAAGGCTCTCTGCGTTGTTGGAACGCTTCCAGCGGTGCCTAGGAAAATCACTGTTAGGCTCATTCACGGCGCCCTCTCGAACACGGCTATTTCCCTCGTTAAGCTACGGTGAACATATACAAAATGGGACTGCACATGCTTAAAGCCGTATTCCTTCCCTACTTCGCCTACTTTCATAGTCTTAGGCGCAGCCAAACAAACCCTACGCCCTTTCTCCAGTATCTCTGCAACTTCGCTGAAGGCTTGCTCAACTATCTCCCGTGTAGTCCGCCCCAACGTGGTAGCTGACCTTCCGTAAGGCGGGTCTGTCACTACGCAGTCCGCACGTTTAACTGGCAGTTTTTTCGCGTCCGCCACAACCAAACCTTCTGGACGTATGTGGAAAAACTCCAGGTTTCGCCGGGTTCCTTCAACCATTTTGCGTTTCGCGTCTAATCCGAGCACGCGGCAGCCCATTAACGCAGCTTCGATGAGCATGCTTCCAGTTCCGCAGAAAGGGTCGAAAACTAGGTCTCCGGGCTTGGGCTTTGCAAGGTTCACCATACACCTCGCGAGCTTCGCTGTCATGGCTGACGGATGGAAAAACGGCTTTCGGCTCGGGCTCCGGTTCGCGAATTCTTTAGGAGATATTTCTGCCAGTTTTAATCCAAAAATGAATTTTCCACTTGTAATTACGCCGAAAAAGGTTTTCTTCGGCTTCTTCAAGTCCACCTTCGCCTTAAGATTTCTGTTCAAAACAGCTTCGCCTAGCTTTCTCTCTAGCTGTAACACGTCTAAACTTTCGCCGTAGCGTTTCACCCTCTTCACGCGGACAACAAAGGTTTCTCCTTCCCGGAGAAGTCTTTCGAAGGGCGTTGCGTTCGCGTTTTTCATTATTTCTGCATATTCATTTCTGCATTGAAACAGCTCTAAACAGCATATCCTTGTGAGGGCTGCCCGCTTTTTCACAGCGTTTACCGCTTCCACGCTGGCTTCAACTCTCAAAACTTGGTCGAGTTTTTCCATGTTGCTGAAACTGTAGCCTTCGGCTTCGAGTATGGCGGTCAGTTCTGAAGCTGGGAGCGTAGGATGTTCGCCGGAGAGCAAAAAGAAAAGCTTCGCCACAGCTTTGGTTTCACCACTGCTTTTTTAGTGCTTCTGCTATGAGCGGCGCCACCGAGACAATGCTTACCTTACTCGGAACGCAGTCTGTTCCTACAATGGCTTCAGCGCCGCTGCCTAAAATCTTCTCCTCGGCGTTCCCAACGAGCAACGGGTGCACACACGCAGCATAAACCTTTCTCGCGCCATTTTCTCGCGCCATTTTCACGGCTTTAGCCATTGTCCCCCCGCTGCTGATAATGTCGTCGAAGATAACCACGTCTCGACCTTCCACCGGAAGCTTTTTTGCTTCCAACGTTACGTTGCCAGTAACCCTATCTCGCTG
>Ga0116200_10000745_pt1 | contig 11550 bp, 4 predicted proteins | sample Mar14436cmmetaG_FD_94478 | JGI IMG/M metagenome (GOLD analysis project Ga0116200, IMG submission 94478) | Marine hydrothermal vent microbial communities from Guaymas Basin, Gulf of California to study Microbial Dark Matter (Phase II) - Marker... ... | reverse complement strand
GTAAGCACAATCAGATAGTAGTCTCCGGAGGCAAATCCTGGAAGGGAAGCCTGGAGACTCTGGTTATAGCTCTCTCCCACTCCCAAGGCTCCATCATGGGCGACACTTCCTAACAGTTGGTCACTTCCGTCGAGGGAAGTATCACGTGAGAGATACACAGCATCATACCATCGAGAAACGGGGGTTGCGCTTTCGCCTTCATTAATAACCGTCCAACTGACGGTGATAGGCTGTCCGGCCCACCAGGTTGCAGGCGCATCCACATTCATAACTTGAAGATCAGCCCATGGACTCAATGAAACCTGTATTGATGCGGAATCCATACCGCTGTTATTGCTCTCATCGGTTTCCTCCACCCTGTTATTGGCATCAGTTACGACAAACATGTAATACGGTCCTGAGATGCCATTCGGGAGGGTTATCGTGTTGGTGACGGTATAGGATGCTCCAGCGACTAAAGAACCGTTGTGCGGTAATGTTCCAAGATAAATATCACTGCTTTTATCGAGGACTGCATCAGAGGATAGATAGAGAGCATCGCCCCATTGTGCGATCCGGGTTGTCCCTCCACCCGTGTTTTGAACGGTCCATGTAACACTGATCGGTTGTCCTGAGTTGGCCGTCGCCGGCGCGTCCACAGAGGTTACGGTGAGGTCCGGTAAAGGCATAGGGGTTATCTGGATTTGAACGGCACTACGTCCGACGTTGTTATCTTCATCGGTGTGCTCGAAGACGCTATTATCCCAATCCGTCCAGATAAAGAGATAACAGGAGGCGGGAAGGTTAAAGGGCAAACCGACCGTTCGGATCTGTTCATAACTATCACCTGGGGCTAGCTTACCATAGTGTGAGAAGGTCCCGAGAACAATAGCTGTATTGGGGTCCAGAGTGCCGCTGGTAGAGAGATATAAACGGTCAGACCAACTGCTAACAGGTGTTTCACCTGTGCCAGCGTTTGCCACCGTCCAACGCACGGATATCGACTGTCCGGTTTGGACATTTGCGGGAGCATCTATCGCTATCACCTGGAGATCGGCCCACGGCGTGAGTTCAACCTGAATGGGGGAGGCCGTTCGCCCTATGTTGTTATCCTCCCAAGTATGTTCGAAAACCTGATTGTCCGAATCCGTCCACACGAACAGATAATAAGGCCCGGAGATCCCGTTTGGCAGAGTTACGCTTCGGCTCTGTGTGTAGCTTTGGCCTACTCCAAGCACCCCGATATGCCTGAAAAACCCGAGATTTATAGCCGCATCTGGATTCAGCGAATCTCCGGCAAACAGATATACTTTATCATACCACATGCTGGAGGCTGTATCACCAGGGCCGGCATTGGTCACCGTCCAGCTTATATCTATGGATTGTCCGGAGTTCGCGGTAGCAGGAGCGGTTATCGATGTCACTTCCAGATCGGGAGGTGGCGTCAGGGTGACGTTAATGGGGACAGAACAGCGCCCGATGTTGTTCTCCTCCCATGCGTGCTCATAGACGCTGTTAGTGCTATCAGTTTGGACGAAAATGTAGTACGGACCAGATATGCCGATCGGCAAGGTGACGGTTTGACTTTGCGTATAGCTATCGCCTGGAATAAGAACGCCATCATGGTAGAAACTACCCAGAAGAGTAGCAGAACCGGGGTCAAACGTCTCACTTGGCGAACCATAGATGATATCGGTCCAAGCTGAGGCCCTTGTATTTCCGGAGCCGGCGTTTGTCACTGTCCAGCTTACAGAGATTGATTGACCAGACCACCCGTTACCGGGTACGTTGACGTTTGTCACCTGTAGATCAGGCGGCGGCGTCAGATTTACATGCATGACAACTGTGTTTCGTCCTCTATTGTTGTCTTCATCCGATTCCCGAACCCTATTGCTCGCGTCCGTTATCACAAAAATGTAATAATCGCCTGAGATACCGTCAGGCAAGGTGATGCTTTTACTTTCAACATAGCTCTCGCCTGGAGCGAGGTAACTGGCGTTTGGAGATCTACCAACCAAACTGCTCGTATCAAGGCTAAAGGTTGGACTAGCGGAGAGATAAACATCATCATACCAGAGGGGAACATCCGTTGCTCCATCACCGGAGTTGGTTATCGTCCAGCTTACCTCAACCGTTTGCCCGGACCATGCCGTGGCAGGAACCGTAACCGAAGCTACTTGAAGATCCGGGCGGGTCTCCGTCGTAAAACTCCACTGAGCGCCTTCAGTCGAGCCCACAAGATTCTTAGCCACTACCTGCCAGTTATAGGTTTTACCGCTCTCCAATATTCCCGGATTAAAGGATGCCGTCGTCAAATCGGTAGCAGTGGGTATCCCGGGCTTGGCCTCGCCTTCTTTCCAAAGAAAGAGATCGTACGATTGGGCGTATGCAGCTTGCCAGGTGAGGGACGTGTTTGTTGGAACATTAACGGCGCCGTTCGCCGGATTCGGATTCATAGGTTGTTCAGGTAGGGTGACGGTGAAAGTCCTGACAGCCGGTGTGGCATCCTCATTGCCACCTAAATCCCGGGCTTTAACTGAGAATGTATGGGCACCTTGCGAGAGACCAGTGAAAGTGTAACCTGTGTCTGAACTGAAGTCCGACCATTCATCAGCATCTATTCTGTAGGAGTATTCCAAGTTTCCCACAGCTGTTAGATTATCCGCGCCTATCCAATTAAAGGTGACATCAGGGGTGGTCACCATCGCTCCTTCTTCCGGTCCAGCGGTAATGGTAGTTTCAGGCGGTGTTGTATCAACTGTAAACGTGCATGTTGCAGGCGTGGCGTCCTCGTTATTCGCTTCGTCTTTCGCTTTCACCCTGAAGGTGTGAACGCCTTCCGATAACCCCGAAAATGTCTGAGCAGTATCAGAAGTGAAGGCGCTAAAAGGTTCGGCATCCAACTGATATGAGAACAGCAGATTCGCAGACGGTGTGATGTCATCGGTACCCGACCACTCAAAAGTGACGGTATCCGTATTGATAACCGCCCCTTCCCCGGGCCCTGCTGTTATGTTGGTGTCAGGAGGCAGGTCCACACTAAAATGACGTTCTACAGGCGTGGATTCATTGCCAGCCTCATCTTTTGCCCTGACCCTTAGGATATGATCGCCTGAAGTCAAGGATGAAAAAATATGAGTGGTATCAGGACTAAAGCCGCTAAACGGATTGGCATCCAATTGATATGCGAAAAGGAGATTAGAAGTCGCTGTAAAATTATCATTACCTGTCCATTTAAACGTAGCTTGAGTGCTGCTTAGAACAGCGCCTTCGTCAGGGCCGGAGGTAATTTTTGCTTCAGGCGGGGTCACATCAACCGTAAAGCTAATGGTTAAAGGGGTTGGGTCTTCATACCCGGCTTTATCCTTGGCCTTGACAATGAAAGTATGGATTCCTTCAACGAGATTATTGAAGGTATGATCGGTTTCCGGACCGAAGGGAGTGAAATCACCGTCGTCCAATTTGTAAGCAAATAGTAATTCCGATACATCGGAGACGTTGTCAACACCTGTCCATTCGAAAGTAACGGAGGTGGCATTCGCCCACCCACCGTCGGATGGCCCCGCTGTTAAGAGAGTATCAGGAGGGGTTAAATCGACACCGAAGCTACGGATAGCAGGGGTTGGATCTATATTCCCAGCCTCATCCTTTGCCCGAACTTCAAATGTGTGTATGCCCTCCGATAAATTTATATAAGTATGGCTTGTTTCGCTGCTAAATTCGGTATACGGTTCCGAATCAAGGCGATAGGAAAACAGCAAGTCAGCAGGATCTGTGACATTATCGACGCCGTTCCACTCAAACGTTACCGTTGTAACGGTAAGATGGTCTCCTTCAGCAGGGCCTACATCAATAACAGTTTCCGGGGGGGTAATATCCCCTGGTATACCTCCGGATGCATTAAACCAACATATGGTATTTGCTAAGTTCAAAATCCCAGCGGTAAATGAGCCAGCTAATTGAAGGGCATCGACACCGTTGCCGCTATCAAATCCAGCGGCAGCGGGTGTGCCGCCTAATCCGCCGCTTCCACCACTGGCATCTCCGGTTGTCCATTCTAAGTCGCCATAGCAAAAGCCAATATGGTCACCATCGTCAAATCCGAACGTAGCATCATCCTGTAGAATAAGTTGGAAGGAGTTTAACTTATCGGTGTGCCATCCATAGTAGCCCACTCTGTCCCATGTGATGACAACCTGACCCGGGGTAGAATCATTTATATACACAACGCCACTTCCCGAGCCACGAGTATCTACATCAGCGAAGAACGGAGCGATAATAACGGCTCCTTGATCATTAGGGAAGGCAAAAGGAGTGTATGTCCACATTGGGCCATGGAAGGTAATGTTCCCGTTGTTGTTGATCCAGAACTGAGTATAGGTTGTTCCATAGAGAGTGAATTCAAATCCGAGATCAAAAGGCCCTGCTGAACCGTCATCATTCCGTCCCAGAGCGACCCTCCCAAAGTCAGGTTCATAGGGATAAGGTGAACGGGCGTAAACTAAGCTACTTAAAGCACTCAAGATTAAAAAAAGTAATAGGCTCAAAATTAATTCCCTCTTGCCTCTATTCATTATTCACCTCCCTAGCGTCACAATCTTCGCCTATCCTGCCTTCCCGCTATTTCAAAACCTAACGAAACTGAAAGGGGCATTTCTGCTAGCATAGTTAGGCTCAACCCCTGGAGGAACGCATCAACGCCTGCGCCTTCTGAATCTCGCCTTTCCATAAGCTAACACCCCGCTTAACCCACTGAGCACTAAAAGGATAGTGTTCGGCTCAGGGATAGGATCGATCCCCCTCACCTCTGACGAGGTGCTGTTACCGGAAGCGGTGGCTTCAAGGAAATCCCCAGACCCTGTTAATCCTGTAATGAGTGGATTAAGCGTCACAGGATCAAGAAGGAAAGCCACCAAGGCATCTTGCCCGAAAGAACCGCTCACACCGCTGGAGATAAACTCGAACTCCATATGTAACAACTTAGTAGCACTGGACGACGAAAAATCTCTATAAGTAATGGTAGGAGTACAAGTAGGGTCCTCATCTATTCGCATCATGTAATCCCCTGACCACCAGGTGCCGGAGACGACATCCACGCTGTCGGGATTCCAATCCTCGTTGAAACCCTGCAGCGTGTCGTCTTCAAAATCGATCAACTCTATCACACCGGAGTTGTCTTTGATAAAGACGTTATCTATAAAAGCCCAAGAGTCACCGATTATACCATTGTTATCATACAGGTCGATTTCCAACTCGAAATCTGAACCTGCAAGCGACGATATATCAACCTCAATCCAGAAAGGTGAGGAGAAAGATATACCTGTTATTACAAAAGCTAAAGTTGGAATAGCAAGCAAAGTTCTAAATCTCACCACAACACACCTCTCTTTTATTAAGCTGAGCGCATGGATCGCAGACAGCAAAAATCATACCATATCACAAATTCTTAGATTTCACAAAAGCAGCTATACGTAAAAGTGTATAAAAATCTGACAGCTCATGGCTGTTAACTTCGACATCAAGGTCAGAAATCCCTCATAAATTAAGGGTTTTCTGAGGCGTCGGAATTCCAGACAACTGTTTGACAAAATGTCACAGGGCATCAAGATCATCTTCCTCGAAAAGCCGTCTAAACCGTTGAAATGTCGTCAAAACACCGTCGAAGTCGTTACGATTTCGACGACTTGGACGACTTCGACGATCATTTGTAGTCTTTCGGATCGATCCCGTATTTTCTCATCAGATCGTAAAGCGATGCCCTGCTTATGACCAGTTCATCGGCCGCTTTGGTGACGTTTCCGCCATGCCTTGCAAGGGCGCTTCTTATCATCTTCTGCTCGAGCCTTTCCCTTGCACTTTGAAGCGAGAGCCCGGTAAGGGGGATATCCTCCCGTTCCGGCTCAGTTTCCCCCTCAGGCAGACTGAGATCATCCGCCGTAATCATATCCCCTCTGGCCATGATCACGCATCTTCTGATCTCGTTCTGCAGCTCCCTCACGTTTCCGGGCCAGGGATATCTCATCATCCTATCGACGGCCTCCTGGGTGAACCCCTTTATCCTCTTGCCGAACTCGCGGGCGTATCGGTTCAGGTATGCGTTCGCTATCAGGATTATGTCCTCCCCTCTTTCCCTGAGAGGAGGCAGATGTATGGGGATGACGTTTAATCTGTAGAACAGATCTTCCCTGAAACGCCCCTCCCTGACCTCCTGATTTATATCCCTGTTCGTCGCCGCTATGATCCTGACGTCCAGGCTGATGGTCTCAAGCCCTCCGACCCTCTCTATGGTGTATTCTTGAAGGAACCTGAGCAGTTTGACCTGCAGATCGAGGGGGAGTTCCGTCACCTCATCCAAGAAGAGCGTGCCTCCGTCGGCGAGCTCGAACCTTCCCTTCTTCCGAGCGACGGCGCCTGTGAACGCCCCTTTCTCGTGGCCGAACAGCTCGCTTTCAAGCAGCTCCTTCGGTATGGCGCCGCAGTTTATGGCGACGAATCTGCCCTCTGTTCTTCTGCTCCGTCTGTGTATCTCCTTCGCTATAAGCTCCTTGCCGGTTCCGCTCTCCCCCGTTATGAGCACGGGCACGTCGGTCGGCGCTATCTTCCCCACCAGATCCAGTATCTCCATCATCCTGGGGCATGAGGCTATCAGCTCCGTCTCGCCGGAGATGGCCTTCCTGAGGCGCAGGTTCTCCCGTTCAAGCTCCTGGATATAGACGGCCCGTTTTACGATTATCTTCAGCTCCTCGGTATCTATCGGCTTGGACAAAAAGTCATGAGCCCCTTTCCCTATAGCCTCCAGGGCATTATCCTTCGTGTCATGTCCGGTTATCATTATCACCTTCACGGTGGGATCGAGATCGAGCATCTCCTCAAGCAACCTCAGCCCTCCTTTCTCATCGGACGGGGATAAGGCTATATCGAGCAGGACCACGTCCGGCCTCCCTCTCTCAAACGTCCTCATCGCCTCCTTGGCCGTAGCCGCCATCATCAGCTCATATTCGTCGGCCAGAGCCCATTTCATCTGTATCCTTATCCCCTCTTCGTCATCCACGATCAGGATCTTGGCTTTTGGCATGTTTCTACCTCTCCGGTATTTTAACCTTGAAAGAGGTTCCCCTCCCGATTTCACTTCTGACCTCGATCCATCCCCCGTGTGCCTCCACTATATTTTTACACTGATAGAGTCCCACACCGAGTCCCTTCTTCTTGGTCGATCTGAAGGGTTTGAAAAGCTCCTCACGGATGAACCGCTCGCTCATCCCACACCCTGTATCCTCAACCTCGATCTCGATGAACCCGCCTGCGCTTCGTGCCGCTATCCTTATCCGCCCCTCGCCCTCTATGGCCTCGGCCGCGTTGATGATGAGGTTATAGATCACCTTTTCGATCTCGGCAGGGTCGATCTCAACGGGCGGCAGAGAATCGATTCCCGCCATATCCTCGATGAGGGCTATTCTGTCCGATTCCCTCACCCCTGAGGACTTTATCGCCCTTTCGATGACCTGTCTGATGTCCGCTTTGATCATTTGCAGCGTTTCGGGTTTGATGGGCGATGATAGTCTGGATATCAGCCTCTCGATCCGTCCGGCGGCCTCCTCAAGCGTCCTGAGCATATCGGCTCTGAAGTCGGGATTATCGAGGTTTTTACGGGCGTTTTGGAGGATCATGGAGATCATCGAGCCGGCGTTTTTGAGGTCGTGGAGGATGAAAGCCGCCAATTTGCTGAAGTTGTTCAGCTCCTCAGCCTCCACGAGCGACTCCCTCAGGGAGAGGTTCTCCATGACGAGCCCCACCTGCTCGGCCATCGTCTCAAGCAGGTCGAGCTCCTCGTGTGAGTATCCCTTGACCGATGGGCCGATAAGAGCAAGGGAGGAGAAATTGCCGCCGGCTATTATGGGCACGCAGATCCGCACGCCCTTTCTCCTCAGATAATCCACGCTTTCATCCTCAAGTTCTATTCTGTCCGTCCTGATCGGCCTGCCGTATCTCCATATCCAATCGAGGAACTGATCGGTGAGCTCTGTCGGCTCTACCTCCATCCCGATTGCTGTCGCCGTCCTCGCATGACCACCCCCCAGGTCGATCATCGCACCTCTTTCGGCGCCGATCGGCTCCATGAGCGAGAGAAGAGCCTCAGGGTGGAAGGAGCTGATCTTCTGGATCGAAAGCATCCGCCTGTTAAACCTATCCCACTCGTATCTGTAGTCGTAGCTCCTGCCATATATGTTACGGTATATGAACCTTCCCACCCTCTCCTTAATGGACCTGATGAGCAGGAGGGCGATGAAGGCGAAGAGGAGGGCGAATCCGGAGAGGAAGGCGATGAAATAATTGAGGTGCGCTCCTATCAGCCTTATTATCTCCCCGATGAATCCGAGCAGGATGAGAAAGGCGCCGGTCAGGATGAGCACGTAGGACCTGTGTATAAACGGGTGGCTCAGCGTGATCGTCCTGCCGCTGAGGATATATGCCGTTAGGGCGGCGTTTGAAAGGAGGGTGGGGATGGTCACCGCAAGGAGGGAGCTGAAGTTCAGATATCTGTACATCAGCGAGAAGCTCTGAAGCAGCAGCCAGAAACAGATCGTGCCTATACTGGAGAGCATCGCCGTCCTGAGGACCGGGATCGGCTCGCCCGACCTGTAGATCCTCTCGGCGTTATACCCGGCATAGAGGAAAAGCGACATCGAGATGGGAAGGAAGACCTGCCCCATCACGCCGTAATGGATCTCCCATCCCATCCCTCTCTCCCACAAGGTATAGATCGGCTTCCACAGAATCAGTCCGAAGGCAGCGGCGGAGATCAGCAGGATGCCCGGCGTGATCGTCTTCTGCCTCTTGGCATCGGGAGCGGCGATATAGCCCATCAATATGGAGAGCCCCGAGGCGAAGAAGATCATACCGCCGTGCACCATATCCAGCCCGACCCGACCGGAGATGATGGCTCCCAGGGATACCGTCCCGCTTGAGATGAAGGCGAGGGCGGAGGATAACCGGATGGCATATGATCGCCCCCGAAGCGCCACAGCGATCGCCATCAGGAGGTTTAGGGCCGAAAACCCGTACATCAGACCGACGTAAACCATTCCCGCTCGTCATCCCCCCAGGACATCGTAGGGACGTCGAAATCGTTACGACTTCGACGGCTTTTCGACGATTTAGACGGTTTTTCGACGTCGTTAAAATGGTATCCTATTCAGGGCGATCTGTCAATTTTCCGATTCCCTACGCCGTCGAGACCTCCTCAACATGCCGGCTGCTCCGAGAAGTCCCAGGCCCATGGTAACGATGGTCGCCGGCTCGGGCGTCGCGTCCGCCGATACCCCGTCCAGATAGGCCGTGCACATCTGATCCGTATCCCCTCCGCTTTCATCGAGGTTCTCCAGGTCGAACCTCAACATCAGGTTTTGAAGCTGATCGCCGAAAGTCGTCACGGGATAGGTCTCTTCGAATCTGAGCCATCCCGTCTCAAGGGGGGTTCCGGTCGTCGGATAGAATCCCCAGAGCCACTCGCCGTCCCATAGATCGTCTATGGGGATCTCCGCTAGGAGATAATCCCCTAATCTGATCGTCAGACGGTCCGGCCCTCCTCCGGGATACCAATCCCAGGCCTTCAGCTTATACATGAACGAGATGGTCACCTTGTGATGACCGGATAGGTTTATGGGCTGTGAGAGCCAAGCGTCGTCGTATCCGTGGACGGCCAGCACGGCCATCTTCGATCCGGATGCCGGCTCAACTCCCCAATGTTCGCCTTTGAACGAGACATTGGAGGAATGGCTCCATCCACTTTCCCCTTCGAAATCGCCGTTAAGCAGCACCTCAGTGCCGTAAGAGCTGAGGCTCAGGGCGAGAAGGGTTAAAACGGAAAGGATCGATTTCATCATCTTCCACGCTCCGAACCTTAATCGATCGTCGAAAAGCCCTCCAGGCGTCGTCGAAACAGCGATTAAAAACCGTAACGGCTGCGGTATAAGTTTCGGAAGAGCAAGATATATGCCGTTCGTCCGATAGGCGGGAAATCGGGGATAATTCAACTTCGGTGGGTGAGGAATATGAAGCTACGTTCACATATTGGTCCGAATGTTTCACAATAATCGTCGAACCTGTCTTTCGCCTCCTGCCTTATTTTATTCTCCCCGATTCAAGCCATTCTTTCAGAATCTCCTCCTTTTTTGCCTTCCATGCCGTCCTTACGATCTGAGATTCCGTCTTATTTTCTCTCATCATCTCTTTGACAAAGGAGGGGAGTCTAAATTCAATTTCTCTGTCTATCTCCTCCTTTTGAGATGGGGAAAGGGAACTATAGATCTCCTCCAGTATCATGGATTCCTCCGTTTTTCTCCTCCTTTTCTCCCTCTCCCTTTCTTCCTCAGCGAGCCTTAGCCTCTCCTCCTCTTCTGCCCTCAGATATTTTTCCGGCGGGACCCAATTCTCCTTTATAGCTTTGACGAGGTAGGCAGCTTTATCTTTCGCTTTAGTATAGCGTATTGCCTCTATCCATCTCTCTATTATTTCCTGTTTGGAGTTTCTTACAAGGTCCTGGGCCGTCTTTTCTGAGATATTGAGCTCTACAAGCTTCTCTACCAATACCGTCTGAGCTGGAGTTAAAGGCGTAGGTTTCTCCTTAGATTCAACCTTCGAATCAGGTTTAGATAATATTCCCTTCTCGGTCTCCGAAGGCTCATATTCTCTGTATCTTTCGATTTCCTCCCTTGCTCTTCCGCCAGGATAATATTTAATAAGCCAATCTCTCCTCCTATTTTTCCCCGGCAGCTCTTCCCAGACCCAGTCCTCTAAAAATCCCGTTTCTTTAAGCTTTCTATGGGTCGGGTCGAGAATTTTCTTCGCATCCGAGAGATGTTCCTGGCGAGCGATGGGTAGAAGATCACATAAGGTTGAATAGTGATAGACGATGAATTCACCTCCTCTCAGTATCAGCCCATAGAATTTAACACTCAAAAGCTCATAGAGCCTCTGGGCTATAGGGGTCTCAAGCGAGTGATAATACTTCCAATCCAGCGGTTTCACGTACAGGGCGTTTATGTTATCAAGATACCAGGTGTTCAGGTAGATATAATTGGTGTCGGCTATCTCACCGTTCTCCAGCTCCTCCCCCTTGAAAACAATGCGATCGATCAGATGGAAATCATCTTCAATCCATTTTTTCCTTCCTTTGCTATAGAAAGCTCCTCTTGAGACGACAGCGGTAAACGAAATCCTTCTCAACGCCTCCTTAATTTTTCTGTATTCCTTACCTCCCGTGTTAATCCCCATCCTTTTGCAGAAGCTATAGAGAGAACCTATGCAGATTGGATTTTGGATCGGAGGTGGCATTTCATTTATGATCTGCTCTATAGCCTTGAAAACTCTTTTATCAAAAGGCCCGGGATAACCATATTTAGGATGCGCCGAGACATTCCAGTATATCTCCAGCTTTCTGTCACCCCTTTTTATCACCTTCTTAAATTCGGTTTCAGCTCTCCTTCTAACGTCCTTATCCCAAAGGGCAAAAAAGGGCAGAACCAGGAGGTTAACCTCGGATCTGACTATCTCTGGAAGCAGTGTCTCCTC
>Ga0116200_10000744_pt1 | contig 11552 bp, 10 predicted proteins | sample Mar14436cmmetaG_FD_94478 | JGI IMG/M metagenome (GOLD analysis project Ga0116200, IMG submission 94478) | Marine hydrothermal vent microbial communities from Guaymas Basin, Gulf of California to study Microbial Dark Matter (Phase II) - Marker... ... | reverse complement strand
GAGGAAGGACACTATCTGGGGGTTGGCTTAAGACTGGTGAACAGAACCATTGGCTCCATAGAGCTCACCTTGGTCAGACCGTCGATCCTCTTTGACTCAGGGAGCTATCCCTCCTACGTACAGATCCTGACCGCTCCTTTGGATGATATAAGGGTTGAATTGGAAGGCTCGCAGGTATATCAGGAGATCAAGAGGGTGGGAAAGGCTCACTATGATATAGTTGTAACGAATAAAGGAGAGACTGGAGACACCCTGCTTCTTTCTCTCAAGATCATAAACGAGACCTTCAGCGCCTGGCCAGAAGGATGGTATGCGGTCATAGAGTTACCAACGGGTATTGAAAACGCGTACTACGACTGGGAGAGGGAGGTCTACATAGGTGGAAACGATCTCCTGAGCATCTCGATAGACGTTTATCCATCACCGGATGCACCGGATGGAAGCGAGGAAAGGATCCTCTTCTCGGCAAAGGGAAGCTATAGAGGATCAGATGGTATCGAGGGTGAGATAAAGGTGAAGGTTGGAAAGATAAGGTTGTCTTTTGTTGAGGTTCCATCAGATGAAGAGGTTGAGATTGGTAAGAGCCATGACTACACCTTCAGGATAAGGAATACGGGAGATGATGTCGATAGCTTCATTGTCACCGCAAGATCCGATCATGGCTGGGTAGTGGGGGATAAAGAGATAGAGATAAATGATTTGTATCCGGGAAACGAAACAGAATTCACTATTCGCATAAGGGTGCCGGCAAACCTCACATCCCTACCAGTAGACGATGTCCTTCTCGTCGAAGTTGCTTCCAAGACGTTTCCAGATGTATCAAGAAAAACAACGGTTATCACAGAGGCGATAGAGCTTTCGATACTCGAAAAGATGGGTCAGTTCTTTGGTGGAGTATCTGAAGAAGCGGATAGAAGGTTTGGAGAAGGAACTTCTACTATACTCCTCGTCATAGCGATCATCCTGATCGTCTCACTAATAGCTTTCTCAATCCATCGCTTAACTAGGAGATTCGTTGATCTGATATGCCTCGACAGGATAAAGGAACTCTCTCCAGGTGAGGAAGCAAAGATAGAGGTGAGGGTAAGGAATCTGCTGAAAAAGAGGTTATCCTGCAAGGTTCAGGTTGATAGAAGCATTCTGCCAGAGGGATGGAAGATCAGGTTATCGAAGGAAGAGCTGGAACTGGATCCAAAAGGTGAGAAGAAGATAGATGTCTACGTTCGCGCCACAGAGGATATACTTCCAGAAAGCTTTGCCAAGATAAGGCTCCTCGTCACTCCAAGCGAGAAACCAAAGACCCATTCCATAGATCTTCTTGCCATCTCCAAAGGAGCTATCGTTAACCTGGAGATAGATAAGGTCAGCCACTCACCGAGGATATTCAGATCTGGAGATGAGGTTGTCACGAAGTTCATCCTCAGAAATAAAGGGAACGTGAAGGCGAAGAATGTTAGGGTATCATTAAGGGTGAATGGAGAGGAGATGAATACCGCACAGATAGATGAGATTCCACCGAATGGTTACGCAGAGGTGGAGATGCCCTGGATAGCTCTTTTAGGCAGGAATGAGATCAGCATAGTTGCAGAGATGGGAGGATCATGAAGGGAGCAAAGGCTGAGCTTGCAAGTGCGGAAAAGAGATACCAGGCGTTGATAGAGAAGAGGAACGAGCTGAATGAGCTTGCTAGGATGATCAGGGAAGAGAGGGATCTTTTGAATGAGAAGAAGAGGGAACTGATGGAGGAGATGAAAAGGTACAAGGAGCTGAGGGACAAGACGGTGAGCGAGATGAAGAAACACAAGGAAATGAGGAACAAACTCCAGCAGGAAGCGAAGAGACTCATCGAGGAGAGAAGGAAGAATAAAAAGCTCATAATCAAGAGTCTGCCATTAAGGGTCGAGGAGCTCAGGGCAGATATTCAGATGCTCGAGTACAGGCAGGAGACCACTCCCATGAGCAAAGAGGAAGAGGACAGGATCATCGAGGAGATCAAGAAGAAGAGGGAGGAATACGAAAGATTGAAGAAAGAGCTCGAAAAGCAGAAGGAAGTGGAGATAAAGCTGAGCGATGCGGAGAAGGCGATAGACGAGCTGTTCAAGAGGGCTGAGAAGGAGCATCAGATGGTTCTACAGCTCTACAAGAAGAGTCAGGAGTATCACGATATGTACATGAAGATGGTCAGGGAAGTAGCTACGATAATAGGAGAGGCAAAGAAGAAGCATGAAGAATATGTAGAAGTAAAGCGCCAGGCGGATGAGGTTCATAGAAAGGCGATGGAGATGAGAGCTAAGATAATAACCATAAGGAAAGAGATCAGGGCTAAAAAGGAAGAGGCAAGGAGAGTTATAGAGGAGATAAATGTGAAAGCCAAGAAGGCTCTCTTTGATGAGAAAAGGTTTGAGGAACTAACCGATGAGGCTATCGAGGAGCTGAAGAAAGGGAAGAAGATAAGCATAGGGCTGTGATCTAAAATCGTCGAAATCCAAATCGACAATTTTATATACATTTTCAGGGTTGCAGTCCCGATGATGAACATAGGGATAGTCAGCTATGGAGCTTACATACCCATGAATAGGATAAGGATAGAGGAGATAGCTGAGACATGGGGAAGGAATCCAGATGATATCAAGAAGGGGCTAAACGTCTTCGAGAAAACCGTACCCTCTCCAGACGAGGATACAGCGACGATAAGTGTAACCGCATCAAGATATGCCTTATCGAGGGTCAACATAGATCCAAAGGATATCGGAGCGATCTTCATAGGAAGTGAATCCCATCCTTATGCGGTGAAGCCAACATCGACGATAGTTGGTGAAGCAATCTCTGCTGTTCCGGAACTGATGGCTGCAGATTATGAGTTTGCATGTAAAGCAGGAACTGCAGCGATCCAGAACTGCATGGCTCTCGTGAGATCCGGAATGATCAGGTACGGTCTAGCTATAGGAGCAGATACCGCTCAATCTGCTCCAGGCGATGCCCTGGAATATACCGCCTCCGCCGGCGGTGCAGCCTTCATCATAGGTAAGGAAAAGGTAATAGCGAGGATCAACTGCACTTGCTCATTCGCAACCGATACACCGGATTTCTGGAGGAGGGAGGCGAGAAAATACCCGAAGCATGGAGGAAGATTCACCGGAGCGCCGGCATACTTCAGGCACATAATAGGGGCTGCCAAACTCCTGATGGAGAAGATGAAGACGAAACCGGAGGATTATGATTATGCGATATTCCATCAACCAAACGGTAAGTTTCCGGTAACCGTTGGAAAGAGGCTGGGATTTGACAGGAAACAGCTGGAGCAGGGCCTTTTGACACCTTATATAGGTAATACCTATTCAGGAAGCTCACCCCTTGGGCTTTGTTCCGTTCTGGATGTTGCGAAGCCCGGAGACAGGATCCTGATGGTGAGCTACGGATCTGGCGCTGGATCGGATGCCTTCGACATAACGGTTACCGATGAGATAGAGAACTTTGATAGAGATAAGGCGCCAACCGTCAGGGAGTTGATGGAGAGGAAGAGGTACATAAGCTATGCAATCTACGCAAAATACCGAAACCTGCTTTACTGGGAGTGATTGGATATGAGGGATGTTGCCATAATAGGGGTTGGTGTAACGAAGTTTGGCGAACTCTGGGATAAGTCCTTCAGGAATCTGATATCCGAGGCTGGAACAAAGGCTATACTGGATGCCGGGATAGAGGGAAAGGATATAGATGCTTTATACGTCGGATCGATGAGTCCTGGTAGATTCGTTGGTCAGGAACATATAGGTGCGCTGGTTGCAGATTGTTCTGGTCTTGATACGCTCCACATTCCAGCTACTAGAATAGAGGGAGCATGTGCATCTGGTGGCATGGCACTGAGGCAGGCTTACATCTCGGTTGCATCTGGAATAAACGATATCGTGGTCGTTGGTGGGGTCGAAAAGATGACAGATGTTGTCGGTGGAGAGGCAACCAATATCCTCGCCATGGCTGCTGATCAGGAATGGGAGGCTTTCTTCGGCGTGACATTTCCAGGTTTGTATGCGATGATAGCGAGGAGGCACATGTACGAATATGGAACAACGAGGGAGCAGATGGCTGAGGTTGCGGTAAAAAATCATGAGAATGGTCTGCTGAATCCGAATGCCCATTTCCATAGGAAGATAACTGTTGAGGATGTCCTCAACTCCCCAAAGGTTGCCGATCCTTTAACCCTTCTGGATTGCTCACCCATATCAGATGGTGCCGCAGCCCTGATCCTGGCTCCCCTGGATGAGGCGAGGAAGTATACCGATAAGATAGTCAAGATCATTGGATCTGGTCAGGCTTCGGACTCCTTGGCTCTGCATGGTAGAGAAGACATATGCACGCTGAGGGCAACTGTAGAAGCGAGCAGGCAGGCGTACAAGCAAGCAGGGATCGAACCAAAGGATGTGGATGTGGCAGAGGTTCATGATTGCTTCACCATAGCTGAGATCCTGGCCATAGAGGATCTTGGCTTTGTCAAGAAGGGAGAGGGAGGGAAGGCTGTCGAGGAAGGGATGACGAGGCTGGATGGAGAGATACCGGTGAATCCAAGCGGAGGGTTAAAAGCAAAAGGTCATCCTGTTGGAGCGACGGGAATAGCTCAGGCTGCGGAGATAGTCCTGCAGTTGAGGGGCGAAGCTGGAAAGAGGCAGGTGAAGGATGCTGAAATAGGGCTTACCCACAACATCGGTGGTAGCGGAGCATCATGCGTTGTTCACATAATGGAGGTGGTCTGATGGGTCTTGCGGTCCCAAGGTTCTGGAGGGAAATACCTTACCGTTACAACCTCATAGGGAGCAGGTGCAGGGTGTGTAACAGGATTTTCTTCCCACCAAGAGAGGTATGTCCATACTGCAGAAGGAAGAGCTTGGGAAAGATGGAGGAGATGAAACTCAAGGGAAGAGGGAAGCTCATAACCTATACCATCATCTACACCCCTCCTTCGAATTTTGAGAATCAGGTACCCTATGCGGTTGGAATCGTTGAGCTGGATGAGGGACCGAGGATAACCTCCCAGATAGTTGATTGTGATCCGGAAAAACTGAGGATAGGTATGAGGGTGGAGGCTGTTTTCAGGAAGATACAGGAGGATGGAGATACCGGAGCGATATATTATGGATACAAGTTCAGACCGGTTGGTGAGGATGAGGATAAAGGAGAGACTGGCTGAAAAGATAGCTGGAGAGATCACCCTGAGCCCTCATCCCGGAAAGACCATCAGGAAATGGAGGGAGATCTTCGGCATCTCCCAAGTGGAGCTCGCGAAGGTACTGGATATCTCTCCAAGCGTTCTGAGTGATTACGAGACCGGTAGGAGGAGATCTCCGGGTATAAAGAGTATAAAGAGGATCGTCGACGCTCTCTTCGAGATAGATGAGAAAAGAGGGGGAAAGATCCTGCACAGGTACTCATCGATGATGGAGGTTCCGGAGGGCATAATAGATATAATGGAATATCCCTTTCCGATACCTGTTGCGAGATTCATAGATGCAATAGACGGCAAGATATTAAACTCTCCAACCGATCTTGAGAGGAAGAACGTAAAGGGTTACACCTTGGTTGACAGCATAAAGACCATAAAGACCTTGACTTCCCAGGATTTCTCCCACCTTTATGGATGGAGCACGGAGAGGGCTCTCGTGTTCACGGGCATCCAGTACGGCAGGAGCCCGATGATAGCGGTAAGGGTGCATCCCATGAAACCGACGGTGGTTGTGTATCATAAACCGAATGCGGTCGATCCCCTGGCTATAAAACTAGCTGATACCGAAAACATACCCTTGGTTCTCACGAACCTTCCCCTCGATAAGCTGATCAAAAGGATGTCTTCCCTGAAGGAGGATTGAATGGAGCTGGTAGGAGTTTGTATGGTTTGCGGAAGAGGTAAAGCGAGACACACTTGCAGATTATGCGGTAGGCTGGTCTGCGAGAGGTGTTTTGATCCTTCACAGTCCATATGTCTGATCTGCAAATCTGGAAGATCTATGAGCTCGAATCTCCTGCGTTAAAGTAAAAATCCCGGATGGGTATTAAGGTTCGTGTTTGTGAAGCATGAGTTCATCAAGCCAAAGACCATAGAGCACAGAAGCTACCAGGTATCCATAGCTGAGTCAGCCCTTAAAGGAAACACCCTGATAGTCCTGCCAACCGGAATGGGAAAGACCGTGATAGCCCTTCTCGTTATAGCGGAGGTGATGAAGCAAAGAGGTGGCAAGATCCTCTTCATGGCACCAACCAAACCGCTGGTGGTTCAGCACACAAAGTTTCTGAAGGAGAGTTTGAATCTGGAAGAGAAATATATAGAATCCTTCAGTGGCGAGGTATCGCCGGAAAAGAGGAAGAGTAAATGGAGGAACGCAAAGATAGTGGTTGCAACTCCCCAGGTTATTGAGAACGATATCCTCTCTGGTAACATAGATCTATCCGAGGTATCGTTGATGATCTTTGACGAAGCCCATAGAACCGTGGGCGCCTATTCCTATGTATTCATAGCAGAGAATTACAGGAAGAAGAGACCCAATGGTCTCATTCTCGGGATGACCGCATCCCCGGGTAGCGATATCAACAGGATAATGGAGGTTTGCAGGAATCTGGATATAGCGAATATAGAGATAAGGTCGAAGGATGATCCAGATGTGAAGCCGTACGTTCAAGATATAGACATAGAGTGGAGGAAGGTGGAGCTACCGGAAGGTTTCTCGAGGATCATAAACCTCCTTAAGCAAGCCCTTTCAGATAGGCTAAGGGAATTGAAATCCGCCGGCGCCCTGGACAGTTCTTCCATATCAAGGATAACCAAGAAAAAACTCTTGGAGGTGCAGGAGAAGGTGCAGAGGTGTATAAAGGAGGGTAGGATCGGTAAGAACACCTTCACCATAGCAACCCTTCAGAATGAGGCTCTCAAGATATACCATGCACTCGAACTCTTGCAGACGCAGGGCGCAACCGCATTGAGGAGGTTTCTGGATAGATTGCAAACCGAAGCGAGATCAAAGGGAGGGAGCAAGGCATCAAAGAACCTGATCAGGGATCCCATCATCATGGAAGCCATAGCTCTCGCTAAGGGATTGGAGGTAGATCATCCAAAGATAAGGGAGGTTGTGGAGATAGTCAGGGAAGAGTTCAAAAGAAATCCGGATTCAAGGGTGATCGTCTTCACCAACTACAGAGATACATCCATAAAGGTTGAGGAGTCTCTCAGAGGAATAGAAGGTATAAGGCCTGTGAGATTCGTGGGGCAGATGGTGAGGGGAGAAGACGATAGGGGTCTGTCCCAGAAGGAGCAGGCGGAGATCCTCGAAAAGTTCAGGAAAGGAGATTACAATACCCTGATAGCGACATCGGTTGCGGAGGAGGGTATAGATATTCCTTCCACCGATCTGGTGATCTTCTATGAACCCATACCATCGGAGATAAGGAGCATCCAGAGGAGGGGGAGGACAGGAAGGAGCAGGGCGGGAAAGGTGATCATTCTCATAGCAAAGAACACCCTTGATGAGGGTTTCTACTGGTCCGCTCTGAGGAAAGAGAAGAAGATGAGAAGGGAGCTTGAATCCTTGAGGAGGAGGCTAAAAAGAAGGTTCGAGAAGGGTGGTATATCCGTATCCCCTTCCCAGAAGAGGTTGACGGATTACATGGATGGTAGCGGAAGAGAGGAAGATCTTGGTGAGGAGGATAAGGGGATATCCGTGATCGCTGATACCAGAGAATGCAGAACCCAGGTTGTGAGGAATCTATCCATCGCGGGCGTCAATGTGATACCCAAACAGATAGAGATAGGAGATTACATCATATCGGATAAGGTCTGTGTGGAGAGGAAGAGCTGTAGGGATTTCGTTGAATCCATGATGGATGGCACCCTTTTCAGACAGCTCGCCAACCTGAAGAACTCTTACGAGATACCGGTACTGATCGTGGAGGGAGAGGATCTGATAGCATCCAGGAATATCAGACCGAGCTCGATCTATGGATGCCTGGCATCCATAGCGATAGACTACAAGATACCGGTACTCTTCTCCAGGAATCAGAAGGAGACCGCGGATCTCATTCTTGCAATGGCGAGGAGGGAGCAGAAGGAAGAGAAGAAGGATATACCGATCAGAGGAGGAAAGAAGAGCATGACCCTGCAGGAGAGACAGCAGTATATAGTTGAAGGGTTGCCAAACGTTTCTTCTATCCTGGCAAAGAGGTTGTTGAAGAGGTTTAAGACGATAAGAAATATAGCGAATGCGGAGGAGGAAGAGCTGTATTCTGTCGATGGCATAGGTAGAGCAACCGCAAAGGATATCTTTGAGGTGTTCAATCGTCCATATGAAGAAGGTACATAACGTTTTTATATGGAAGGGGGATACACCTTTGTTTCTGAGAAGGTGATGGGTATGGCAGAGGGGGAGAGTAAGCTGATGGAGCAGATTCTCGATGGTCTTGATATGCTGAACCAAGATACGTCCATACCCAGAAATATAAGGAGGGGGGCTGAGGAAGCGAAGAAGATGCTTCTCGACGAGAAGAATCCCCTTGATGTTAGGGTTGCTTCCGTAACATCCCTGCTCGATGAGCTCGCGAACGATCCAAACATACCGCTCCATGGTAGAACCCTGATATGGAATATAATGAGTAAGTTGGAGGAGTTGGTTTAGAGGAAATGATAAGGATAGGTCCCGCCGGGATACCTTTATCCTGTAAGGGGAGAACGAACAAGGATGGTGTGATCTACGTCAAAAAGGTTCTGGATCTGAACGCGATGGAGATCCAGCTTATAAGAGGTACGCAGAGTGTAAGTGATGAAGAAGCTGACTTCATAAGGGAGTATGCCAAGGAGAACGATATAGAGATTCACGTTCATGCCCCGTACTACACTAACCTAGCTGGAGATGAGGAGGAGGTTGAGCTGAGCAAAAGCAAGATCCTGTACTCCGGCAGGCTGGCAAACCGGCTCGGGGCAAAGATCCTTGTTATCCATCCAGGATTTTATGGAAACAGGAGCAAAGAAGAAGCAAAAGAGATGATCATAGATAACCTGAAGGATCTCGTATCTAGCTTCAAGAAGGAGAAGATCAAGACAAAGATAGGTGTCGAAACGATGGGTAAGCAGAAGGTCTTTGGCTCTTTGGATGAGGTTGTCGAGGTGTGCAAGAGGGTCAAGGGCACCGTACCCGCGATAGATCTGGGTCATATCCATGCAAGGTGCAATGGCTGCCTGAAAACGAGAGAAGACTTTGAGATGGTCTTTGAGAAGGTCAAACCCCTGAAGCTTAAACATTACCTGATCCACGTGACAGGTGTGCTGTATGAGAATGGGAATGAGTATTATCATATACCCATAAAGAAGGGTGATATGCCTTTGGATCCTTTGATCAATATAATCCTGGATAAGAAGTACAACGTTACCCTCATCTCGGAATCTCCTCTCTTGGAGCACGATGCGATGTACATAAGGTTGCAGATAGAGAGGGCGATACAGAAAAGGACGGGTATAGAAAATCCGGATTATAGAGACCTGTCTGTACTATGAGCACCTTCAGGAGATCCGTGGAGTACATATTGAGGAATGCAAAACTTTTGTTGTCAAATCTGGACGATGACAAGATAGAGGATATCTGTAAGGAATTCCTGAAGGCAAGAAGGATATTTCTCTACGGAGCAGGGCGCAGTGGTCTAGTAGCTAAGGCTTTCGCGATAAGACTTGTTCACCTCGGTCTCCAAGCCTATGTGATAGGGGAGACCATAACGCCTCCCGTCAGGGAGGAGGATCTGGTAGTTGTTATATCTGGATCTGGCGAGACCATACCCTCTGTTATGACCGCGGATATAGCCAAAAGGATGGGAGCAAGGCTGATCGCCATAACATCGAAAAGGGATTCCAAGATAGCAAGAAGAGCTGATCTGCCTGTCATCTTATCCGTGGATCTGGAGGACAAGGATAGATCCAAGCTCGCTCCCCTTGGTACGATATTCGAGGCGAGCTCATGGATATTTCTCGATGGCTTGATTGCGAGACTCATGGAGATGAAGGGAGAGGATGAGGAGAGGATGAAAGAAAGGCACGCCACCTTGCAATAGCAAAACATAATAAATGGTTCATCATCTTGTTTCTTCACCATGATCCAGAGACCCAGAGGGACAAGAGACTTTTTGCCGGAGGATATGGTGAAGAGGAGATACCTGGAGAAGGTGCTGAGGGAGACGTTCCTGTCCTATGGTTACAGAGAGGTCCAGACCCCCACCTTCGAGCACCTGGAACTATTTACGGCAAAATCCGGAGATTCCATCATAGAAGAGATCTACAGCTTTAAGGATAAGAGCGGAAGGGATCTTGCTCTCAGACCCGAGCTCACCGCGCCGGTTATAAGGATGTATGTGGAGAAGCTTCAGATGAACCCAAAGCCCCTCAAGCTATTCTACTTCGGTAACTGTTACAGGTATGATAGACCCCAGAAGGGAAGATATCGGGAGTTCACCCAGGCTGGATGCGAGCTCATAGGTTACAGCTCTCCGGAAGCCTTATCGGAGCTCATATCCCTGGCATGGAACTGCCTTGAAAGGGCTGGTCTAAAGGATAAGAGCTTGAAAATAGGGAACCTTCACTTGGTTGAGACCTTTCTCGAGAAACATGGTATCAAAGATGAGCTGAAGAGGAAGATCCTCAGGCTCGTTGACAAGAGAGATTACGATTCCCTGCGTAAAATCCTTGAGAACAAGTTATCCGCAGATGAGTTAACCATGATCCTCGATTTCTTCAGATCTGGAAGCTTGGATAGGTTAAGAGATATCTTGGATGGTGTCGAGGAACTGGAAAGGTTTGAAAAGGTGATCGATTTCCTCGGCATCTTTGACGTAGATAAGTATGAGGTGAGTATGGAAGTGGTCAGGGGTCTGGAGTACTATAAAGGTATCGTTTTCGAGATAGAATCTCCAAGGTTGGGAGCGGAAAGACAGATATGCGGAGGCGGTGAGTACGAGCTGGTGGGATTGTTTGGAGGAAAAGAAATACCTACAGCTGGTTTTGCGCTCGGCTTTGACAGAGTGATCATCGCGCTCGAGAACGAGGGATTTGTTTTTCCAGATGAACGGATAGATTTCTATATAATTCCAGCAAGCAGGAAGGAAGAAATCCTCAGCAAATCCGTAAAGCTGGCCATGCTGCTCAGAAGGGAAGGTAGAAGGGTTGATATCGATTTGACTGGAAGAAGTCTGAGGAAGGCTATGAGCTATGCTGACTCGATGGGTTTCAGGAAGGTTATCATAGTTGGGGAGAGGGATCTGAGGGAAGGGAAGGTGACGGTGAGAGATATGGTAACTGGAGAACAGGAGAGGATGGAGGTGATGATCTAGTGAATATCTACATCATAGACTCCTCGGCCATCCTTTCCGGAAAACCAATTTCTCTTGATGGAAAGATAGTCATACCAGAATCTGTAAGGGATGAGGTTATGAGGGAGGATCCGAAACTGTTGGAACTTATTCAAGGAAACGTAACCATGGAAAGCCCGTCCAGAGAATCCCTTCTGCTGGTCAAGGAGGCTGCAGAGAGGCTC
>Ga0116200_10000742_pt1 | contig 11561 bp, 18 predicted proteins | sample Mar14436cmmetaG_FD_94478 | JGI IMG/M metagenome (GOLD analysis project Ga0116200, IMG submission 94478) | Marine hydrothermal vent microbial communities from Guaymas Basin, Gulf of California to study Microbial Dark Matter (Phase II) - Marker... ... | reverse complement strand
TGCATTCTTTATATACAGGGTATTCCCCATGCTCAAATGGTTAAGATGCTCTATTAGCATTTTTCAATTTATCTATTTTCTCTGATATTTTGTCCCAATGACTTCCTTTCCAGTATATCTTCTTGCATCTTTTACAGTACCAGAACTCCTCATGCGACTCAAAAATCTTCTTCGGAATCTTACCCTCAACGTCCTTTTTATCTATTTCAACCAAAATCTCATTGCATACTGAACATCTTGATAGAACCGATTCTTCATCTATAGGAAACAAGGATGTAACCTTTCTCAACTGCTCATCCAAGTCTCTATCCTCAACATCTATCGCCTCTATTCCCCTTTTCCTTGCCCTCTTAACAAGTTGTTTGTCCCTAGATAGAATAATCCTATTTTCCTTTTTGGCTATTTCCAGAAGCTCATCATCTCTCTCTACTCTGTTTGCGAAGTACACATCAAAGCCAAGCAGACGAAGCCATTTTGCAAGCGTTCCCAGCATCTGATCGCACAGAAACCTCATGCTATCGGAACATACTTTATCAAAATCCCTTCTCCAACAAATTTTATTTCTTCAATCCTTAGTCTAATGGTCTCTCCTTCGCTTCCAATGCCTGTACCATCTGCTATTGTTGGAGTGTCCTTTCCACCTATAACAATGGGTGCTATGTAAACATAGAACTCATCAAATAACCCCTTTTTGAGAAAATTCCAGATTACGGTTCCTCCTCCTTCAACCAGCAGTGTGTTGATTCCTCTGTTTTTCAACTCTTTAAGTGCAAACTTTAGGTCAATCAATCCCCTCTCTGTTCTGCATTTGATGATTTCTACATTATCCTTCTTTATTGTTTTTGTTACATCTTCTCCAACCAGTATGTATGTCTTGGCAGACCCATCCAAAACAAAAGAGTTATCAGGAACCCTACATCTTGTATCGAGCACTACCCTGATAGGTTGATCCGAATCTTTATTTTTAACTGTAAGTTTTGGATTGTCTGTCAAAACCGTTTCTATGCCAACCAAAACCGCATCGCATTTTTCTCTTAGTATCTGCACTCTCTCTATGTCCTCATCTGATGATATTCTCAACTGTCTCCTAGATGGAAGAGCTATCTTTCCATCAGCAGACGCCGCACAGTTTATGATTACGTAGGGTCTATCCACAGAACTCACCTTGGATACATTGGACAATCCTTTCTTTTCTCTGGACATAATCCTTTTGATTTACATGGGGGACCTGCCTTTTTAAAGATGGTTGGTGCTACTTTTTTCACCTCTCTCAACATCATATTTGCCAGCTTCCTGATTTCCCATTGAGCATGCAAACAGCAGCGCAACTCAAAGAAATTCAATAAGGAGCGAGCATTCATCGTTACTATTATATTGGTCTTTGCAGCATTTGGTAAAACATATCTGGCATCTTCCTCAGGTATGCCTGAATCAAGTAAAAAGTTGTATTCACTCCATATCCTATTCATAAACTCCTCATATCTCCTCTTTAGCTCCTTATTCTTCTCTATTGAGGTCGGTATGACATAACTGACTTCATCAAATTTTACATATCTCTGACTCTGCTGGGAATAGCTTGCGATTCTATGTCTGACCAACTGATGAGTTAAAGCTCTGCTCACGCCACTGATGGCAAAGGTGAAGTTTGCATGTTCAACCACGCTTGTATGACCTAAATCAATAACATGCGATAAAATCTTCATCAGATCGCTATCGTTCATCTTCTCCACTTCATCGGGTTTTTTCTTACTGTGCGTTAATGCTGCAGCAATTGCACAGACCCTCTCTGCATCTGGAGTATATGCGATGAGTTTGACATTCATCAATCCCATTCGTATGGAATAGAGACTTATTACATTTGTGAGAGGTTAAACAACAATAGCCACAACTATGGCAAGTGCCGCGGCAATATCATCATCAAGTTCTACAAAGACGTCAACTAGACCTTTGTCATAGATGATCTTTAGAGGATCTAAATATGCAAAAACCGTTCTCCCGTCATTTTCACATATACGCCAATATCTTTTTGTATCTCTCGTGACCATCATTTGCCTATCTTTGATAGCTTTATCGATGCGTTTCTCCTTTATACTGCTGATCGCATTTTCCGTAGACCAGACATAAAAGTCTAAAGTGCTGTAATCTGCAATTCTCATATGGAGTTTCCAATCTCTATCTGTCATCTCTTTTGATGTTTTAATCTCCGCCACAACGACATCTCTAAACCCATCAAGGTCATCTGTTATTACTGGGCTTATATATGCTGACGATAAACATAGTACCTCAGCAACCTCCTCTTTTAGAAAATCAGAAAACAACTCCCTGACTTTGAGAACAGAATCATTTGGATATGCAAGGGGAACAAGATTCTTCCTCTTTGGGAAATTGCTAACTAATGATGGTGGAACACCAAGATATCTGTATCTGAATCTCGACAGAAGCCATTTAATGTCACTTTTCCCACTCCAATACAGAACTCCCCTGAGATTTTTAACAATAGATGCGTATCTGTAGAATGATATCTTTTCCATCAAATGTTTTGATATATAGTAAGATTTTAAAAGATTCTACCGTTTCAACTCACGGGCGAGGGTAGTGCTATGAGAGCATTTATAGTAACCACAGTAGTGTGTTTTGTTGCCTATCTAGTTCTTACAGCCGGTAGTGGTGACATAGTCTTCTGGAGCGTAGAGGAGATCATATTTGGAATAATGTTATCTGCCATAGTTGGATATGTATCAAGAAAAATATTTGTGAAGAATAACTATAGAATGCTCAATCCAATTAGGTGGTTCATAGCTCTTGCTTATCTTGTAGGGCCATTCTTTATTGCAATGGCAAAGGCGAACTTCGATGTTGCATACAGAGTTATAACCGGAAAAATAAAACCAGGCATTGTTAAGATTTCACCCAACCTCAAGACAGATTTGGGAATAACCATGCTCGCCAATTCAATCACGCTAACGCCTGGAACCCTAACCGTGGATATAGACAACAAAACAAACGAGCTTTACATCCACTGGATAAATGTTAAGGAGGAGGCTCTCAAAAAGAAACCAAGACCATGTAAACCAGTCTGCGGAACATTCCCGGACTGGATAAGGAGGATAGCGGAATGATGTGGATATTTTTGCTTGCGTTGCTGATTCTGACGATATGCATAGTGATAGCTTCAATCAGATTGCTGAAAGGGCCGACGGTTCCAGATAGAGTGGTTGGGCTTGATACAATAAACACTCTTGTAATCGTTGGCATGATTCTATTTGGCGCCGCATACAAAGAGAGCATTTACATAGATGTTGCCATAGTCTATGCACTGCTATCCTTCGTAACGACGATACTGATAGCAAAATATCTGGAAGGGGGGAAGATGTAGATGGTAGATATAATCATCTACATATTTCTCATAATAGGTCTCGCATTCAACTTCTTGGGTTCTATAGCACTGATCAGATTCCCAGATGTTTACACAAGACTTCATGGCGGAACCAAATGCACCACCTTTGGCTCGATTTTCCTGTGCGGAGCTGTAATCATATATGGACTGAAAGATTGGTACCTCAATCCGTCCGTGACCTCCCCTATACTACCACTGCATACTCTCTTAGCATTAATCGCAATACTCCTTACCAATCCAACCGGTGCCCATGCTATAGCAAGAGCAGCCCACAGAAGCGGAGTTATGCCGGTAAAAGCAGTTGTTGATGACCTTAAGGAGGATAAGGAAAAATCTGTTGAGGAGGGGAAAGAGTGAGTGCAGAACTCCTGAATGTCTTACTGCATAGCATTCTCCCCATTCTTCTGATCATAGCATCGGTATTTGCCATATATTTCAAAGACCTCCTATCTGCTACAATAGCCCTAGCCGCAATGAGCTTAATCCTGTCGTTAGAATTTTACATCTTGCAAGCTCCCGATGTAGCGATAGCTGAGGCGGGAGTTGGTGCATGCCTTACTACTGCAATACTGATATTTGCAATAAAGGCAACATATAGAATGGAGGGTGAAAAATGAACAAGACAGTTAGCGCATGCGCACTTGCTCTGTTTGCCGTATTCCTAGTTGCAAGCGTTCTAATGCTCAGGCCATTTGGTGAGCCTGAGGAAACGACAATGGATGACTATATAATAGGCAATGCACAGAATGAAACCGGAGCCAATAATGCAGTTACCAGCGTAGTATTTGATTATAGAGGATTTGATACTCTTGGAGAGGCCACAGTTCTGTTTACGGCAGTGGCTGGTGTTTTGTTGGTATTGAGGAGGTATGCACATGAGTGAATCCAAAATCATCAAGACCATATCTTCGATAGCATTCCCATTCGTCATGATATATGGATTATATGTTATACTTCACGGTCACCTAACACCAGGCGGGGGATTTCAAGGTGGAGCGATAGTCGCATCTGCCTGCGTTTTACTCCTTGCAGGATACGGCTCAAGAGAGATCGCAAAGAGGATTAAAGAGGGACAACTATCTGTGCTAGAAAGCATAGGAGCATTGGGTTTCGTTTCTCTGGCACTGCTTGGAATATCAACCACATTCTTCTACAACTTTCTAGCGGGGTCACATTCGATATTTGGAAGGATACCTCCATTCGGCTCAAATCCTGGTGATCTGAACACAGCAGGTCTGCTCCCTCTGATGAATATAAGTGTGGGAATAAAGGTAATTGCGGGACTGTTTGCAATCGTTATGGTATTAGCCTTTGTTACGTGGAAAATGGGAGGTAGAAAGCAATGATCTACAATATACCCTTCATAGCAGCAATATCTCTTGTTCTAATAGGATTGTATACACTGATCTTCAAGAGAAACCTCATAAAGATGATCATAGGAATAACGATAATGGAGAGCGGCGTTAACCTCTTCCTCATAACATTGGGTTATAGGAAGGAAAGTGTAGCACCCATATTTACGGCTCTACCATCATCTACAACCATACCCGACAAGATGTCCTTACCTGTTCCTCAGGCATTGACCCTAACGAGTATAGTTATAGGAGTTGCTGTCTTGGCTCTAATGCTGGCTATTGCCGTTCAAATATACAGAAGATATGGAACCCTTAATGTTGATAAAATAAGGAGGTTGAGGGGATGATCGATTTATTTGAACATATACCAGCCCTGTTGATAGCTGTACCTCTACTTGGCGCCTTCCTAACGCCTCTACTAGGCAAAGTAAACAAAAATGCAAGAAACATCTGGGTTTTGCTCATACTTGCTTTAACGGCAGCAATGTCTTTTCTCCTTGCACAGGATGTTTATACAAACGGGATAAAGCTGTACACATTTGGTGCAGACATCCCCTCGCTTACTCATCCAGATACTGTTTCCATACCAGTGAGGATAATATTCGAGATCGATGGAATGAGTGTATTCATGCTTCTGATCAGCGTGATAATAGGTTTTCTAGCCGCTCTTTACTCTATATCTTTCATAAAAGATGAGAACGGTATAGAGAGATACTACACCCTACTCCTTCTCCTAATTACGGGAATGATCGGAATGGAGCTAACCGGTGATCTGTTCAACTTTTTCGTCTTTATAGAAATAACCTCTATTTCAGCAGCAGCATTGATCGCTACCATGGTTGATAGAGAACAATCCTTTGAGGCAGCTTTCAAATACTTGGTTTTAAGTTCTATTGGAGCTTTATTCCTACTGCTCGCGATAGGATTTCTGTACGGGCAATATGATGCCCTTAACATTGCGACAATTGCCAGCTCTATGCAGTACACATTTGCTGACAGGATGGCACTGGTTCTGATAATAGGAGCTCTTGCACTTAAAGCGGGTTTAGCACCTATGCACATGTGGATGCCAGATGCATATGGAGAGGCACCTCCCTCGGTTACTATAGCTGTAATGGCTGCAACCTTAGCTAGTCTCTACGGCTTAATAAGAATGTGCTTCACTCTTTATGGCAGCAGCATATTTAATCTCTCTGTCATAGGTGCGCTCATAGTTGCGATGGCTATGATATCAATAATCATAGGCGCAACCATGGCATTAATCCAATCCAACTTGACCAGAGCTATAGCGTATGCAGCAGTCGCTGAGATAGGTTACATGTTACTCGGTATAGGTACAGCTCTTCATGTAGGTATAAACGAATTTGGTGAAACTGCACTGACAGGAGGAATATTTCACATATTCAACGACGTACTGGATGTAGGGTTACTATTTCTAGCTACCGGAGCAGTGATCTACGCAACCAACGAAAAGTCACTGAGTAATCTCGGTGGCTTAGCCAGAAAAATGAAATTCACGACCATCTTTTTCCTAATAGGCCTACTTGCTGCTGCAGGCATGCCGCCAATGAATGGATTCGCATCAAAGATCATCATATACGAATCAGTTTACAGGTTGAACCCATTACTCTCAATAGGTGCCATACTTGCTAGCATACTTATGCTTGCCATATTTGTGAGGATTTTCTACTCCGTATTTCTCGGACCAGAACTTCCAAATCTCAAAAATGTTAGAGAGGTGCCAAAGGCTATGCTCATATCCATGGCTATCATCTCCATGCTGATCATCATATTTGGTCTATTTCCGGGATACGTGATAGACAATCTAGTAGCTCCAGCAGCCTCTGCACTTGCTAACCCGGAGAGCTATATAAATGCTGTACTGTTGGGGGGTGCGTAAATGGAGATATCAATATCAACAGGAAGTGGCTTCTGGAATCCAATCGTATGGCTTATAGCTTTACTGATAGCTTTGCTAATAACCTACGCTATCCGTTCTCTAGGAAGAAAAGACTACAAGAGGGGAAAGGAACAAATCAAACCTTTCCTGTCAGGAAATGCTGAAGAAGATGTCGAAAAGCTGCACACCAAGGGCGATAATCTGTACTGGGGGTTTAGACAATCTCTTGCAGGGTACTACAAACTCATGCAAAAGATACATAGCGGGGATTTGAGAGATTATGTTGTATGGTTCGTAGTGATACTAGTAATCCTATCATTTGTGGTGTTTGGGGTGATGTAGATGGCGCAACTTACGCTCCCGAAGTCGTTTAAGAGATCTCTATGGGTGTTTCATCTCAATACAGGCTCTTGCAACGGTTGTGACATAGAGATAATCGCTGCTTTAACTCCTAGGTATGATGTTGAGAGATTTGGAATAAAACTGGTAGGCTCTCCAAGACATGCTGATGTTCTGCTGGTAACTGGACCTGTTACCAGACAGATGGCTGACAAAGTAAAGAGGGTTTATGAGCAAGTGCCCGATCCAAAGGCTGTCATAGTTGTTGGTAACTGCGGAACAACAGGTCACACGTTTCACAAATCCTACAATCTAGTTGGACCGGTTGACAGAATCATACCTGTTGATGTATACATTCCAGGATGCCCACCGAGGCCTGAGGCAATAATAGATGGTGTTGTTAAAGCATGGTTAAAGTTAGAAAGTTTGGAGGGTAAAAAATGACCTCAAAAGTGTTATCCAGTGAGGAGCTTGCAGAGCAAATCAAGGAGAGATTCAAAGGCAAGATAAAGGAAGTAAAAATCGAAAAGAGAGCCGTTGGTGTCAAAAAGAAAGAGAGAGAAACCCTCTGGATAAAGGCAGATAAAGACATTCTAAAGGATTTTGTGAAATACCTGATGGAGATAGAGTTTCCCCATCTAGCCATCATATCTGGTAATGATCTAGGAAAAACCATCGAGCTGGTATACCATTTCTCGATATATTATGGAAGAAAACTCAGAGAAGTTTCCATAAATCTCTCTGTAGAGGTTTCAAAGGAGAATCCTGTCATTCCTACCATCTGTGACCTCATACCTGGAGCATTGATAACTGAGAGAGAAAAACAGGAGATGCTCGGTGTTAAAATAGAGGGTATACCGGATGGAAGAAGGATATTCCTGTCAGACGACTTCCCAGAAGGGGTGTATCCATGGAGAAGAGACGAGACAGGTCCAGATAAGATGGTTAGAGATCTCTACGAGGTGAAGGAAGAATGAAGACATGTTACTCTATCCCTATAGGTCCAGTACATCCTGCACTAAAGGAGCCTGTTATGTTTGAGTTTGAAATTGATGGGGAAAGAATAGTAAACGTAGATTTCAAAGTGGGACACGTACATAGAGGGATAGAATGGTTAGGAATGCATCACAAGAATCCTCTACAGATTCTACCTATAGCTGAGAGAATCTGTGGTATATGTAATATTTCCCATCCATTTGCATTCTGCATAGCTGTCGAAAACGCCGCAGGCATAGATGTACCAGATAGGGCGCAGTACATAAGAACCATAATAGCAGAACTGGAGAGGATACATTCCCATATACTATGGGCGGGCGTTGCGGCACACGAGATAGGTTTCGATTCTGTTCTGTATCTGACATGGAGGATCAGAGAGAGTGTTCTGGATTTAATGGAATATTTAACTGGAAATAGAATAACAAAGGCTACATTTACCATAGGAGGAGTGAGGAGAGACATAACCAAGGACCACTATCCAAAGATAAGGAAAACAATGGATTTCTACAAAGAATCCTTTGACAAACTCAAGCATGTATTTCTTGATGACAAAACAGTCCAACTCAGAACGAGGGATTGTGGCATTCTAACAAAGGAAGATGCCATTAAACTCTGTGCGGTTGGTCCAACAACTAGGGCTAGTGGCGTTAAAAAGGATGTTAGAGTTGACCAAGCATATGCTGCCTATGGAGATTTGGATATAGATTACATAACCCCAGATATATTAACTGGAGAAGTTAAGGGAGACGTATACGATAGAATCATAGTGCGTTTACTCGAAGTAAAACAATCCGTCGAGATAATCGAGCAGTGCTTGGATAATATGCCATCTGGAGATATAATGGCTGAGCCAAAAGTCGCAAAACTTTTAGCTATATTGAGGAAGGCTGTTGGAGAGGGTATAGGTAGAGCTGAGGCACCAAGAGGAGAAGTGATACACTACGTAAAACTTACCGGTCAGGAGACACCTTATACATGGAAGGTAAGGGCTCCTACCTACAACAATCTGATGCCGTGGATACCTATGTTAAAAGGTGAGCAAATAGCAGATATACCCATAGTTGCTGCATCCACAGATCCATGCTTATCATGTACAAACAGAGTGGCGATTGTTAGAGATGGAAGGGAGCAAATTGTAACCCACGAATATCTTCACAAACTTAGTGTTGAAAAAACCAGGAGGCTGATGCGATGAATATAGAGGGTTTTGTTCTCACTTTAACCAAAGCAACTCTTGGAACAGCAGCTATAGCTCTATTCGGTATAATAGCAGGATTGGTCTACAAGGGTATAGATAGAAAACTCTCAGCCCATATGCAAGCCAGAGTAGGTCCCCCGATACGTCAGCCGTTTTGGGACGTCATAAAACTATTTGTCAAGGAAAATATCGTGCCAGAACATGCGATATCTTGGTTATTCAACCTTGCACCTATAGTTGCATTATCTGCATCCATAGTCATTCTCCTATACCTTCCGATAGGAGGATTTGAACCTCTACTCTCTACTGAGGGGGATCTAATACTTGTTCTGTATCTATTAATAATCCCATCGTTGGCTATGGTCATAGGAGGATTTGCATCCGGCTCACCTTACGCAACAGTTGGAGCACAACGTGAGATGGTTCTAATGATGTCATACGAATTTCCTCTGGCTATAGCCATAATCGCTGTTGTATGGAGACTCGCTGGAGGTATTGATGCACCCGTGTTTTCGCTTTCTACCATTACCTCATATCCTATATGGAATAATGTTGGTATAATAGGAATAATTGGTTGCATCATACTGCTAGTTGCTTTACTTTTGGTCACACCTGGAGAACTATCAAAGATACCATTTGATGCACCAGAGGCTGAAACCGAGATAGCAGGTGGATTATTAGTAGAATACTCGGGTAGAAATCTCGGAATGTTTTATTTGGCTGATGCGGTTAAAACCATCGCGATGTCAACACTTTTAGTAGCCATATTTTTCCCCTATAGCATTTCGCCTCTGTTGAATGTATCTGGATACCTAGGAAGTGTGATCGATTTCATATTCTATCTAATCAAAATATTCCTTGTTATACTGGTCAGTGTAACTCTGGTTAGGGTCGGAGTTGCGAGATTAAAGATAGATCAGATAGTGGCTACATACTGGGTCAGTATAACTTTGCTTGCACTAATAGGCTTAGTGCTTGTGATGTTTGACAGGTTCTACATGCTGGGAGGGATGTAGAATGAGATTTGCGATGATACCTGAGTTAGTTAAGCAGATGTTCAAAAAACCGTTTACAAATCTATTCCCAGCTAAATATGCTCCATCCTCTGTGGGAAAATTTGTTGAATCGGTAAAGAAAGGTGAAATAAAGATAAATCCTCCTATCGAAACACCGGAGGGATTTAGAGGTAAGATACTCTATGATAGAGAAAAGTGTATAGGTTGTCAACTATGCACAAAAGTATGTCCTTCTGATGCTATAGAGTTCTTGCCAGAGAAGAAAAAGATAAGAATATATGTCACAAGATGCACATTCTGTGCACAGTGCGTGGATGCATGTCCAGTTAACGCTCTAAAGTCAAGTGATGAGTTTATGCTATCCACGACAGATAGATTTTCGAAGGAGCTAATAATCGAATAGCATAGCTTTTTACCTTAGCAGAGATTTTGCCAGTTTGTACTGGAATACACCCCCCACTATTATGTTTACATGGAAGGTTATGAATCGCCACAGTGCAATAAATATTCCCAGTATGGAGCTACCTATTAGGCTATTGTAGATAATACTGCCTGCGCCTTCTGCAAGACCGCTGCTTCCAGGAGTGAGAGGAATCATAATTATGACTAGTAAAAGAATCTGAGCGGCTATGGATTTTATCCATATAGGATTTTGACCTAAACCGAGCAGTACAAAGGAAGCAACAAGAAACTCAGAAAGCCAGTAGATGGCTGTAAGTACAAATGTAGCAGCCACACCTCTACTATTTTTCATACTAAAGATAAACTTTGAACCTACCTGAAACTCGCGAAGAAAACCCTCTATCTTTTTAATGAGGTTCTCTGTATCTATCTTACCTTTTGAGATGGACGAAAACTTTTTGTTTAATGTCAGAATAAATCTCTTGATTTTATCTGGTTTCACCAGGCTATATACAAATACCACTATTCCCAAACCGAATAGGATTAAGCCCGTTAATAACCCATATCTTATTACGTTGTTAGACACAATTCCACCTTGGAAAGCAATTACCATAACTGCAAATGGAAGTAGAACGATTATGAATATGGCATCAAAGATACGCTCACTTATCACTACTGCTGTAGACCTCCCCGTACCGAGACCCTTTTTAGATAACATATGGATCCTAACAGGCTCCCCGCCAGCCATCGACGGCGTCACGGCTGCAAGAAATAGATTGGTTATAACCACACTTATAGAATCAATAAAGCTAACTTTACAATCCGGTTTTGCGAATCTACATAAAATAGAGATTCTAAGAGCCCATATGAACCACGAAGCTACATGCAATACCAACGCTATCAAGAGGAAGAAAGGATTTATATCAGATAGGTATCGAAGTGTCTCTCTATCTATTGT
>Ga0116200_10000741_pt1 | contig 11563 bp, 14 predicted proteins | sample Mar14436cmmetaG_FD_94478 | JGI IMG/M metagenome (GOLD analysis project Ga0116200, IMG submission 94478) | Marine hydrothermal vent microbial communities from Guaymas Basin, Gulf of California to study Microbial Dark Matter (Phase II) - Marker... ... | reverse complement strand
CCATCATGATTGTCTCCCATGACCTGGCTGCGGTGTTCTGCCGCATGTCAAAGGTGATGTGCGTGAACAGGGAGGTGCACATGGCAGATATAACGGAGGAACTGGAACCTGACGAGATTCTCAAAAAAGTGTATGGAGAACACTTCCACTTCGTGTTCCACCCACACCAGTGCTCGGGGGTGTTTGAACATGAATGAACTGTCGCTTTTTGACCTCCCCCGGCTCTTCACCTACCAGTTTTTCCAGCATGCTCTTCTGGGAGGAACCATCGCAGCGCTGGTCTGCGCCTGGGTGGGGCTGTTTCTCATTCTGAGGAAGGAAGCCATGATAGGCGATGGGATAGCGCATACCGCATTCGGAGGTATTGCCCTGGGGCTTCTGCTGGGAATCAATCCGCTTCTCTCTGCTCTGGCTGTATCCATACTTGCGGTGCTGGGAATCTCCTACATGAGAAAAAAGGAGATGGCGCAGTCCGATGCGGCTATTGCGGTGATGCTGGCGCTGGGATTTTCGGCAGGACTGATTATCATAAGCCTTGCCGGGGGATTTAATGTGGAGCTTTTCAGCTACCTTTTCGGCTCCATCCTCACCATTGATCGGAGTGATTTGCTCATTGTTGCCGTGCTCGGCATCTCCACTGCACTTTTCCTCGGCATGTTCTACAAGGAGATCCTCTCCATCACCTTTGATGAGGAGGCATCACGGTTGATGGGGCTGCCGGTCACCACCCTCTCCCTTGCCTTCAATGTGCTGGTGGCCCTCACCATTGTGCTCTCCATAAAGGTGATAGGCATGATACTGGTGGTGGCCATTCTGGTGCTGCCAGGACTTGCCGCCCTCCAGCTCAAACTCTCCTTCAAACGCACAGTATGCGCCGCCATGGGTTTCGGCGTATTCAGCATGGTCACCGGCATATCGCTCTCTGCCATATATGACGTTGCGGCAAGCGGTATCATTGTGTTCACGGCTGCAGGCGTGTTTCTATTCGCAGCAGCGTACCGGAGGCTGGGATAATGGAGAAAAACGGGATAACCGTCATATCGGTGAGTCTTTCCAAGAAGATTCTGGAAGATATGGAAAAGACCCTGCGTGACATGGGATACATGAGCAGGTCGGAGATGATACGGGATGCGATGCGGGAATTCTTAAAGGAGAAGAAGAAAATAGATACCTGCCGGGGGACGGTGGAGGGAGTGATGACCCTTCTCTACAACCACGATTCAGATTCCCGGGTATCCGAGGTGAGACATCGCTATATGGACATCTTCCGGTCCTTCATGCATTCCGATTTTGACATAGACAACTGCTCATGCTGCGAGGTGCTCATGTTTTCCGGCAGTGCCCGCACGGTGAGAGAGGCATACTATGAACTCAAATCCATCCGCGGGGTCGAGGAAGCGAGCATCTATATTGCTTCACGGAAATAGACCGCAGGAAAAATTATTTTACTGTGGCTGCCTTTCACCTTGAATGGAAGAGATACTGGAAGAGGCACAGAAGCTATCAACATATTGTCTGTGTGATGCATGCCTGGGCAGACAGTTTGCACAGGTGGAACACGGAATGACCAACAGTGAACGGGGAGAGAGGATACGGGCACTGCTGCATCTTCCTGAAAAAAGCCCGGATGAGTGCTGGCTCTGCGAGGGACTCACCGGCGAAATTGAAAAGTTCGCCAAGCTTGCGATTGAAAAGCTGAAGGAATACGAGCATGATACCTTTCTGGTGGGCTGCCGGATTGATGAGGAGATACTGAGGAAGGAGCGGGAGGTGGCAACACCCCACAGCGAATCAATCAAGCGGGAAATAAACCGAGAGGTGGGAAAGATTGTGGCACAGGAAAGCGGCAAAACACCGGAATTTGTCCATCCAGACATCGTGGTCATCGTGAACACCCTGTACGACCTCATTGAGCTGGAGGTGAATCCGCTGTTCATCTACGGGAGATATAGAAAACTGGTGAGGGGCATTCCCCAGACAAAATGGTACTGCAGGAAATGCCGCGGGAGGGGATGCGACTACTGTGGGCACACCGGAAAAATGTATGAAGAGAGCGTGGAAGAACTCATCGCACATAAAGCGCTGGAACTGTTCGGAGCAGAGGATGAATCCTTCCATGGTGCCGGAAGAGAGGACATTGACGTGAGGATGCTCGGAAACGGCCGTCCTTTCATTCTGGAACTGAAAAATCCGAGAAAAAGACATATAAACCTCGAGAAATTGCAGGGGGAGATAAACAAGTATGCGCAAACCAAGGTGACAGTGGATGATCTCAGATATGCCAGAAGGGAAGAGGTGGAAGAGCTGAAAAACGCACGCCATCCCAAAACATACAGGATAACCATAGCCTATGAAGGAAATGGAAAACTTAATGAAGCAGTAAATGCATTAAGAGGTGCTGAAATTGCGCAACGGACACCCACGCGGGTTTCCCACAGAAGGGCGGATAAGGTTAGATATAGGAAGGTAATGGATATGAGAGTGGAAAACGCAGATGCATGCGAAGCAACACTGGTGGTAAAAGCGGAAGCAGGAACCTACATAAAGGAATTGGTAACCGGAGATGACGGAAGAACCACCCCCTCTCTGAGCGAACTTGCGGGGATGACCATCACAGTCAAGGAATTGGATGTGATTGAGATAGGTGATGAGAAATGAAAAGGTCGAGAGGATTTAGAAGCAAGAGTAGAGGCAAACTCACGAAAAAGGTGCGGGAAGGAAGGACAAATGTCATCACGAGAACCCTGCAGCATTTTGAAAATGGAGAGAAAGTGGCCATTGTAATAGACCCCTCTGTCCACCATGGAATGCCTCACCCGCGATATCACGGTGTGACCGGAGAGATTGTGGATATGCAGGGAAGAGCCTATGTGGTGAAAATAAAGGACAAGGGAAAAATAAAACATCTTGTGGCGCTTCCCGAACACCTGAGGAAGGTAACATGAAAGTGCTGCTCATATCGGAGGTCAAGAATATCCTTTCAAAATTGAGCAAGGAGCGGGAGCTCACGCGAGAGCAAAAAATATCGCTGGAGCACAGTGAGAAGGTTGCCCAGCTTTCCATAAAAAAGGCGAGCGAACTTGCTAAAAAGGTCTCTGCCATCGGGAAAATAAAGGAAAAACAGGCCTACCAGATAGCCAACCTGCTCCCGAGGACAAAGGAGGAAGTGGTGGCCATATTCGCCAAGGAAACCTACATTCCATCAGATGATGAGATTGAAGAAATTTTGAAACTGGTGGAGGAATACACATAGGAGGGGTAAATGGAAGATTATGTGTATATCTTGGATTATTTATCTGTCGGGAGACCGGGGCATAAAAGGGGACCGCTGGCCTACGGCATCGGGGAAAAGCAGTTCACCCTGCTCGAACTGATACCAAAACCGGATGCCACCATCTCCATAGGAGAGAAGGTGTATGTGGGCAAGGACATGGCAAAAAGAAAGAAAATTGCAAAGGTGAAGGGAAGGGTCAACTACGATGAGTTGACATCCACCGCACATGGTGAAATTTTTTACGTGCTGAGCGACATTGTAAAGGACAATGAGGAGCGTTTTGTCTCCTTCTTTAATGAGTGCCCTGCCATCACCACCAGATTCCATGCTCTGGAACTGCTTCCTGGACTGGGGAAAAAAACAATGCTTGAAATCTTGGATGAGCGGAAAAAGGCACCCTTCACAAGTTTTGCAGATATAGATGCCAGGGTGAAAACAATCCACGGCCCAGAGAAACTGATTGCCAGACGGGTACTCGAGGAACTGGAAAATCCAAATGAAAAGTACCGCCTCTTCACCAGACCCCCTCTGGTCAAAAAATGAGGTTGAGCCAGCACTTTTTAATAGACGAGAGGGTGGCAGAAAGACAGATACAGTATGCGGATCTCACAGAAGATGACGTGGTGCTGGAAATCGGCGCCGGCAACGGATTCCTGACAAAACGAATAGCCCGGTACGCCAAGGTTGTGGCAATTGAACTTGATGACCGATTTATTGAGCGGCTGAAAAAAATCCCCAATGTGGAGGTGGTGCATGGGAATGCTCTTCACGTTGACTTTGGCGAGCTGGAATTCAACAAGGTGATTTCAAATATTCCGTATCACATTTCGTCACAGCTCACGTTCAAACTGCTGGAGAGAACGTTTGATGTGGGTATTTTGATGTACCAGAGGGAATTTGCCGAACGCATGGTGGCGCCGCCGCACACCAAGAGCTACTCTCGCCTCACCGTGATGACGTACTACCGCGCTGACTGCAGGATTCTGGAGCATGTCCCCAGAGAGTGTTTCAGACCAGTGCCGAAGGTTGACTCGTGCGTGGTGAAGATGGTTCCTCTGGGAAAACGGTTTGAGGTGAATGAGGAACTGTTTGAAACGGTGGTGAGGGCGCTTTTCTCACACCGGAGAAAAACGGTAAAAAATGCTCTTGCAATAGAAGATATAGCCAAAAAGGATGAGGTTGAGGAATGGCCTGAAGCATCAAAACGGGTGGAGGAATTGAGTCCCGAACAGATAGCAGCCCTGTGCAGAAAGATTGAGGAGATGAAATGAAAAAGCTGTTTGAAACTGTGGATGTGGTGATAATAGCAAACACCACCGTAAGAGATGAAAATTTCTTTTATGTTACCCGTCTTCCCGGGATGTGGGAGCACAGCTTTGCCGTAGTGTTTCCCGACAGGGTGGAAATCATCGCTCCACCTCTGGAGGAGGGCGCGGCACATACGTACACAAACCGGAGGGAAATGGAAAAACTGCTGAAAAGAATGGTCGATGCGGAGAGAATCGGATTCAATGGTGAGTGCCTGCCATACAATCATTTCCGATATCTCAAAAAACTGCTGGGAGGGAAATGGATAGATGTGAGCAGGATCCTCAGCGAGCAGCGGGCGGTGAAGAGGAAGGATGAACTGCACCTTATAAAGAAAGCATGTCGGATTTCCCTCCGGATCGTTGAACAGTTATATCAGATGGATGAAAGGATGAGCGAGAGGGAACTTGCCACGGAGATAGAGCATGAAATGAGGAAGAACAATGCATGTCCATCCTTCGACACCATTGTGGCATATGGCATCCACACCGCATCTCCCCACCATACCCCGACAAACAAAAGATGGGTGCTGCCTGCACTAATTGACCTGGGGGCAAAATACCGGGGATATTCCTCCGATATCACGAGAAGCTTTGTGGAAAGGAGAGGAAAGAAGCTCCATGAAATCGTGGAGAATGCACTGCATATGGCAGTTGATGAGATGAAGAGCGGGGTTGCGGCACGGAGCATCTACAAACTCGTTGAAGACTATTTCGGCAGATACGGCTACCGCATGCGCCATGCACTGGGCCATTCCATAGGAATAAATGTGCATGACGGATTTTCCATCACCAGAAATGCTGACTTTGTGCTTCAGGAGAACATGGTGTTTGCCATTGAACCTGCCGTGTACCTGAAACGGTATGGCATCAGGATAGAGGAGGACGTGGTGGTGGGGAAGAATACATCAACGATAATCAGATAGGCTTATAATTCACATTGTGTTTTGTGCACATGAAAAATCTGGATGAGATTGCCGACATGATAGAACTTGAACTGAACGAAAAAGATGAGTTGAGAGAGAAAACGCTGAAACAGTGCAGGGACATACTGCGTGAGAGTAGAAAGAGTATCAAGGCGGTTCATGCAAGGGAGGTAAAAAAGGCCAAGAAGGGTATTGAAAGGGCAAAGGAACTTCTTTTCGAGATAAAGGATGATGTGAGGAACCATCCGGACATACTGACGGCGGGCTATATGGAGAATGCCATGCAGGAACTGGCTGAGGCATCCATCTTTCTTGCCCTCATAGAAGATGAGGATATTCCTGCACCTGATGAAATTGGGGTGAGCTCCACCGCATATCTCATGGGACTGGCAGATGTGGTGGGAGAGCTGCGAAGACGCGGTGTGTATTTACTGAAGGACGGTAACCTCGAGGAGGTGGAGGAGATGCTGGCAACAATGGAGGAGATCTGCGACAGGCTCATAGAGTTTGACTATCCGTCCGGCCTTCTCCTGATAAAAAGAAAACAGGCTGTAATCAGAAAGGTGCTGGAAAAAATGAGACGGGAAATTGCCTTCTTCAAGAAAAGCAAGGAAATTGAAAACAAAAATAATGCACTCAACGCAAAACTGACAAAAAAGAAGGGTGGAGAGGAAACGGTGGATATCGATTCATTGCTGTGAGTGAACTACCTTCCCGTTCTTTATCACTGTGGAGACCAGATTCACCCCCACTTTGTAGGGAATAAAAAGATGTGTGGGGACATCCATGATGATGATGTCCGCCCTTTTCCCCTTTTCAATGCTTCCCACCTCTCCGTCGATGGAGAGGGCCCTTGCCGCATGGAGGGTTACCGCCTTCAGTGCATCCAGAGGTTTCATTCGCATCTGGTAGCAGGCCAGCTGGACAATGAACTGCATACTGGTGACGTAGCAGTTCGGATTCAAATCGGTGGCCAGTGCCACGGAAAGGCCACAGCGCAGCATACGGTTCACGTCTGGATATCCTTCGTTCAGAACAAAGGGGGTTGCCGGGAGCACGGTCGCCACCACGCCGGATTCCGCAAGCATTTTCATTTCCTCGTCACCGGTCATGAGAAGATGGTCGGCAGAGACCGCGTGAAGCTCCGCTGCAAGCCTGCTGCAACCCATGCACGAAAACTCGTCCGCATGAATCTTTGGCCGCATGTCATATGTTTGGGCCTCTGAAAGTATCTTTCTGGACTGGGCAACGGTGAAATAGCCTGTTTCACAGAAGACATCGCAGAAGCGGGCGAGTTTCCTCTCCCCTATTTCCGGAAGCATTTCTTCCACGATGAGCTGAACAAATTCATCCGGGTCCACATCCTCTGGTATGGCATGGGCGAGAAAGGTTGGCACAATGTCCATGGGAATGTCGCGATGGAGTTCATTGATCACCTCCAGCATTTTGAGTTCATTCTTTGTATCCAGCCCATAGCCACTCTTTATTTCTGCAGTGGTGGTCCCGTGCTGCAGCATCTCCTGCAGCCGCTCCAAGGATTCCCGTTTGAGCTGGTGTGCACTTGCCTCCCTTGTTTTCCGGACGGTATACCCTATACCCCCGCCCTTCCGTGCAATCTCCTGATAGCTGAACCCTTCTGTTTTCCATTCAATCTCAAATGCCCGGTAACCTGCAAAGACGGCGTGGGTGTGGGGATCAATGAAGCCCGGCATCACCAGTTTTTTTCTGGCATCGATGACCTCATCCGCCCTCTCCTCCTGCCCCACGGATACTATACGGCCATCCTCTATGAAAATGCAGGTATCCTTCATCACCCTGTGTCCGTCGAAAAGTTCTCCGATGTTTTTAATGAGAATGCTCATGAATGTGAATTTTCAATCGATTAAAAAGTTGTTTATTTTGTCAGAGAAGTGCATGCACTCCGAAGAGGGCCACAAGAAAGATGAGGCCAATCTTGGTCATGAGGATGCTCTCATTTCTTTTTTTGGGGTCCCATCCATAATCATCCAGGCGATAGAAGAGAAGCCATCCGTACTGGCTGAAGAAGGCAAAAAGGGAGAGCAGTGTCACCTCCAGCCACTCCTTCCATAGAGAGAACACCTCGTCCATGTTCATGAAATACCCCATCTGGACGTAAAATGCCCCTATCACCAGAAACATGGCTCCGAATGCCATCTGCGATTCATGGTGAATGAGTCCTTCGGCATACATGCAGGTGAGTGCGCCGATGACCGAGAATACCATCACGGGCCATCCGCTCTGGTATGTCAGATAGAAGGCAATGAAAAGGAGTATGACAAGGGATATCCCGAGCAGCGTTTTCAGTGCGTTTTTGCTCAGGGTGCGCCGGGATTCAATATCATAGTGGAATATATCATGGATGGTATGCGAGAGAAGGTAATGGGCCAGAAAGCCGCCGATGCTAGTGAGTGCCACTCCTGTCCAGTATATACGGTCGAGAAACAGTGCGGCGAAGAAGGAGCCGAGCAGCGGAAAAAAGCCTCCTGTGATGATCGAGGTGAAAATGGTGAACGGAGAAAGCATTCCTTTCTGCTCCAGTGCCACTAAATCACCAGATTGACGTTCTTAACCATGGCATTGACAATGTAGAGCGGTGCCTCCTTCAGCAGTTCCTTGTAGATGCCATCCTGCAGCAGCGGCGAGGAGGCAAGTTCAACGGCCCTCTCAACGTGCCGTTTTATCTCCGTCTGATAGATATTCTTCAGGTCAAAACCATTGCGCCTGAGCGCCTCCTCGAGAATGTTTGTCCCGTTGTTTTTGAGTTTTTCTATAAACTGCGGGTCAAGTTTGTCGCCGAACACCCGCATGAGGGGCATGATGATACCCTCCTCGAACTTCCCGTTGATGATGTCCACCAGGTCATCGGCGAGCTGGTATGCAATACCCACCTCTTCCCCGTAGGCCCGCATGAGATCGATGAATGCGGGAGGGGCCTTTGCTTCGATGGCACCTGCCCTGCAGGCGGTGGCAAAGAGGGATGCCGTTTTCATACCGATGATTTTAAAGTATTCCTTGAGAAGCCTCTCGGGAGTGTCCCCATTGAGAATGCTTTCCAGATGGGCAGTGAAGTCGATATCCTTGAGCTGCCCCACGAGCGTCTCATCCCAGGTATCAAGAAAGATGTGGGCATCCTCCACGCCGTGGGAGAGTGATATCCGGAATGCCATGCTTATCATTTTATGACCGGTGAGTATGGCAGGCCCTATGCCCCTCACCACATGGAGGGCCGGCTTTCCCCTTCGCTCCACATCCCCATCCATAATATCATCATGCACCAGGGATGCGGAATGGGCAAGTTCCATGCCCACCGCACTCTCCAGTGCATTATGATAATATTGCTGCTCACCATTACATGCGCGGAATGACAGCAACAGCATGGCAGGACGGAGCATCTTTCCCCCCTCGATGGCATACAACATGTCCTCATCACGCACCATGTTGTTGATTTCCTTTCGCACCTCTGTCTGAGCGTATTTGAAGAACTCCTCGAAAGTAATGGCGCTTGCTTTGAGCGACATGAAAACCAAATGTACTTATACTATAAGAATTTAACCGCTCAAAAATAGAAAGCAAGAGAGAGGGAAAAATGGAGAGAGTTTACATGACCCATATGCCGTTTATATGCGCCGCAAAAAGACCCTTTTCCGTCATGGTTCCATCAACGGTAATTTCCTGGCCAACCAGTCCGTTGATCTCCTCCACAGTGCGTTCAAGAGACCCGTCACCGTCTATGTCACTCCGTGAATATCCTCTTTTCTTGAACAGTAATTCGGTGCCATCAATTACATAGCTTCCGTTGAACTGTTCGAGCACCCCGGTGATTTCTGTGATATCAGCCTCTCTTGGGATCCTGAGCCATATCCCGTTTACATGACTCACACACAGCATCCCATCATGCAGCACTCCGTTCACCACAACCCAGGAGCCCGTCAGTCCTTCCAGCTCCTGCCATACATACTCATATGTGCCATCTCCATCGTAATCGCTCTTTGCCAGACTCTCCAGGAACCACTCGTTGCCAAGATACAGCACCACACCGTCAACCGTGTAGTTCTCGCCGTCATATTCCAGCACACCCTCCAGTCGCGTGGTGTTGAGATAGTGTCCTGCTACCTGCTGCCATCGCCATTGCTGCTCCATCCGGGAACTGCCTGATCCGGCATGCCCCTGTTTCCACTGATTCATTATCCTGTTGCGGAGCCATTTCCCCGCGCCGCCTGCAACACCGTTTCCGTCTTCCGTGCCGATGCCGTTGATACCGGCATCCACCAGCACCGCACACCCTATCAGGCCAGCAAGTGCCAGCGCAATATACATCCGCTTCATTTTTATCACCATCTAAAAAAGAGAGGGTTTGTTTATATTGATTTACCAGATTTGCACCATAATCGTTCCCAAATCTTTCCCAATTTTTGCGGGATGCCTACTTTTTTATACAGCACCGTCTATTCCTTTCGATGAGGGCATTCCAGATTGCCATTATTGGCGGTGGGGTAGCGGGCTCCGCAATCGCCCGGGAACTTTCGAAATACAATCTCAGGGTGGTGGTGTTTGAGAAGGGGAGTGACGTGGCATCGGGAGCAAGCAAGGCAAACAGCGGTGTGATTCACAGCGGAATAAACTCGCCTCCCTCCTCCCTCAAGGCGCGTTTCTGTGTGGAGGGCAATCGCATGTTTCCACGGCTTTCTGAAGAGCTCGGTTTTCCCGTGAAATGGACGGGAAAATGCGTTATTGCCAAAAATGAGGATGAAATTAAGGAACTGGAACGTCTCAAACACGTTGGCATGAAAAACGGAGTACCAGGTCTGGAAATGCTGGATGAGGATGAGATGAAAAAAAGAGAGCCCCATGTTGCATGCTGCGCCGCACTGTGGGTACCCACCGCAGGGATTACCCTTCCCTATGAGTTCACGATAGCCCTTGCCGAGAATGCGGCAGAGAATGGCGTGCGATTTTTGCTTGAAACAGCAGTCACCGGTCTGAAAAAGCAGGATGATTATTTTGTCATGGAAACAGGGAAGGGAGACTTTCAGGCGGAGATGGTGATAAACGCTGCGGGTGTGCACTGCAGGGAGATTGTATCCATGATGGAGGATCCCGATTTTCAGGTGTATCCATGCCGGGGTGAGTATCTGGTGCTTGATAAAAACTATCGCTCTCTTGTGAATTCCATGATATATCCGGTACCGGTGAAGGAGCTGGGTGTGCTCGGCGTCCACATCACGCCCACCATAGAGGGTAACATTCTTCTGGGACCCTCCGCCGAATTTATCGATGATCATGAGGATACCCGCACCACCGGGCCAATGATGCGCACACTGCTTTCAGAGGCACGGGAAATCATCCCAGAAATTCCCGAAAGAGCGGCCATTACCGCCTACGCCGGCATTCGCTGCAAACTCTCCCCTCCCGAATCGGGAGGATGGGCCGATTACCGCATAGAGGAGAGGGATGGCATGATCCATTTGCTGGGCATAGAATCTCCAGGCCTTACCGCCGCACCCGCCATTGCAAAGGAGGTTGTGAGAATGGTATCACGCTCTCTGGAGCTGGAGGAAAAGACCGATTTCAACCCCAAAAGAGCATCAAAGCCCCGCTTCTCTGAACTCCCAGCAGAAGAACAATCAAGGATTATCGAAGGCGACGGAAGGTGGGGCAGGGTGGTGTGCAGGTGCGAGCATGTGACCGAGGCAGAGGTGATTGAGGCACTCTCCAATCCCTTGGGTGCGCGAACGCTTGCATCGGTGAAATACCGGTGCAGGGCGGGGATGGGGCGATGCCAGGGAGGATTCTGCACCCAGCACGTGGTGAGGATTATGGAGGAACACTTCGGCATGAACATCCGTGATATCACTCTCAAATCGCCGGGCTCATATCTATTTCCCGGGAGGACCAGAGGTGACTCCAGTGATTGAGCATGCGGTGGATGTGGCGGTGGTGGGCGGAGGACCGGCAGGTCTTGCCGCCGCGGTTTCTGCAAGAGAACGTGGAGCGGAGCATGTGATGGTCATTGACAGAAATAGCTGGCTCGGTGG
>Ga0116200_10000740_pt1 | contig 11570 bp, 8 predicted proteins | sample Mar14436cmmetaG_FD_94478 | JGI IMG/M metagenome (GOLD analysis project Ga0116200, IMG submission 94478) | Marine hydrothermal vent microbial communities from Guaymas Basin, Gulf of California to study Microbial Dark Matter (Phase II) - Marker... ... | reverse complement strand
GAGTCAAAGTAGGGGGAGTAGGGGGCGGGAGATTTCCGTTAGCAGTGCCAACGCCTCGCCCGTTTGCAGTAGCGCCGGTAGAAGAAGAAATAGACGAGAAGAGGCTGGAATATGCAGAGAAGACTTCTGCGGGGAGATCTGAATTCGAACCCGCGAGCGAGAGGAAAATAATTCAAACGGCTTCGCTGGAGATTGAAGTAAAGGATTTTCAGTCGAGTTTCGATGCCGTCGTTGAGATTGTGGAGCGGTTGGAGGGGTTCGTCTCCGATTCCCGCGTCTACACAACTGGCACAGGAGCCAGCACAGGCGCCGGCGAGCGTAAGAAAGCAATGATTACGGTCCGAGTCCCAAAAGACAACTTCCTCGCAGTCCTCTCTGAAATTGAACGGCTCGGCACCGTGAAATCAAAGCACACCTCCGGCGAGGACGTTACCGAAGAATTCATTGACTTGAATGCGAGGCTCAACAACTCGGAACGACAGGAGCGGCGGCTGCTGGAGATTCTGGAGACCGCTGAGGAGGTAAAGGACGTTCTTGAGGTGGAGCAGGAGTTGTGGCGTGTGCGGAGTGAAATCGAGAGTCTTACGGGCCGGAAGAAATATCTTGAGAACCGCGTCGAGCTTGCGACGGTCTCGGTTTTGTTGCACGAGCCAGAGCCGATTACACAGAGCTGGGGGCTGAGGGACGCTTTTCGCTCGGCTTTCAGGGGCTTTGTGTCAGTTGTTCGGGGGCTTGTAATTTTGGTGGGCTACGCCTTGCCGATTTTAATTCTGCTCGGTCTCGGCTGGCTCGTCCTACGGCTGCAGCGGCGGAAAAGGGGTTAAGGCGGCGTTAAGGCAGCGTTGAGGAAGGCGGGTTTGAGCCAAACAGAAAATCGTCAAACTTCAGCAACGCACACCAGACTCCCTTGCACTCGCACTCCGCTTCTGCTGCGGTCTCTGCGGTGGTCGCCTCGCTCTCGTCGAGTCGTTCCAAGACGCTCAAGTCCTGCGTTCTGTTGAACTTTTTTATCGCTCTTACAACCGCGGCGTCACACTTGCCGCAGTTGTGCGGTCCTCTCTTGTGCCCTCCTCCGACGGGGTCCGAGAGCAGCACAAGCCCCTCTCCTCGCTTCTTCTTCACAGTTTTCAGCACCTCTACCGCACTCCAGAGCCACGGCGGTCTGTAAAACTTTCTCCTCCACAACCCTTCTAAAGCGGTCTGTCTCTGCACATTGCAGAGGTTAAGCGAGATTGTTGAACTGTAAGGGGCGACGAGGTCGGCGGATTTTACGGCGTCCTGAATCGCCTTCTTCTCGGAGACAAACGGCGGCTTGAGCAGGAGGTAGGTCTTTACACTTGCTCCGCTCTTCTTCGCGACCTTCGCCGCGTTTCGGAAATCCTCGAACGAGAAGCCCTTGTTTATGTAGTTTGACCTGATAAAATCGTCTGCGGTCTCCAACCCAAAGGCGAGTTCAAGACCCTCGACAACTTTTAAGTCCTTGATTTTCTCCTCGCTCACAAACTCAGGCCTCGTCTCCACTAACAATTTTTTTATCCCCCCTCTTCTTCGCCCTTTTGTTCTCCCTTGCCTTCGCCTCCTCCGCACCGTCTCGGCGATTTTTCTCCTCGTCTCGCCCGAGATCTCGCGTTCGTCGAGGAAGCTGCCGGAGGTGAAGATTTTGAGAATGAAATCTTCGTCAGGGCTGTGTCGTTCTAACGCCTGTTCCAGTTGAGTCAGGAGGTCTGCTTGTGTCAGCGAGGCGTCTGCGGATTCGTGCCAGAAGCCGCACATTCGGCATTTCCGCCACCGACAGCCCCGCGTTCTTAAAATGACGGTTAAGCATTTTACCGCTCTCTGCTCCTCTGCGAGGAAGTCGTAGTCGAGCCACGAGGCTACGGGGGTCTTGTTCTTTAGGGAAGTCATATTTTTTCGATGACACCCAACCAAACTCTCAGATGCTCTTCCTTTACTTCTTTATCTTCTTTCAAATTATTCGTGTAAGTCTCCATAAATTGACTGGGCGTCTTTACAAGCCTCAAATAATACTTTATTGACGGTATTATCCCATTTACAATTACTTCACAGCCGTGTTCATTCTTTATTCTCTGCTTTAGATTCTCAACTCGCGTCTCTTCACCTTCTCCCTCTTCTTCCCGAATATAAGGCTCTGCGGTCGTCAGCAAATAATAACGGCTAACAGCAGTTTTTCTGAACTTTTTATATGAATCATTTATTATGCTCTCGCTGATTGGTATGTTGTGTTTTATTTCTACAACTTCGAAATATTCGCCGGTTTCGTCAACCACTTCTACATCCCCGATTGCCTTTGCATGTAAGTCAGGAGATTCGTAACTCCTCAAACTTTTTAGTCTTTTATTTCGGTAGCGAGTAATGTCTTCCATCATTAATTGATATAACGAATACACAGCTAAAACAGGCAGTTTAGACGCTCCAGCAGAGCCATATTTGTGGAAGAAATGCGACCTCAAACACTCTATGATTGAATCAATTTGCATCTTCTTTGGGAAAATCACACCCTCTAAAATGCTTCTGATTTCTGTAAATTTTTGTAATAGAAGCGTAAATAAAGCCAGTAAATATCTCTCCGCGTCTGCGTCATTTTCTTCAATATCGTTCAAAATCTCTAAAAAGCAGCATTTCACCCTCGCATCCCGAATCTTACCAGGAAAATCCAGCGTAAACGGGTGAGGCTGTTCAATAGACCTGCTTAACCAGCCGCTCTCTTTCATCGCTATTCTTGGGAACCTCTTTTTGAGAAATGGCGTTACATATTTCGTGTCAAACACTCTTGCTGAATACCCACCCTCAAATTCTTTCCTGTGAAGTCTAACATCCTGACTTGGCTCTGTAATCTTCTTTACGAGACAAGTTATAAGAGCGGTTGTTACCGCTTTCTGCGATTCGCACGCGTCTGCTATTGCAGTTATCCATTCTCTCTGCTCTTCGTCGTCTAACTCTAAAACCTTAAGGTCTAAAGGGAAAGGGCTTTCACTGACCTTTTCATACGCACCTTCGAGCACTTTTGTAGCTTCTTCCATTTTGCTGCTTTGCTTTAAAACCATTTTAATTGCGCCTGTGCCGTCTCTAATCGCTCTCTCGCGTATTCACAATATTCTGGATTAATCTCAAAACCTATGAACTTCCGCCCTAATTTCTTGCACGCCACCGCGGTGGTTCCGGACCCAACAAAAGGGTCTAAAACAATGTCTCCTTCTTTTGTGAGCAATTTGACCAATTCCTGTATTATATATTCTGGATACACAGCGGGATGAGGGCAGTTTTTTATCGTCTCCACAGAGCTCTCGATGACATCGCGCTTCAAATCATTCCCGAATATTCGGATAATCGTAAAACCTTGCTTCTCAATCTGAGTTTTTCTACCTCCTTCTTGACCACCGAATGCAGGGGCGTGAATGCCACGAATTTTCATCCTGAATTCCGCTATTTCGCCTTTCTTCACCTCCTCTATTACTTTCCGCAATTCTTCCCTCGCTCTCTCTTTCTCCTGCTCAGATAAAGCAGATTTCTCTATTAATTCAAAATATCTCCTGCCGACGCTGGTATTTCCCCTCTTTTTCCTCCCCCGCCCCCTCTCCCGCTCCTTTCTCGTGTTTCCAGTCAAGAAGGCGTCAATATTGTAATAGTATTTATTTGACTTGGCGAAATGGAAGAATGGCTCCGTGCTACTCACAAGCCGTCGCTTGAACTGTCTTGGTGTAGGGTTCGTTTTTATCCAAGTTATTGTATTTACAAGCTTCACTAGCTCCCTTTTTGTTACTTCAGCCGCAAACCTAAAAGGAATTAAGGACAAACTCCCTTCCTCGTTGTATTTGTCGCCCAGATTGAATACAATGCTTCCAGAGTCTTTAACTACCTTAACGCACTCGTGAAATATCTTTAAAAGGTTTTCAATGTACTCGTCCGGCGTGTCCTCGTTCCCGATTCCCAGCCCGTAATCCCGCTGTTTGTAGTAAGGCGGACTCGTTATAACAAGGTCTACCGCTCCTTTAGGAATATTCTTTAAGAGCTCAAAACTGTCGCCTTCGATTATCTGGTTTAGCAGTTGCTCAAATTTCATCCTCCACCTTCCGCTCGTAGGTCTGAACGAGCATTCCCTTGCTCTGCTCCCAGGGTTCGCCGGTTTTGTAAAAATTGAACTTCTTCATCGCTCGCTCGCAGGGTTCGCTGCCCTCAAGAATGTTCACGCAATTCACCTTGCACTTGTTGGCTCGTGCGAACTCGTAGAACTGCTCGTACATCGCGGACGCGACGCCTTGAGCGCTGTATTCTGGAAGAACCGCCTGCTGCTCGCCGAAGCAGACCCTGACCCTGTCTGTGCCTCGCTCGGTTACGGAGGCTTTGTAGACGCCCACCAGTTTCCCCGCGATGCGAACGCCGAAGAAGAAATAGCCCGCGTCCATTTCCTTCTGCACTTCCTCCTCGCTCATCGCACGCTTCTCTCGCCACTCCTTCGGGTACTCGTACGCCTTTAGCCAGACCTTTTTGTAGAGGGCGGAGATGTCTTTGGCGTCCTTTTTGCCCAGTTCTACTGCACGGCGTTTCTCGCCGCGGTAATCCTCTTCTACAACACAGACCGCCATTCTGATTGTAAATGTTCCGACTGCATATTTATTCTTTTCGGTTTTTCGCTCTGCACTCGTTCAAAAACCCGCTCTGCAACGCCACCACCTCCGCACTGTCCTTCGCTCCAGAATACGCGAGCAACCGCTCCCAGTTCAACCGCAAAAACTCGTTCCCCCACTTGAACCCGCCCAGCACGCGTTGCGACTGCTCCTGCTCGCCGAGAATAAAAAGAGCAGCAGCAAGAGCCTCGGCAGAACTCAGCAGGAACGGCTTGCCGTAGTTTACGGGGTTCGCAGCGATTAAAAACGGTAGTGCCCGCTTCCGCCTCCCCCACTCCCTCCTCCCACTCTTTCCCTTCCTTTCCCACCCTACCTGTCTTTCCCTCCCTACCTGTTCCTCCCGCCGCAAAAAATCCTCAAAACCTCCCGTCTCCGTCTTCTTCCACGAGCAGTCTAAGACCGTTACACTCGTTTTCGTAGATTTGTCTGCAGGCGAGAGAGCCTTCTCCGCAGTCGGCAGCAGCAAAATCGTGTTGTGCGGTATTTTTCGCAGCACTTTAACCGACTTCACCAAGCCTGCGCGTGCTAATTTCCGAACCGTGCATTTCTTCGGGTCGCACTGCCCCTCGTCGTAGGCGTAAAGTCGCATTTCAAAGCACCGCTGTAGTTGCAGCTCAAGGACTAGCCGAGAAAACCTCCACCCCCACCACTTTCTCCCCCTCCTTCACATTCATTAACCGCACACCGTAAGTGTTCCTGCCCTGCGTGGGAATGTTGCGTGCAGCGATTTTCGTCACCAGCCCGTCAGAAGTGGAAATCATAAGTTCGTCGGCGTTCCGCACCTGCTTTACGCAGACGACCCTTCCGTTTCTCTCGCCCGTTCTTATGCTAATCACACCTTTACCGCCGCGGTGCGTCTCCCGGTAGGCGTCCAACCTCGTCCTCTTCCCGTAGCCCTTCTCGGTCACTGTAACGACCCTCTTCACCTCCCTTGACGTCGAAGAACCCAAACCCAAACCCAAATCCACCGCCTCAACGCTCGCGATTTCGTCTCCTTTTTCTAATCTCATTCCCCGCACGCCCGCAGCGTACCTGCCCATTTCCCGCAGTTCCGCTTCCTCGAACAAAATCGCCTTTCCGTTCTTCGAACTTAAAATTACGCCTCGCCGCTGCTCGCCGCCGCCTCTTACTAACGCCACGCCAGCCAACGAGTCGCCCTTCTCGCTCCTGACCTTTACAGCAACGACCCCGTTGACGCGGACGGATTTCAGACTTGCGAGCGTGGTTCTCTTTACTACGCCCTGTCGAGTAGCGAAAACGAGGAACGAGTCCTCTGCTCCTTCGGCTGCTCCTTCGCCTCTCGCAGCGGCTACCGCCCTGTCCAGGTCTTCAGGAATTGGAATTACGGCAGCGATTTTTTCTTTCTCTTTTTCATTTTCATTTTTTTCTTCTCTTAACTCCTGCCCTGGAATATTCACCAGCGGTCTGCCTTTTGCGTGTCGGCTGCTGGTTGGCGGAATTTGGTAGGTCTTGACTTGGTAAGCCCGCCCTGACTCTGTAAAGAGCAGCAGCCGTTCCCTCGTGGACGCTCGTGCGAAAATGAGAACTGTGTCGCCTTCTTTCTTCTCGAGCACCGAAATTCCTTTCCCGCCGCGCCGCTGCTGTTTAAAAATATTCGCAGGCAACCGCTTTAGGTAGCCCCGCTGCGTAAAAAACAGAACTACCTCCGCCTCTTCTACAAGGTCTCGCTCGCTCAAGAACGCCTTTTCTTCCTCGATTTCCGTCCGCCGTGCGTCCCCGTACTTCGCCTTCAACTCCGCCAGTTCGTCTTTTACGAGCCCAAATATTCGGGACTCCGACGCCAAGACCTCCCGCCGCCAATTTATTCTCGCCTCAAGTTCCGCCCGCTCGGTCTCGATTTTCCCACGCTCGAGAGCACTCAGCCGCGAGAGTTTCATTTCCAAAATCTCCTTCACCTGCTCCTCGCTCAGCCCAAACCTGCTGACGAGTGCGGCTTTTGCGGTCTTGCTGTCGGGTGCGGATTTTATTAGTTTTATCGTCTCGTCAATCTGCGAAATCGCAACGACCAAGCCCTCTAAAATGTGGCACCGCTTCTCGGCTCGCTCCAGCTCGTACCGCAGCCGCCGGACCGTCACCTCCCGCCGGTGCTTGACGAAGCACTCGATGAGTTCTTTCAGCGTCAAGACCCGTGGCTCGCCGTCCACCAGCGCGAGATTTATCACGCCAAAAGTGGTCTGCAGTCGCGTGTGCTTGTAGAGTTTGTTCAAGACGACCGCAGCGTCCGCACCTGCCCGCAACTCCACAACAATCCGCATTCCCTTGCGGTCCGACTCGTCTCGCAGCCCCGTAACGCTCTCCAACTTCTGCGTCTTCACGAACTCGGCAATCTCCGCCACCAGACTGCTCTTGTTCACTTGGTAAGGAATTTCGGTAACGACAAGCCGCTCCCGCCTGCCCTTCTTCTCCGCTTTTTCCACCTCTACCCGTGCCTTCAGCGTTAAAGAGCCCCTGCCGGTTGTGTACGCGTTTTTTATGCCCTCGTAGCCTGAAATTATGCCACCAGTAGGAAAATCAGGACCCCTTAAGGTCTGCATCAACTCTTCCACCTCCTCGCCCGGCTCGTCAATCACTTTCACTACCGCGTCCACCACCTCCCCTAAGTTGTGCGGAGGCATATTTGTCGCCATTCCGACGGCAATTCCAGAAGAGCCGTTCACGAGCAGGTTCGGGAACTTCGCGGGCAGGACCTGCGGCTCTTTTAGCGTGTTGTCGAAGTTTGGGGACCAGGAGACGGTCTCTTTCTCGAGGTCGGTCAGCAGTTCCTCAGATATTTTCGAGAGCCTCGCTTCTGTGTAGCGCATTGATGCCGGAGCGTCCCCGTCAAGGCTGCCAAAATTCCCCTGACCGTCGATTAAGGGGTAGCGGTAGGAGAAATCCTGTGCCATTCGCGCCAGCGTGTCGTAAACGGCAGCGTCGCCGTGCGGGTGGTATTTTCCTAAAATTTCGCCCACGATCCTCGCTGACTTCTTGTGCGGTCGGTCGTGCCTGCTGCCGAGTCCGTGCATTCCGAACAAAATCCTGCGGTGCACCGGCTTCAGCCCGTCGCGTGCGTCAGGAAGAGCCCGCCCCACGATCACGCTCATCGCGTAGTCAATGTACGAACTCTTCATCTCGTCTTCCACGCTGACTTCAGTTACTCGCTCCCCTCCCACGACGCGTCCTGCTTCTCCGACTGCTTCTCCTTCTCGCTCTTCTTCCTGCCGCTGCCCGCTTTCGTGCATCTCTCACTTGGTTAGTTATGATTTTAAGGTAATAAAACAAAAGACCCAATAAATGCCATTTAACACAAAGCAGACACCACTTTTTGAGGGACGCAACTCCAGCCCCAAATACGATTTCTTGAATGCCGTCGAGATGCTCCCAAAAATTGACTGGAACTTCAAAGACTTCAACACCCAATACCTCTCGCACACATTCCATTCCTACCCCGCAAGATTTATCCCCCAAATACCCCTAACCTTCATCAAATTATTTACAGAGGAGCGAGAGACGATTTTAGACCCCTTCTGCGGCTGTGGAACGACACTGGTAGAAGCGTTTTTAAACAATCGCAATTCGGTTGGCAACGACTTCAATCCGCTTGCCGCTTTGATAACCAAAGTAAAAACGACCTTGATTGACGACGCGCAGTTCAGATATTTCAATAGAAAATTGGCAGTCCTGAAGCGGTATTTGGTTTTAGACTCGGACTCCTGGAGAGTTAATGAGCGAACCAACAACCTGCCCAACAGAAAGGTAAGCGCTGTTTTTAGCAGAAAGGTAATCTCAAAATTAGAGGCGATTCGTGAAGCCCTGTTAGAAGTGAAAGAAGAAGGGCAGGAGGATTTATTTGATTTTGGGCGAGTTGCCTTGTCCTCGACAGTTTGGTCTTTGGTGGAAAATGGAGGTGGCAGAGGCGGTGGAAGAGGAAGTGGAATTGAGGTTGATGATTTGTTTTTGAGGAAGGTGAAATTTATGGAGAAGGAAGTGAGCAAGATGGCTACACTTGTTCCAGGTCCAGAAGTGAGAGTGATTTGCGGTGATGCGAGAAAGTTGAATCTTCAAAGCGGTTCAGTAGACCTAATAGTAACCTCACCGCCTTATGTAAATGCCTTGGATTATTACCGAATTCATATGTATAATATGCTTTGGTTAGGAATGGATTTCGATTTATTCAGAAAGCACGAGATAGGCGGGCATTCTCACTTTATCAGCAACCGCTTTAGGCTGCTTTCGGAATATTTGGGGGATATGCTCCGTTCAATGATAGAAATGAACAGAGTTTTGAAAAAGGGGAAGTTGTGTGTGATTGTCGTGGGCAACTCAAGCGTAGAATACGAACTGATTGAGAGTCATAAATTCTTTGCGGAAATGGGCGAAAAGAGGGGAATAGGATTTACGCCACTAAAAACGATTTTCAGGAAGATTGACAAGACGAGAAAATACACGAGTGCGGATGTTGGAAAAATAGACGACGAATATGTGGTTGTGATGCGGAAAGTAAAAGATAGCGAAGTCGCTGCGGGCGACGATGATTTCATTTCTGAGGTTGTAAGCGGTCAGATGACGAGATTTCGCGAGCAGATAAAAAAAGTTCAAGGCACCTCGATTAGAGGTAGAAGTGGTAGAAAGCCGACGAAGGAGCGGTTGTTGAAGAATATTGATAAAATCACCGCGGCGATAGAGACCATTCCTGAGGACATAAAAATAAAATAAAGAGGTGAAAAATGAAACAAGTCATCGGTAAAATAATTTACTCAATTCTCACGGGTCAGGATTACAGAATTTATGTTCTTGCGACGATAAATAAGCGGTTCGTTGATAAAGTGCAGGAACTGACCGCAGAAATCTTTAAATACAAAAGAAGAGGAGGGGACTGGCTTGAAAATCTTTTAGAGGAGACTTACAGGAAGAAAGGGAAAAAGAACAAGTTCAAACTTTTGTGGTTTGGCGGGTTGAATGAGAAGACTGTAAAGAATATGACCGGAGGGACATCTAAAAAAGAAGTGTGCCTGGATTTAGGTAAGAAGAATATAGAAGCGTTAAAACTGTTATTGAGGGATTTTGAGAGTGGAGAGGAGTTATATCAAATTAGGGTAAGGATTAGAAAAGAGAGAGAAGAGGTTGAATTGGACGAAGTAGAGAGTTTGTTTTTCGTCAATATCATTTCAGCGATGAAGTTGACAATTCAGGGGGGTGCTTGGAGTGAGGTGGGGAAGAAGACTGAAAAGGGGTTGTTGTTCGCAATATTTCAATTACTGAAAGTTCCAAACGATGATTATGTTCTGATATTTGATGAGATGAAGAGGAAGGGGTTGGTTGAAAACCGAGAGATTGACGCCATTCTTTTCAACAGGAATAAAGAGCCTTTAACTATCGAGTTGAAATTACTTGGGATTGGCAATCCAGAGATTGGAGATGAGGCATTTGCCCGAAATGTCGATTTGTTCCTGATTGACAGGCTAACGGAGATGATGAAGGGCGAATCAGAGAGAATAGGGGTTAAAGTAATTGAGTTTAGACAAGAAGAGTCGCTTGAAGAAATTTACGGGTTCTTTGCCTCAAAAGGGGTAAGTTGTAGCCCGCCGGAAGAGATGTCGTCAAAGCAACTGGAAGAGAAAATAAGTCAGATATTAGGGCAGTGGAGAGAATCGGAGGAAGAATTGAGGGTTCTAAAGAAATTGAAAGAATTGACGAGGTGATTTTTATCTTGCTTTTATTTTTATTTATTTACACATCCAAATTCATCACTTCCTTCGCGTGCGCCTCTATAAAATTCCTTCTCGGCTCCACCTCCTCGCCCATCAGAATCGTAAAAATCCAGTCCGCTTCGGCAGCGTCCGCTAAAGTCACACGCTTTATTCCCCTCGTAAGCGGGTTCATCGTCGTCTCCCATAACTGCTCCGGATTCATCTCGCCCAGACCTTTGTACCGCTGAATCTTCACGCCCGACTCACCCTCCTTCACCTTCAACTCCGCCAAAATCCTCGCGTACTCGCCGTCCGAGAACGCGTACCTCGTCTCCCTGCCCTTCCGCACCAGGTACAGCGGGGGGAGTGCGACATAAACGCGGCTCGTCGCCACTAACTCCTGCATGTAGCGGTAGAAGAAAGTGAGCAGCAGCGTTCTTATGTGCGCCCCGTCAACGTCCGCGTCGGTCATCAGAATTACCTTCTGGTAGCGGGTCTTCTGCAAATCGAAGTCCTCCCCGATTCCCGCACCCAGTGCAGTAACGAGCGTCCGAATCTCGTTGTTCTTCAAAATCTTGTCCAGCCTCGCCTTCTCGACATTCAGAATCTTGCCGCGGATTGGCAGAATCGCCTGAAAGTTCTTGTCACGGGCTTGTTTTGCCGAACCGCCCGCGGAGTCGCCCTCGACGATAAAAATCTCACGCTTCGCAGGGTTTCTTTCAGAACAGTCTGCAAGCTTGCCGGGCAGTGAGTCAGAAAACGAGTCCTTTTTCCGCACGATTTCACGAGCGTGTCGTGCCGCTTCGCGCGCCCGCGACGCCTCCAACGCCTTCCGAATTATTTCCTTTGCGTCGTTCGGGTTCTCGTCCAAGAACGCCCACAGCCGTTCCCGCACAATTGACTCTACGACCCTTTTTACTTCGCTGTTTCCGAGTTTCGTCTTCGTCTGCCCCTCAAACTGCGGGTCTGGCAGTTTCACGCTCACCACCGCCGTGAGTCCCTCACGCACGTCCTCGCCGTCCAAACTCGCCTTCTTGAGCAGGTTCTTCGCTCGGGCTCTGCCGTACTCGTTGAGCACCCGCGTCAGCGCCGCTTTGAACCCGCTCAGGTGTTTCCCTCCCTCCACGGTCTTGACATTGTTTGCAAACGAGAAGAGGTTTTCGGAGTAGCCGTCGTTGTACTGCACGCCGACCGCAACTTTGACCCCTGCTCTCTCGTCCTTTTCGCCCTTCTC
>Ga0116200_10000738_pt1 | contig 11581 bp, 10 predicted proteins | sample Mar14436cmmetaG_FD_94478 | JGI IMG/M metagenome (GOLD analysis project Ga0116200, IMG submission 94478) | Marine hydrothermal vent microbial communities from Guaymas Basin, Gulf of California to study Microbial Dark Matter (Phase II) - Marker... ... | reverse complement strand
TAACCCCCATTTTTCAAGTATTGATAGGTTAACGCTAATAACGCTTAAACTATAGTTCGTCAACTCTTTTAGTTCTTGTTGTGACAGAGGCTTATCTATAAGGACGAGTGTAGCCCATATCTTACCGGCTGCCTCTCCTATACCTAGACTATATGTTAGGCTTGAGGCTAAGTCAATGAACTCTTTCTCGACATTTCTCAGGGATACCTTCATATCATATTTTATATTTTCGAAAAATATAAAAATTTATGTTCATATATTTTCAAAGAAAGTATGTGTGGAGTGCTAACACTACTAAGGGCGTTCAGGATTCTGGAGTGGAGAGCGTACTTCGGTATGTTTATGTACGGGTACATACTTTCGGGTTCATATTCTCTTCTAAGATTCCTTATTTTAAACATACTTTTCTTCTTCTACATGTCCTCTATATATCTAGCCAATAATATATATGATGTCGAGGGAGATAGGATAAATCCCAATAAAGCTTCTAGGAATCCGTTAACTGAGCCTAAAAGCAAGATCATATTCTTTAAATATACTCTTGTATGCATGATAGCCATAAGTTGCTTAATAGGTTTCTTTTTTCTGAACCCGTACTCGTATCTGGTATGTACGATATCGCTTCTGATAGGAATATTTTATTCTGTCCCCCCGCTTAGGTTTAAGGAGAGGTTTATACTCGATATTCTTTCGCATTCACTATTTTTTGGCGTTCTACTACTAATGATTCCCTTCGAATCCTTTTCTACCTGCTTAAGCCATTTCCCAATTATGTTATCGATCGCTGTCTATTCTATGATACTGGAAATTAGAAATGAGATAGAGGATTATGAGTATGACTCTAATGTAGGCTACCTAACGACGGCTGTCAGGCTAGGATATCATAAATCTCTCCTTCTTCTTTCAGCCCTGATATCAATATTCATTATGATATCGATGTACTGTACCCTACCCTCATACCCATATAATATTTATATATTATCGATATCACCACTACTCCTATTCCTGACTAGGAATAGGCTAGACTTTAGAGGTAAGATGAGAATACTGGATTTATACGTAATATCATTTTTATTGATATACCTATTTTCTTATGTGATTAGGGTGTCGTAGTAATGAATCCAAAGGTTTCGATAATAATCCCTGCCTATAGGGAGGCCAAGCTTCTACCGAATCTGTTAGAGAAGCTCATAGAGGACGACTTTGATTGTAAGGAGATCATCGTTATATTTGATGAACCTACACCGGAGTCTCTTAACGCGATTTCAAAGTATAGTAGGTATATAAAACTCATAATAAATGAGGAGAGAAAAGGCAAAGTGTATGCTCTTAACACTGGCGGAAAACTAGCCAAGGGTGACCTACTGCTTTTTCTCGATAATGACGTTACGATAAATAGGAGCGACTTCATCAGTAAGATTGTTGAAGAAATGAAAGGGTATGATATTGGTGAAATTTTAAAGGTTATAATTAAAGGCAGGTCGCTGATCTCAAGGATGGTATTCTATGATTACATCGCTTCTATGTACGGAAACTATCTTTTTTCTAAGATTCTAGGCAAGTGTGTGGGTTTTAATGGTGCAGCGGTAGTCATGACCAAGGAGACATTCATGGATCTCGACGGCTTTAGAAGCGTGATAACAGAGGATATGGACTTTGGAATCAGAACCTTTTTAAAGAATAAGCGATTTAAGTTTATCAAGGATGTAAGAGTCTTTAATGCCCCACCTAAAAGTATCAAGGAATGGTATACACAGAGGAGAAGATGGGCTCTTGGAGCAGGCTTCTGGATAAAGGAGTATAGAAAAGTTCTTCTAAACATAGCTAAACAAAATGCGAAAGTAGTTCTACCTGTCCTCCTAACTCTCTTCCCATCCTTTGTGGCACTAACATTAGTTTTTGTACTAAGTAGCTCCTATGCTGAGGAGCTATTCCTCCTAATCCTATTGACGTTCTCCTCAAAGATTAGCTTTCTTATTCCGATTACTGTATTTACATCCTACTACCTATCCTTCATCAAAACTTTCGTAACGACGCTAATAAGCATGATAATTTTCTCAATATACTTCTACTATATATCTAGGAAAATTAACGTCAAATTCAACCCAATCGAATTTATGATATACTACTTGTTCTATTCTCCAGCATGGCTGATAATAACGCTAACTGGCATATTGAGAGTTCTTATTTCAGGGAAAGTAACATTAGAAGACTGGAAACTACCCGACTAAGCTATACTTGGTTTAAGGTGTCAAAAACCAGGAAGGTCAAATTGGAAATACGTCCTCTCAATCGAGTAGGCTTTTCCAATATTTGAAAGCGTATAAACTGTAACTGTTTATCCTTCTCCTCTTCTAATTTCTTAATAGTTAAATGTTCATGCAATAATCACAAAACTAGTTAAAGCCCAATATCATTAGTTCGATGGGTTTAAGCTTTCTAGTTATAGGATCAACCTCGAAACCAAGAAGTTCTAAGGTAGTAACTCCTAAGAGCGGAGTAACTTTTTCTGAACCTACTACGACGAGACTTGTCACTCCTCTACCTTCCAAGATAATATAAGCCTCAGAAACAGGGTACTCCACAGTTTCACCATTAGCAATCTTAAATTTCCTTTTACCTGTTTCTTTAAGCTCAAGCCTCCTAGCAACAGATTCAGGTATCATCGTATAAATAGCCCCTGTATCAACAACAAATTCTATTTCCATTCTTATACTTCTATCAATAGGGTTAGCGATTATTCCTTTAACTTTAATATATCTCGCACAATACACCATTATAGGTAATGTGAAATAACTATAATTATGTATTTCTGATACTTCATCGAAAAGAATATCAACTTACGTAATGATTAAATACTCAATCCATATCCAGCTTATTAGAATGACAAGCCTAATGTTTTCGCGATTTAAAGATTAAAGAAGTATAGATTCTTTATCACTAAATCTATCAAAAAATTAGGATGTTTAAATGTAAAAAATTTATTCTCCAATATATCTTGAGATAGATACGCCGGACGTTAAGTCTATTATCGCTCCACTATATCCCCATATCAGAGCCCTAAATCCCGCATATCTCGCAAAAGTATCCTTGAAAAATACTATATTATGGCAGAATATCCTGATAGTGTCGCCTTCCCTAAACTCCCGGCTCACTTCTTTCCATGTTACAATTCCATCTCCAGCCTTACGCCACTTACTTTCAGCACCGATGAATACTACTGTCCTATAACCTCTAATGTTAACCACGAGAAAGTTTTCACTCTTATAAAGTATCTTTCCATAAACTCCGAAATAGTTTCTTGTACTAAGCTTTCTTATAGTACCCCACTTTATCAGTTGATATCTAAATAACCTTAAATCCCCCTGCTTTAATGTCAATAGGATACTCCCAGTACCATTACTAGCATTAAACACTACCGCAATCTGTGCTAGGCCTTCCTTAACATACCCAGACACCTGACTCCAATCCTCTAGGCCTAAGGAGTCATTGCATATGAAAAACCATTTACCTTTTGCTACAAGTTCTCCTCTAAAATCGCTACTTTCCACGACTACCGAAGTATTAGATATTGAAACAATAGTACAGTTCAATACTCTAATTTTAAAATCGTTTGCTGGCTTTGCCTCTACACTTGCATCAGTATTAAAGGGGGTACTCTGAGAAATACTAAACATGCCTATCATGCTGAGAACGATTATGGTGCACAGCCCTATAACAAGATGCTTATTTATCTTCATCAATGGTCTAATATCCATGTATATTTAAATCTCTTGTGTACGTATCATACATATATAGTAGAGGATAGGGAAAACCAACACTATTAAAACTTACAAAAGAATGGTTTCGGAAGAAATAATTGCCTTTCAGTCTTTCCTAATATAGTCGTGAAGATCAACTATTTTCATCCTTCTCTTAATCCTTTTCTTCCTGAACCCCCTATATTCCCTCACAATTCTTCCGCCACAGTTTAAGTAGAAATTTAGAGCAACAATATCACTACTACGTACCTTTGACAAAGGTATCATCCTAACCACGGTCATTCTTTTAAATCCTCTACTCAACAAGAGTCTCCTCGCATATTCAAGTAGCGTAGCACCAACATGTTGACGCTGATAATTTTTCCTCACATGAACTCCGAAGTCAAGATTTCCAGTAATATTATTTAGATAAACCGATCCGACAGGCTCACCATCTAGGTACGCTAACAGAACTGTTTGTTTCCTAAAGTTTGGCGGTCTAAAAAATCCCCAACTCTCCTTCTGTATCCTCCTCAGCTCTCCCAAATTATCCCGCTCAGCCACCCTAATCTCTACCCGAGGATTTAATCTCTTAGGAATTCCTTGAGTAGTATCCCAATATATTAACACGCTCCTAGCATACGCCTCTAATCCTATTTCTTCTAACATCTTCCAATAATCCTCCTTCCATTCAGAGACACTTAGAGAATATATATCTATATTAAAACGCTTAACAATTTTTTCAATAAACCTACTTAGATAATCTACTTTCTCCAAATAAATATCTTGTACTTCTATCCGGAAACTAGCATAACCCCATCTTTTCCTTTCCCTGTCGGATACTCTGTAGCTTAGTATTCTTCCAGTCCCTACCAGTCTACCGTTTTGATAGAGACCGGTAAGTCTTACCGATTCAGCAGGCCTCGCCCAAAAAATATATAATACTTCCATCCCCTTATGCCAAAGATTATATTCTCTAATATTACCCGTGTATATTTCATCGGCGAATTTTCTGCAAAAACCATCCCATACCTCATCTTCAAGAAGAGCAACCTTATAATCCATATGAATGTACCAGTAAAACCCGGATTATAGTGATCCTATATTAATTATTATAAATTGTCCAAATTATTAATTCGGTGTTTGAGCTGCGGGTACTTACTTAGAGCATATTCCAATGTAATTTTTTCGTTTTTAAGGTCCTCAATTATTAGTTTTAACGGTCTTTCTCTAGGATCACCATATCCTCCTCCCCCAGGAGTGTTTATTTCGATTACGTCATCTTTCTGAAGTTTAACTGTTGTCTTGGACGATAGCTTAATCCTTCTGTCGTTTCTTATAAGGTAATGTTCACCGGGCAATCCCGGTTCTCCTCTATTCAATCCCCAGGGCTTTGTCTGTGCTCGTTCTGAAAATATTGTTAGGATGACGTCATCCTCTAGGAGTCTAAATTTTCTACGTATTCCAAGCCCTCCTCTCCACTTTCCAGCCCCTCCAGAGTTTGTTCGCAGGCTATATTCCTCAAAAAGTATAGGATACTCGGCTTCTATGACTTCAATAGGTGTATTCATGGTATTCGTCATATGGACGTGTATGCCGTCTACACCATCTAACCCTGGTCTAGCACCCATACCCCCGCCGATCGTTTCATAAAAAGCCCATCCCCGACCTCCTATCATTATATTGTTCATAGTGCCCTGAGCCGCTGCAGGTATCTTGTCTGGAATAAGATTAGACAACGCTTTGAATATAGCATCTACTATTCTCTGACTTGTCTCAACGTTTCCCCCAGCGACCGGCGCTGGTTTAATAGGATTCACTAAACATCCTTCAGGCGCCTCTATATTTACGACATCGTATATCCCCTCATTCATTGGTTCCGAGGGTGCAAAAACGGACTTGATAGCGTATATCGTTGAAGCAACGGTTACACCGTAAACAGCGTTTAAAGGTATACTAAGCTGTTTATCAGTACCCTTAAAGTCTACATTAATTGACTCTTTGTTAATCTTAACCGTGACGGATATACGAAACCTATTCTCTTCATGTTCTAGGAAATCCTCGGCTGAGCATACTCCGGTTTCAGTTTCCTCTAGTTTCTTCTGAAGAGACTTTCTCGTTCTCTGAATACAGTATTCCCATGCGTTCAAAACCGTATCCGAACCATATTTTTTAATTAGGTCGGTGATTCTTTCTTTTCCTAATCTCAGTGATGCCAGTTGTGCTTTGATATCACCCTTCATGTACTCAGGGGTTCTAACATTTGACAAGATTAACCTAAGCAGATCATCGTTAAGAACATTACTCTTCGCGATTCTAACAGGTGGTATCACTATGCCTTCCTCGTTAAGTGTAGATGCCTTTGAACTAATACTCCCTGGAACTATACCGCCCACATCCATGTGATGTGCTTTATTGGCTACTATCGCAACGAGCTCGTTCTTAAAAAGAATAGGCGTTATCATGAGTAGGTCGTTCAAATGGGTTCCTGCTATATAGGGATCATTAGTGAGAAACACGTCTCCATCCTCAAATTCTATACCGGCGAGATTCTGAAGCATATTCTTTACACCGATACCCATACTGCCCAAGTGGACCGGGATATGCTCCGCCTGCGCTATCAGCCGACCCTTAGCGTCAAACACAGCACAGCTATGATCCATTCTGTCTCTAATGTTTGGACTATACGCGGAGTTTCTAAGTATCATTCCCATCTCTTCGGTGATATACATACAAGAATATTCTACAACCCTTGCAGTTACCATATCCATTTTAAACCATCACCACCACACTATAATTTTCATCTACCAGTACCTCAGTATCAGGAGGAACATATATCGTAGAATCATAATCCTCAACCACCACTGGACCATCAGTATTAAATCCCACAGGTAAATTATCTCTCACATACACAGGAGTCCCAACCCATTCCCCCTCAATATACACCTTCCTATACTCTCTCGGTACAGGACTCCCCCTTATCCTATAGGCTTTCTTCAGATCCGGCTTCTCAACTTCACCAATAACTATGACTCTTACAGTAGAGATTTCGACAGGCTCTTCCACGGTATAGAAGCCATAACGTTTTTCATGAAGCTTGTAAAAGCTTGAAACAGTTCCCTCTAATGTCCTATCCCAAGGAACTTGAAGCTCATACGCTTGCCGAGGATATCTCATCTCAAGTACCCTTAAAACTCTATAATCTACATTCTCTATATCTATCTCCCTAAACGCCTCCCTTTCAAGCTTAGAGAAAATCTCTTCGAGTTCCCCCTCACTGATCCCGGTCACAAGCTTATAAACACCCTCCCATTTTTCAGACTTGTAGTTAGAAAGTAGCAATCCCAGCGCAGAGAAGGTTCCCGGAAAAACCGGTATGATGACTCTTTTTACGCCTAGTTCACGCCCGAGTTCAACCGCATGGAGTGGGCCAGCGCCACCAAATGCTATAAGCGACATTTCCCTAGGATCATGACCTCTTTCAACAGAAACTATTCTAAGGGCCTTACCCATAACCGTGTTAGCAAGCTTTATCACGCCATACGCTGTTTCCTCGACGTTTAACCCAACTTTCTCGGCAATCCTCTTGTACACCTTCTCCGCCAGGGATTTATATATGAGCATATTATTGGCAAGTTTTTCACCTAACCTACCAAGGATAAGGTGGGCGTCAGTAACTGTAGGTTTATCACCTCCCTTGTTATAACATGCAGGGCCTGGAATTGCGCCCGCACTAAACGGTCCTATTCTCAAAGTTCCGACATCGTCAACCCATGCAATAGTACCTCCTCCAGCACTAACCTCTGCAAGGTCGATAAACGATGTCCTGACAGGATAGCCTGAACCCTTAACTATTCTCCCAGAATGTACCTTTCCGCCTACTTCGTACTCTGTAGTCACCTCTGGCTCGCCATTAATAATCGTTGAAGCCTTAGCCGTAGTACCTCCCATATCAAATCCCAGAACTTTTTCTTCCCCGATGAGACGTGAGTAGTGTGCTACTGCTATAGCACCCGCTGCTGGACCAGACTCGATGAAAAAGGCTGGTTTTTCAATAGCTGTTTCCATTTTAGCTACTCCTCCATTACTCTGCATTATCAAGAATTTGCCTTCAAATCCATGGATTTGTAACTGTCTACGTAGTTCACTGAGATACCTTGCAAGCATCGGCTTAAGAATAGCATTTACAACAGTCGTACTAGTTCTTTCATACTCTTTTCTTCTAGGGTCAATCTTACTGGAAAGAACAACGGTGATCCCTGGACATTCTTCTTTAATAATTTCCTTCAACATCTCTTCATGCGACGGATTAGCATAACTATGGAGAAGCGAAACTGCCACAACTTCATACCTTTCTCTACAGAGCCTCCTTGCAAGCCTCCTGGCCTCCTCTAAATCAAGTTCTCGGATTACTTGGCCGTTAGGACCTATCCTCTCGGATATCTCAAATCTTTCACTTCTCGGAACCAGAGGTTCTGGTTTCGTAAAAAACAAGTTGTAGAGTTCTGGCCTTCTCTGTCTACCGATTTCCAAAACGTCTCTAAAACCCTTTGTGGTAATCAGTGCCACCTTGGGTTTCTCTAGTCCTGTTTGTCCCAACAGCATATTCGTACAGAGTGTAGTTGCATGAATTATAACATCGATGTTCTTAAAATCTGAAATGGGAGTTATGGCATTTATAACGCTATTTTCGGGAGAATCAACTAGTGTTAACACCTTATTTCTATACAATCTACCGTTCTCTGGATCATAAGCTGTTAAATCCGTGAAGGTTCCTCCCACATCTATGCCTATTAGTAAGCGAGACGGCACAGTAAAAACTTTCAAAAATCTCCAATTTATACTTTAGTATCATGTTAAAAATTTTCACAACTTTTCCATAGCTAACTGGTAAATTTTGTTATAGCCCTGTCGCAATATTATACGAAAATTTTAGCACGTTACATTTTCCGGAGGATTTAGCTAACATACATCTCTAAGAAGTTTCATACCGGCTATGGTTAATGGATTATGTCAGATTCGTTCTTCTAATATTTTCTCAAAAAATACTGAGAAAAACAAGAATATTGCTACTATAGCAGCTATATTAGATAATACTATCCCAACAATTCTACCCATCCCATACACTGTAAAATCTATTAAGCCATGCAATACAGTAGGAAGTATTATACCTCCCGTCTTCTCTCTAAGGACACCAAATATAACGCCTAGGAAGCATGCAAAAAAAGTCACCATTACTATTATCGGACTTATCGTCACTTTTCCCATAAACGGATTAACTCCCGTTAAAATATGAGGTATCCCAAAGAAAAAAACACCGGTGATTAATGTTCCCTTACTCCATTCGAATCGAACTCCAAGTATCTTCTCATATTTCTGTGTAAACGCTTCGTTCAATCTTGACTGCAGGTATCCTCTGAAGAAAAGCTCTTCTGAGAAACCGACAAACAGGAAAAACCAGACTGCATCCATTACCAAAGTCCTTAAACTAAACTTAGGTTTCGATATCATAAATGAATACGCTAAAAGTGTAGCTATATCAATGACAGCGAACAATAGTATTATGCGAATGCACCACCCTATGCTAAAACGCATGTTCACAGGAAGTATACTGTAGCTCCCCGATTTCCTATGTATAAGGATTCCTATAAATCCTAGTATAATCATTACCACTTTAGAATACCATCCATAGGACATCTGATACATAGCCTGAAGATACCACGCTATAACGAAGAAGATTGCTTCGACGAAAAAAGCTTCAGCTACTGCTCTAGACTTGTCGGTTAACATAGTTTTTCGCCAGTTCCAAAAGGCTATAACTACTCATGCAAGACTCATATCAGTACGATGATGATAACCCTGATCTATCCTATTAATATTTGGCGAGATATCATTTAAAAGGATGTCGTCAAGTGAGTAGAGCTGAGCATATTCTCTGAGGACATTGCTATACTTCTTTATCATGTTCTCTATTCCTAATATACCAAGTAGGTCTATTCTAGGGTTCTTTGTTCCTATATCTTCGTCTTTTACTCTTTAAACATTGGTGAATATGCTGAAGGAAGTGGATAGTCAATAGTATAAAGTACGCTTTAGAGCATACTATGAAAATTTAAGATTTTAAGGTTTACTTAAAGGTGTATCAAGAAAAAATATATTGAAAAATACCGATATAGTAATATTGGTTTAAATCCATGAAAAAAGGATACTTATTAAATATCACCATTATACTTGCCGTATTATTGGCTCAACACACCTCCAATATCAATTTTCTACTTGCAGAACCTACATGCTTTCGGCTTACTCCTGGATTAAAGCTAAACTACACGATGTACATCTTTAAAAATAACGACATGGCTCCCATAGGATACCTATACTATGAAGTGAAGTCGTTTAACAATACTCACTATAAAATTATAACAGAATGCGTATTCCACTCCACTGGCTATAGTAATAAGACAGTATACACAATTAGGAGAGACGGATATATTAACAAAAAACTCGGTTACACTTCGCTCATAATACCTGCAAACTATAAGAAGAATAGTATTAGGATGGACGGAATCGATTCAAAAATAAGAAAGACCCTCTACGGGTACGTAGTCTACGGTACGCAGAAAAAAGGTAATATGACTATCACGTATACGATGTACTATGATGGTAAAGGTTTTCTAAAAAGATCTAAGGCTAGAGTAGGTAGGATAACCATATATACTATTCTATCCTCGTGGAATATCAAGGAAATATCACCTTACTCTCTCAAGCGGCTCAATAAGAATACCACATTGCGCTATGAGATATTGTGCTGTGACCCTTCAAACCTTGAGAAGATTGGAGTGTTAAAGTATCATATTTGGAAAGTTCATGGATACTTAACTATGGTCCATGAGTACGTGGAAATAGAAGGAAAAAGGCATAACTATACATGGATTGTAGATTCTGATACCTGCGAGGTTATTATGGATGACAAGCAGGGTTCCCTGGGTTTATGGATCTCTCAGAAACAGAAAACTATAAGAGTGCAAAGAACAACTCTAAAGCTTGTTTTCTCTAACAACAGCATCATGCGTTATGATGGATATACAACATCCGAGGAGGGAGAAGCAGTGAACTGGACGTACATATACAATTCATCCTCCGGAATCCTATTAAGAATAGAGTATTGGACCAAATCAGAAAAAGACGGGAAACCGAGAGTTGAAATAATCCAGCTTCCGCGTAAAACCACTACTGGCAAGAAAATATTTAATAAAGACTTGCTCGTCTACACCTCAATCTCCTTCTCTATAATCGCACTAGCACTTTACTTGTACAGTTTCTTTATACTAAAAAGAGAAAACATCCTAACAAATGTTGCACCCATATTCTTCGTCGCGTCTGCTATTCCGGCATTATTCGTTAAAGAAAACATTACATGGATGGTTATAACACTAACAGTTTCTCTCACTGCAGTTGTCAAACTTGTATTGGGGAGAAATTATGGCTAACAAGAGATATTGCCTAAAATGTGGCGCTGAACTCCCCGAGGTCTCCGAATATTGTGGCAGATGCGGGTATCCAGCGAGAATCCATCTAATCGATGAACCGCCTAAGCTGAGAATCACCTATAAACTAGGAATAGTGATTTTCCTACTCGGTCTATTGTCACATCTATTTGTTAACTATGGTGTAGCTTTCCTCAACCCAAATTTACCAGAAAACACCTTGTATGTGCTGGTATACACTGATGAAGCCCTTTTCTTACCCCTGACTCTATTTGGAGCGCTAACTATAATTTCAGCTTACGCTAAACTAAGTTTAAGACCATGGATTATAGACATAGTAGTAGTCTTCGGTTTCCT
>Ga0116200_10000736_pt1 | contig 11589 bp, 8 predicted proteins | sample Mar14436cmmetaG_FD_94478 | JGI IMG/M metagenome (GOLD analysis project Ga0116200, IMG submission 94478) | Marine hydrothermal vent microbial communities from Guaymas Basin, Gulf of California to study Microbial Dark Matter (Phase II) - Marker... ... | reverse complement strand
TCTCACTATAGTTGCCTCCGTGGATTATCAAGGTATCTCCTGGCCTAAGCTTCTTGACAGCATAGGAGATAGTCCTCCATGGCTTGTCGTAAGTACCGGGGTTAGAATCGTCTCCGTTAACAGCCACATGATAAACGTTACCTTGTGTACAAGTTTCATTGATAGAAAGGAAATGCAGAACTAATACGACATGTATCATAAACGTCAAGTATCTCGAGTTCAATAGCACATCAACTCGAAATGCTTATCTCATATTTTACTTATATGGCCAGATATTAAATATAGCTCTAATATGAGTTCTTTTGTCGATAAAAAGAACAACTATGAAATTATTTGGGACAAGGAACTTATATTATTAATACGATTTCTACTACAACAAAAAGGTTGACGAAATATTACAAGCTGATTAAAAGCTAACGTGTATTCATATAATCAATCCTTGTTCGAGGGCAGTATCTTCTTAAACTTATCCTTGATCTGTTATGCCTGCTTATTTTAAAAAGGGGTTCGTCAGATATCTCATTGCAAGTACTGTAGCTATCCAGCTGTTGATCCATCCAGTTTCGACACTCCAGGCTCCCAACCTAGGTCTGAGAAACTTCCCAAGTACTCCCATTTTTTATAATCGAAGCTACGCATCCAGCAGCCGTCAAGGTATGTATACTTTTCTGAGCGTAACTGTATCCTGCACAGGAATTCTGCTAGCTTATTCTCCGCCTCCCTAAATCTTTCATTCATAGTTGCTATTGCTAGTTCATGCAATCTGAGGAACGCAAAGTTCGTCGTATACAATAGGTCATAGGCGGGATCGCCATTTTGTTGTATTATAGATGCTTCACTCGTACCGTATGATTCGTTCGATTGGGGAGGAGGGTATTCACCGTATGATAGTTCTCCTATTCTTTCTCTTATTGCACCGCATTCCTGTTATTCTTTAAGTAGGCCATTAGCTATTTTCTCAGCCCATCTACGATATTCTTCTTTATTCTCGACACGTATCAAAAATGACAAAGGAAGAAGCATACGAGCTAACTCCTGTGTAAAACCACTTGTTCCATCTCCATCTGGGATAAATTTCCATCATTATCCTTATTGCATTCTCGGCTCTACTTAGAAAATCTTCGTAACCTGTAAGTGCATACGCCCATATAAAACAAGCCAGAGATATGCTTGATAGTGTGGAGCATGATATATAATATCAGTTTGAAGTAGTATTCCCATCCATTCTTATATAACTCATCTAACTCTATCCTATTCTTCCTAAAACCTGATGGACCAGTAGTCCTATAGTTGGCGAGTAGACATCGTATAACCTTTTCATCCCGTCTATCTTCATTCAGGATACTGCTGACTGCAAGCGTGGGGAGGATTATTCTAGCGTTATCATCGCCGTAAAAGACAGGAGTAGATTTTTCCCAGATGACCAGCCCATCAGCTGGACTCTTGATGTCTATTTGTTGAAAAGACCATGCGTAAACCAGTAAGCTATAAGCCAGATACTTACTTCGCGGGTTTTTTGTAAGCTTCCAATGGTAAGCAAAAACCATTGCTGCTTCCGCTATACAATCGGGGCGCAATACTGCTCTTAGCGGCTGCCTTCCTTCATAGTCCATGTTTGACTGATAACCTTCTATAACTCCTATATTCCTATCTATAGCGATTAAAGCATTCTTATAGAACCATTCTATGGATTTTTCAAATGTTATCCTCTCTATATCTTTAGGGAGTTTCTCGTATTTATTATAAGCTGTTCTCACGGTTGGAGTCCAGGAGAGGGAGATTTTCCTACCGGTAAGCCACTCAAGTAGTTTCTCCCATATAATTCTCCGGGAATTCTTCGGGCTATACCGTCCAGTTACAAGATTGCTTAGTTTAATGGTTGCTATCACTATCGAGCTTGTATAGTTAAATAGGATCGGATAGGTTTCTTTTGGCAGCCCGAAAACAGCATTATCATAACCTGCGACCAGAGCTGATACTAGATGAGAATGAGAAACTTTAACAGGAAGATACTAGCAATGATGCATAGTGAGTATACTCAAAGGAGGTAGTTTAGGTGTAAAAAGTTAGAAGCCACTACAACCCTTTCTCATGTCGCCATTCTGGGCTCGCTAAAATCGATGTCTAGAACATAAAGAGGATACTCCAAATACAGTCTCGCATTTTTCCTTTCAACCATATATGTCATTTCTACATCCAAGCCTAAGCTTGGAACAGGATAACTGTCAGAGAGGATAAGTATGCCATCGCCTCTCGATACCTTCTAGAACGTCTCTTTCATATTATCAAAGTATAGGAAATTTATAGCAGACCTCTTAAGTACTTGAAGTAGGTCATTTTCAGGAGAACAGCATATGAGTAGTCTTCCCATATTCTATCATTAACAAGCTGTACAGCTTACTCGATTTATATTTAACTATTCAACGCGTTTTAATTTAGACCCCTCAAATAATAAAACTTAAACAGGGCTGGAATTGCAGCGAGTCCTCAGAATACATAACTTGGGACGTTATAGTTAGGAAAATTATTTAACTTTCATTTTATGCGAATAATATATTTGTATGTTGCAACTTTTGATATACGGAACTATGAATGTTTCTGTCGGAGTATTAAGGGAGTTGCTGAAAGGGAGGAGACATGTAAGGGAGCTAGCGGAACTGTTGGATGTCAGTATTTCTCAGATATACAGGGTTCTAAGACAGTTAGAGAGGTATGGGATTGTAACATTGGAAGGTGGATATGTATCGTATGCAAATTCTATCGAGGGGTTATTGGCCAGAAAGGTTGTGTCGAGGTATTACCGTGTAGACTATCTTTTTAGGCCTAGGACGATAAGATTATTGTCGCTGTTAACCGAGCCCCGTTCAGCTGAGGAGTTAGTTAGATTATCCGGATATGCCGAGGTAACGGTTTACCGAAATCTTTCAAAGCTAATGCAGGCGGGTATCGTGAAGAAGAGAGGCTCTGAGTATAAGCTTGTAGACGATGAAGATCTGCAAAAGCTGGTGAACCTACTATACCACAGAAATGTGTTGGATAGTGTAGAGCCCGGAGCGATCCTTATCTATGCGTCTAACAGTTTCATCTTAAAGAAGGCTCCGAGAGGAGTAAAGCTGAATGGCTCATTAACAGCTTTCTCGCTATTCCCCCAGTATGGGCTTAACATATATACTTCATGGGATTATTACATTTATCCTCCAAGAGAAATTTCTCTAGAGGAAATACTGGTACATTCGTTGCTAGCTGCGGAAACTAGGTATGAGAGAACATTGACAGCGGTATTCTACATGGTAAACAAGAAGCGGATTAGCTTTAGGAGGGCGCGACGGATAGCCAGGGATACTCCTGTGCATAAGCTTCTGCTAGAGCTCGGAAATTATATAGCTGGATTACCTGTCGAAAACTATGACAAGTTTCTACCATGGGACGAATTTAAAGAACTTGCTGAAAGATACGGTGTAAATGTTCAGAAAAGTCTGCATCTCGGCATCTTGCAAAGATATTTTAGAGACATAGGCATGCATCTAGAGGAAAATTTAACTCTCTATGTGTTTGGCGGTTTTAACCTTCTAGTGTATGGAGTAAAGATAATGACTAAGGATATTGATGTGATAGTGGAAGATATAGGCTCGTATAGGAGACTTAGGAATGCCTTACTTGAGCTAGGCTATACACATATAGCACGAAGGGAGTGGACCGTAGAGGATAAGAGAGCGACACCAAGAGCAATTATGGTAAAGGACAGCCTTAGGGTTGATATATTCACTTCAAAGGTGAGCGAGTTAAAACTTACAGAAAAAATGAAACAAAGAGCAGGTAGAGCGCTGGTATATGAAAGACTGATATTAAAGCCTCTAGCTATAGAGGATGTAATTCTCTTAAAATCTGTCACGAGCAGAGAAAGAGACATCGAAGATATAGCTCAGATAGCTAGGAAAATGGGCGTTGATTGGAAAAAGGTATATGAATCATTGCTAGAACAGGGTTGTGAAATAGCTGAAAAATATGCGTTGTCCTTGCTCGAGACTATAGAAGAGCTCGAAAAAGTATATGGTATAAAGATACCCAGCAGAATAAAGACGAGAATAGAAAAACTAGCTTTAAAATACGCGGTAAAAAAAGCTCTAGAGCTGGGCTATAGAAAGCCAAGCGAGATTAAGAAAATTGTGGATTTTTCAGAGTCAAAGATAAGAAGGGTTATTAAAAAGTTAGAGGAAGGTGAGATGAAGAGTCAATAAAAATGAAGATTATTCTTTCCATAACTTTGATTTACCTCAGCGGGAGCGTCTGAAGCTTTACTCCTTAAGGTCTACCGCCAACCTGCTTGATCTGGATGGCCTAATAACTATCTTATCATCAATTATAATAGCTCTATTGTTGCTTGAGAATTTAATACTATCTGCTGTTTTAGCAGCCTCAATAAACATTGAACCCTGCAACCTCTTCATCAGATATTTTATCGGTACAGCTGAGCCTTTTCAAGATGTTTTCAATATCATAATCACCCTAATTATTTTGGCGATGTATAGTGTTTTATAGTTCTATTCTACCACTTGAATGCGTTCATCTTTCCTGTATCTTGGCGAAAGAGTAGCCTTTAAGCATGATGGTATTTGTCATAGACGATTCTCAGACTAAAATTCTAAAACTCCTAGATGTAGAGCATGACATCATTCAGATTCTTCAGCCGTGTCACCAATCATCATGCATCAGAGTAGCGGTTTTCATCCCTACTATTATCTTATAGCTACTGGGTTAAATGATTAATGGTGTAATAGAGAGAAACGATAAGAAGCTCGTAGCTGAAATAACTTCTATTCTAAGATCTTCATTTCATTACTCATTAAAACATCCTTGATTTTCTTAACAGCCTACATTTTGATGCTTTTTCCTTTGGAACATATTTTATTACTGATATACTATCGTTACATATCAGAGGTTTATTTCGTGTCATGGTAGTAGCGACATAGCTGTTCGTCAAGAAGCCTTATGTGTTTCCAGTTAGAGTAGAGTTCGATGATAGAGCATGACATGTCTATTTAACCTGAGCTCAGACTCCGTTGAAAATCTAACGTTAGACGTATGCAGACTAGACGTTTCAACAGCTCAACTACTGGAAAAAATGGATCTTGGAGAAACACGGTGAAAAGGTTTAGAGAAGTTATAGCAATATTCGCGTTTTTAATTCTGTATATGCTTACTGCCCCTGTAACTTTAATATAGCTATTGCTTTAGTATCGTATTCAAGTTAGAGCAGAGTATACGTTTTCTCCATCTAAATGACATAAATATAATAGTCGTATTCGAGTAATAAGATTATGGTAAACACTTATTCCCAAGTGAAGGATGGGAAAGCTATAATTGGGAATTCTTTTTATGAAGTATGGTTTGACAAGGTAGATGGAAGTTTTTTACAGATTCGTAATATTAAAACGGGTTGCAAATATATAAGGGAAGCTGGAGGAAAACAATTTTATCTTTGGACTTTGCTCGCGGATAAAAGGGATGGATATAGTTATGGTAATGATGATCAACCTTATATGGTTCATTTTCCAGGAGAGGAAGATCTACAGTCCGTACGCTCTGAAAATTCTAGTAAGTTTTCTAGGCTCTATTTTAGTTTCATTCTCTTAGACGGTATAAAAGTGAAAACGATCTTTACAGCTTACTCGAATGAGCTTCTAAAAGCTAAGATAATAATTGATAATGGTTCAAAAGATTTCGCTCATAATCAGATAGTAGCTGTTGGTTTTCCAGAAATTGAAAACGTTATCATAGATAGTGATCATAAATCTAACGTTCTGGTGAGACCAAATAGATTCGGAGAATTAATCCCGGATCCGATAGGAAATGCAGGCAATTATACTATCAATCTTGATTATGGAGGTTATGCATCGATGCAATGGCAGGATCTCTATAGTCCTAAAGGTGGTCTCTATATTGCTAGCTATGACAGGGAGCTGATTCTGGGAGTCTTAGAAGCAGAGCCTAATATTAGGAGGAAGACTATGAGGCTCGGTATCAGAAAGTATGTCTATGTTCCACCGGGTAAAAAGTGGGAGTCTTCAGACTATGTTATAGGTATTCATGAAGGTGACTGGCACTGGGCTGCTGACAGGTATAGAGAGTGGGCTGAGACATGGATTGAGAAGCCTCGCATACCAGAATGGTTCAAGGAATCGGATGGATGGTATGGTATCGGATTTCATTATGGAGAAAAGAAGAAATACTCTTTTAAGGATATTCCAGAAATTTTGGAGGAGGCAAGGACGATAGGTTTAAATCATATACAGTTCTGGGGGCAGATGAGTGGTCCTAGAAAAAGTTGTTGTTACCGTTTCTACTATCCTGATCCGAGATTGGGAGGGGAGAAGAAATTAAAAGATTCTATCAGGAGAGTGAAAGAGGTTGGTGGTCACATAGGGTTCTATTTCAACATACAAGCTTTTGACCCAATGTTGCCCGATCTGCCTGAAGATCTGAACGATCTTATTCCAGATGATGTCGAGATTCCAGAATGGAATAATTTGAAAAAGGCAGCTCAGGTACATTTTGACGGTTCATATGTTAGGCAGTATCCCTCTAGACCCGAGCCTAGTGACGGTTTTCGTATAATGTGTCTATGTGCAAGGGAGTGGAGAGAATATCTGAAGTACTGGATTATCGAGAAGTACGTCAAAGAATACCGTATAGATTCTGTCTATGTAGATCAAACATTTTCTCCACCGGTAAGTTACTGTTTCAATTTCCTCCATGGCCACATACATCATGGAGATACTGTAAAATGTAGAGTTGGTTTCATCAAAGAACTGAGAGAAATATTGAAGAAGGTAGATCCGGAAGCGATAATAGTGATCGAGGGAAATGGAGATAGTGTTGGGCAATATGCAGATGCATTTTTATATACGAGTTTCAGTTCACAAACACGATTTCCTAAGCCAGAAGTCTTCTACTACACATTTCCCTACTACGTTATAATCGACGGCTTTGCAAATTTTCCTGTCGAGGAAACTATGAAGGCATATTTTCCGTACATAGAAGAGGTGTCCTATGAGGATCTCATAAACCGAGTCTATCTGTTTGGGTTTAAATTCGATATAACGCTATATAGAAGGCTAGAGAAAAATGAACATCTCACAAAGTATATTAGAAAAGTGATAGATTTGAGAAAAAGGATTAAGAGATATCTCCTAGAGACTCGCTTCGTCGATGATATTTATATTAAACACTCGCCTGAGAGAGTAGAAGCAAAAATGTTCCTTGGCGATAAAATCTTTTTGGTAAACCTACTAGACTATAGGGATAAAAAGAAACCATTCAATATTCTGGTTGACTCAGCTATAATATCCATGGATGACTCAATAAAATCATCCAAAATATACACATTTAATAAGGAGGAAGATATCTCTGTGTATAAAGGAGATAATATGATCGAGATTAATGTTCCATCGTTTGAAGAACATATCGCAACAATCCTAGTTGAGATAGAGTGAAAATACTTGAGTTAAGAAGAAGCAATGGCGGATACGTTTAACTAACTTCCGAGAATACATAGGTTTAATACTTCAGAAATTTTCACATTATCTTCTATATATTTAGCCACATCACATAAGCTAGCTCTATTAAAATAGTTAAGCTACAACATTCGGAATCAGAAATTCATTAGCTCAACTATGTTCATAGTCGGCTTCTATAGTTTCTAACATGTTTAATTATAGGATCATCTCCAACTTTATTCAAGAGTTTATTATCTGCTGTGTAAACCTCGCATCTCCGTACATCGCCTATCGCTATATAGCTTGCATCATATATGGTAATGCCATGCTTCAGAGCTCTCCTAATTGTCCCGTCTAAATATTCTTCTCTTAATGGTATTGTCAGAAACTGGTAATCATCAAGAGCTTTACCGACCTCTCTCAGTTCATCTTCTCCAAAAGCGTGTGAGTACCTTAACGCGTTTAGTACCTCATATTTAAGAAGGCTGGGAACAGCTATATCGATAAGCTGATTAAGATAATCTTTCCTAATCCTATCCGCATCTTTGGAATACTCCTCCTCAACAAACCATTTGACAACCACAGATGCATCAACAACTATAAGGTTCATCTCCGTGTATCCCTCCATCTTCTGATCTCCTCGACGCTACTCCACCCTTCAACCTTTCTCCTTAAAGCATCAGTAGTTGCCATCGCTCTAAGCAATCTCTTCCTATCAATCTTTCTAATCCTCTCTTCCTCCTCAATCTTTTCCCGGATGGCCCTCCGAATAAACTCACTCCAATTAATATAACCTAATTTTTTCATCTTCCTTCTCAACTCCTCATCTACTCTAACGCTAATGACAGGCATTTTTATCCCCAATTACATTTATATACGATAATTGTATATAAATGTATTACATTAACCGGATGTAGAAATAAAATTAAAAGATTAAACTATGATGAAGTATATAACCTTCACTTCTTAGCTAGTCTTACTTATTCCATTTTTCGGCATAGTGTTTTGTGATATCAGTTTCATAGGATACTAGTAATCCGGCCATATACGGCGATAATTCAGCTCCTAGAACAATTGAGACGAGTACCAAGAAGACTGAGGCGAGCATAAATCTTACTTACGTTATGCTTCAAGTAAGAATATCTAACATCTCGGGACTAAAAACAATTTCACCGCCACCTTTATAGATCTTCTTCTAACAGTCACCTAAGGGTCACGGAAGATTTGAATATTTACTATAGAGCATAACTCCTACACGTAACCATGAAGATTCTTTAGACTGAAGACTATACCTAACAGAGGCTTATTTCAAGTATACCTGGAGAAATTCAGGCTCGTTGCTAAGTTTACTCTAAACTATATTTACGTAATCACCGCTAGAAAATATAGTTCTATCTTTATCTACCCGGAGAGAATACCTTTCAGCTTTATACGTACCCTAAAGTTTATCTGTCCGGTATTATAACATGCATTCAATTTAAATTAATTTTTCATATAACATCTAAATGTCCAACTTTTTATCCAATCACTAAGAAATCACGCAAAAAAAATAATCGTATAAAAATAGAGTAAGGACGCATTATCGTGGTAAGCGGGTGAACCCTGCTAAAAGCTTGACTTAGCATCACCTATTAACTTTAGGAATTTTTAAATAATTAATTCTCTACTCTATCTCTTAACATGAAGCTGGAATATATCATTGCTACACTTTCTATAATGGTAGCTGTTTCTTCTCTTATAGTGGCTTATGAGCTAAGCATAGTCATCCAACATCTTCAAACTGAAATCAATAGGATACGTGGAACTATTTCAGATATTAAGAAAACATTAAATAGACTTAAAAGTGGAGTACATGGAATAGTATATATTCTTCCATATAATGCATGTAGTAGATACTGGTACGAACATTATGGTGATAGGATATTTTTTTATGCTTATTCAAATATAAGTAGATACGCTCATTATATCGACTCGGATTTTAACATAATACGGAAAGTCTATGATACAGTTATAATAATCATACCAGCTGAAAACTCGTCTCTATTCTTCTATAATCTTAGACAAATAGACCTGATCTCGAGAAAGCATAGCCTCAAGGTCTTGTGGACAATTTTCCCAAAGTGGAAGTTCGGTGATGAAAAGGATTATTTGAAACCTGGTACGAGGCTTAACATCGTGTTGCTGAGGATAATGGACTACTTAGCGACGCTAAATTCTACATGGAAGATTGCTATATGGTATGGTTGGAGGGATAGAGCGGATGTCTCTGATATAGTAATGTTCTATAATAGTCTCACTCCTAAACTCAAACAGTTCTACGCTTTATGGCTTGACCAACCATATGTATACCTGACTGAAAAACTCGTTACCTATGATCCAAAATTTTTAATAATTACAGAGCTTTACAGCGAAGATTTTCTAAAGAAGTATGCTTGTATCGTCCCAAACCAGATGATAATAACAGGTTATCCGAATGCTAGATCGATAGAGGAGTGGCTCATGGGAATATGCAAAAAGCTTATGCTGATCAGGGATACTAAGCATCTAGGAATATGGATTTATTATGATATCAACGATGGAAGCGGAGAAAGATACGCTGCATACTTTGAGAATGAAGGTCTGGTAAACCCATGGGTCTGTCTGATAAACATAACAAAAAGTAAAGACTAGACAGTGAAAATAATAGAGAGAAAGTGTGAAATGCTAGAAGTCCCATTCTACTTTTACAGACTCTTTTTTCTCCGCAGACTCATAGAAAGCCTGCAAAATCGCTTGGTCTCTTAAGCCTTCTATAGCAGGAGCGTATAGGGGCTTACCTTCCTTGATAGACTCTATAAACTTAGCTATCTTCATTTCCTGAGTATTTACCTTTGGAAAGCTACCTTGTATAGTAGTTACTGATCTGAAACCTGCAATATCTCCATAAACTTCGAATGGTTCAAGTCTTGCTCCTCCTCTGGTTCCGTAGAGTATTAAGTTCATACCTGTTTCCTTTGTATATGATGCCCAATTCGTTTCAATTAACACCATTAAATCCTTTTCAAATCTTACTATACCAAAAGCATTATCATCGACATCAAAATCATCTACTCTCCACTTACCGCCCCAGCAGCCCTGGTCGGCAAGTGTAGGATCGTTACCAAACTTAGTGAAAGTGGAAGCGAGAACGCTTTTTGGCCTAGGATATCCTAGGACATAGAGTGCGTTATCAACAGCATAACATCCGATATCTAATAATGCTCCCCCTCCAGAAAATTTCTTATTAATGAAAGTTAAACTCGGGGGGATGCCCCAACTTCTCAAATACCGCGAGCGGGCATAATATACGTCTCCCAAACTCTCATCATCTATAAGCTTCTTCAAAGCATTTATACCTGTATGGAACCGGGTCTGAAAGGCTACGATAAGTATCTTATTGTATTTTTTCGAGGCATAGTACATCTCCTTAGCATCATCTAATGTTGCAGCCATTGGCTTCTCGGTGAGTACATGGGCTCCAGATCTCATCGCCAAGATAGCTGGTTCTTTATGAAAAACGTTAGGAGTACATATACTTACTGCATCAAGTTCTTCCTCATCAAACATCTTATGATAATCTGTATAGTAGCGTGGAATGTTAAATTTCTTAGTAGTCTCAACCGCCGTTTTCTCATTCACATCCACGCAAGCAACAATTTCGACATCAGGCAACTTCTTATAGCCAGGAATATGTACTATCCTTGCTATTCCACCACATCCTATAATACCTACTTTTATTTTATCAGGCATTTGCGTTCACAATTTACGATGCTAAAATCAAAGGTATAAAAGTTTTATCATTAGTGAGAAACTGTCCAGTTAGTGTTTTTTGGGTTCGCTGTCTTTTAATATGTGAATAATGCGAGAGGCCCTTTCCGGAGACAGCGAACCCCCTGTAATATAGTGCTTGATGTAATATATCTCTATTCTTTGGGTTTGAGCCTTAGGCAGGTTGCTAGGGAGCTTGAGAAGAGTGTTAGGAGAAGCCATGAGGCGGTTAGGCTGTGGCTGGCAAAGCTGGGGAAGAGCGCTAGGAGGAACGCTAGGAAAGGCAGGGAAGCATATGGCCGTGTAC
>Ga0116200_10000735_pt1 | contig 11596 bp, 10 predicted proteins | sample Mar14436cmmetaG_FD_94478 | JGI IMG/M metagenome (GOLD analysis project Ga0116200, IMG submission 94478) | Marine hydrothermal vent microbial communities from Guaymas Basin, Gulf of California to study Microbial Dark Matter (Phase II) - Marker... ... | reverse complement strand
GTTTACAGTTTTAGGAGAATATATCCCTGGTATTTGCCTTGGCGTATTGCTTTGGTTAACTTTTTTGGATGGCTTAGTCTCGAAATAATTCCTTCCTCTTCAAAAAATAAGTATCTCTTCTTCGCGAAGATTTTATGTTTGCTGTTATTTTTGATAGGTCATTATTGGAGTCTTTACATAGTAGCTTCAAAAGGTTATAGGGTTGAAATAATACCTCTGTTTTACGTAACTTACTGGAGGAATATAGGTACCTTACACCTAGATTTAGGACAGGTAGTTGTTCTCTATGTTGTCGGATATTTTCTCTGGAGGAAATTTTCTAAGAAATTTACTTTAAGAAAGCCTCCTCAAACTCCTTCAAATACCTAGCTGACTCCTTGACATCGGCGAAGAGCTTTTTAACTTCTAGTATATGTTCTCTTTCAACTCTTTTAGAGTTCCTAGATCTAGCGATCATCTTAGCTGGTGTCAGTAGCTGGACTGCATATCTTAAACTTCTTTCAACACCTATGTTTGTTAATTCTTCGAGTGCTTCCTCACTTAACTCTACTTTTTCTTCATGTGCCCTTATTTTCAGAATTTCCTTTATTTCGTCTCTAGTGTAGGGTTTGGTTTCAATTATTAGTAGCCTATCCAACAAGTCTAATGGAATTCCGTGGGGGGAAACTAAATCTGTGCCCCTAATTTTTGTGAATCCCCTATTACTAGCTAGAATAATTATAGGCGCTAACTCGCTTTCCATTGCTCTTGAGAGGAAACTAAATGCTTCTATGTCGAGCATGTGTACGTCATCTATGAAAAGTACTCCAGGGATTATTTCTGCACGTTTCTCGTCAACCCACTTCTTTACAGTTTCGTCAACTCTGGCTCTCACGTCTGAGGGTATTTCCCTTTCCTCTCTTCCACCAAAGAGAAGTGATATTAAACTCCCGCTTCTAGCATTCATTACATCGAGATCGTGTAAAGTAACTAGGTACACGAATTCCCTCTCCTTCGCTATGGGGCCATCAGGTACTGGCACCTTTTTAACTGCTCCAATATCGTAAGCTGTAATATAGTCTTCTGATCTTCCTACTTTAGTAACTCTACCTGATTCGGCGTCGATCCATATGACGTCTCCTTCACGGACTCCCTTGCCCAGTAGTTCCATAGTTATTTCTTCATCTACTTGGAATGTTTTTTCCTCTTGTTTCGTTTTGAGAGTTATAGTGGCTCCCGTAGGAACCTGCTGGTAGGGGTTATAGGGGTGTCTACCAAATTTTACTTCGAGTTTTGTAACAACTCCTTCATAGATTTTTCTAAATTCCCTTATTCTGATTCCAATAGCTTTTCTCATTGCTTGCATTAAAACTTCTGTCTTCTTTACCTCAGCCGAGTATATTTCGGAGCCCGAGAGAGCTACAAAGGGTGTGTCTTCACCGAGTTCTCTGGCAATTGCTACTGCTAGAGCAGTTTTCCCCGTACCTGGTGGACCCGCTAATAATACCCCTCTACCAGCCATTCTTCCTTCCTTTATCATGTCTACGATAATCTTAGCGGCCCGTCTTGCCTCAATCTGACCTACAAGCCCGTCGGCTATGGGTAGGACTTCTCCTTCACGTATTCCTAGCCCCCGTATATGGCTGTGAGCGCCTACGCGAATAAATTGTTCACGTTCTCTAATCTTTGCTTCCATTTTATCACCATTATTCTAACCAGAAAACACAGACTAAATAATTTGACGCCGGTTATAGGGTAATTTATAGGTGATATGGTATTAGACAAATGGAAAGAATTTTAAAAGCAGACACATATTGTGAATATGGTTAGGATTAGGGAGATAACTTGGGAAGAATACCTTGAAGATGTTAAAAAACTAGCTTTAATTATCAAAGAGAGTAATTTTAAACCAGATGTTATAGTCGCCGTAGCCCGTGGAGGTTTTGTACCAGCTCGAGTAATATCCGACATCATTGGAGTAGATTTAATACTGACTATCGTGGCTAAAGCCTACAAGGGAATAGGTAGAAAAAGCAAGGTAGTTATAATACAGTCGTTTGATTGTAAGCACATTATAGGTAAGGACGTACTAGTAGTCGATGACATAGTAGACAGCGGTGAAACAATGGTTAAGGTTTTAGAATTCATCTATAAGTGTAGTCCGAGAGAAGTTAGGTCTGCAACTGTTTACCATAAGCCTTGGAGTAAAATAGTCCCGGACTACTACATTAAAACTGTTAAAGACTGGATAGTCTTCCCCTACGAGAAAGAGGAAACTATAAGACTTTTAGCTAAAGAAGCTTCTACCCTTTCTCGAGCACGGAAATAGTGAAGGTTAGCGTATTCTTCTCGTGCGTATAAAGCCTTTGAACATGGGATAAACCTAGGAATCCCCTCTTACCTATAAAGGGATCATGCTCAACTAATTCTACGTCTCCGTGGTTTTCGAGAAAAGTTTTCAATAAAAGTTCATTCTCTTCCAGAGTATATGTACACGTTGAATAAACCAGTTTTGTCCCCCTTTTCATAAAATTATAAAGTTGTTCAAGCAGTTGAGCTTGTAATTTCGAAAAATATTTTACATAGCTCTTTTTAATCCATAATCTTATTTCAGGACTATGTCCTAGTCTTCCAAGGCTTGAACAATCTGGGTCTAAGAGTATTTTATTAAAGCTTGTGTGTAGTGGGAGTCTACGGGAATCAGCGACTATTATGTCGATGTTTCTTAGTCTATGTTTTTTCATGTATTCTTTAAGGAACTTTAGCCTACCATACGATATGTCTACCGATACTATCTTGGCGTGGGGAGCCAGGATGGAAAGGTGTGTTGATTTGCTTCCAGGTGCTGCGCAGGCGTCTAGGATTTTTTCACCCTCTTTAGGAGATACTACATGTCCTACAAGTATTGAGGCTTTATCCTGTATGTAGAATAGTCCTTGCTGGTATTCAGGTAGGTGGGATAATGCTTCCCTAACCTCCTTTATTTTAATGACGTCCGGGAGATCCTCATCTTTTTCGACTTTTAAACCTCTTTTTCTAAGTTTTTTCAGAAGTCTTGTAGAGGTAATTTGTTTAGTATTAACTCTTACCCAGAGCGGATGAGGTTGGTTAAATGATATAAGTAACTTTATTCCATCCTCTCCTAGAAGCTTGATAGTATAGTCTACTATCCAATCTGGCTGTGATAAAAGGATAGCTAGCCTCCTTAACTTACCGTATCTTTTGACTAGTTCTCTTGGACTAGTGTTTCTAAGGTCTTTGAAGGTTTTCCTGGTTATTAGACCGTCAAGGGAATGCCTTTTCAAAATTTTGTGTATTCTCTCGTATCCTACTTCCCGGAAAACTATTTCATAGACTACTGCTCTCAAGATATTTCTTTTTAATCCCTTTAGCTTATCCGCTTCTAGAACTGTGTTTATGTACTCGTCTATGATTCTATACTTTCTTAGAAGGCCTAGAGAGTATGCTCTTACTAGTCCCTTTATGGGGTAAAGGTCTGGGTTTGTTTTAAAGTATTCTTCCATTACGAGTCTTAGCGAGAGTTTTTTGTTTTCTATTTTTGTCAGTATTTCTCCTACAACTTCTTCAACATACTTCATAGCGATCAACTTATTACGGACATGGTATTATAGATGCGAATGACGATCCTTTTGTACGACCGTGGACTTTACATCGAAAATAAAAAGCTTAAGCTAATATTTGACCCTACTTCTAATCGAAGTAGCCACTTAACAGGCACTGTTTTTATAACTCATGGTCATGGAGACCATGTATCTAATTCTCGCTATCTTTTTAATAACGTTAATGTCTACTTGTCGAGAGCTTCTAGAAAATTAATTGAGGTGAGGAGTGGCCGAAAGTTTAAGAAAGTAACGGAAATTGAAGCAGGTAAAGTTGTAGATGTCGAGAATGTTTCCATTAAAGCTTATAATGCTGGACATATACTTGGGTCTCTCCAGTTTCGTGTAGACTTTCCCGATTTTTCACTAGGTTATACTGGCGATATTAATGTTGAGGATACTCTCCTCCACGAAAAATGTAGCATAATGGAAGATGTCGACTACTTGGTTATTGAAAGCACTTACGGTAGCGAGGAGTACGTTTTTCCACCGAGGAGTGAAGCATATACTGACATTGTGAACTGGATTGAGAAATGGGTTTTAAAAGGCGTACCCCTGATATTAGGAGGATTTGCTCTGGGAAAATGCCAGGAATTACTAAAAATTATTCAAAAAGCTACCGACGTTACTCCAGTAGTTTATTCTAAGGTTTACTCTTATAGTAAAGTATATGTTGAGGAAGGGGTTGACTTAGGACGTTTCGAAACACCTTCTACTACCAAGTCTCAAATTGTTGTAATGCCCCATTTAGAATATTTTAAGCGTCCTAAAAGTTACTGGAGAAGACTCTTTGGCTTTAAGGAAAACCCTAAGGTAGGCGTTTTCACAGGTATGGTTATGAATTATAAGATTTATAGTAAATTGTTAAACGAGTATAAGGTTGATTTCGCGTATCCTCTAAGCTCCCACGCTGACGTGGCAGGACTCCTTGAATACGTTGAAAAAGCTAATCCTAAAAAAGTTTTCACCTTGTACGGTAAAACCGTAAGATTTGCACGGTTAATAAAGGCTAAACTGGGTATAGAGGCTATTCCTTTGAGAAAAGGTTTTAGAGAAGTATTGGATAGAGATAACATTTAAACCCGACTAGTATTATATAGGCGGTGATGAGGGTTAAAAGCTATGAGTGGTGATTGGCCCGAGAAGGCTGAGGTTTCTCGGGTTTTAGAAGAATGTTTGAGGCATTTGGAAGATGTACGTGATAGTTTGGAGGAAATTAGGGACAGTTCTATGGGTAATTTACGTGATAGGCTTGACGACGTGGTCTATACAGTCGAGTATGTAATTGTTAAACTTTCTAAACTTTCCAAGAGTTTAGAGAGAAGTAGCTTTGAGTAAATTTAAATAATCTATTGTTTTATCTAAGTGCAATGATTGAAAAAGCCGTTATACCTGCTGCTGGTCTTGGGACAAGACTCTTACCGATAACTAAGGAACTTCCTAAAGAAATGCTCCCCTTGTACTCTACTGAAGCTAATGGTGAAGTAGTGTTGAAACCTCTTCTACACATGGTTTTCGAGCAAATATATGATGTTGGTATAAGGGAATTCTGTTTTATCGTGGGTAGAGGTAAAAGGGCTATCGAAGATTACTTTACCCCGGATGAAAATTTCCTGGAAAACCTTAGACAGCGATCTAAAACTTTCTACGTAAACCTTTTAAGAACATTCTATAACAAGGTTTCTAAATCTACTCTTGTTTGGATAAACCAGGATAAACCCCTAGGCTTTGGAGACGCAGTATTAAGGTCTAGACCGTTCGTAAGCAATAAACCGTTTATCGTACACGCCGGCGACGTCTACATATATTCTCCTAACAACCACCACCTAAAGAAACTAATTGAGACTTTTGACGAGTATTCTGCTAGCTGCGTGTTCTTCACAAAACGGGTTGAGGATCCTAGGCTCTACGGAGTTGCAGAAATCGAGAAAGAGGTTGAGGAACGTGTTTACAAGATTAAAAGGGTTATTGAAAAACCTAAGCAACCGCCCACGAACTTAGCTATAGTTGCCGTTTACGCATTTTCTCCCAAAATTTTTGACTACCTCGATAAAACTCCATTGGGTCCTCGTGGTGAAAAGGAATTGACAGACGCTATTCAACTGCTAATCGAAGAAGAGGGAGACGCCTATTCCATAGAATTAGGTGAAAAAGACTTTTGGCTTGATATAGGGAACCCTAAGAGTTATTGGAGTGCTATTGAACTCTCTTATAAACTAGCTCTTAATAAAGGGGAAATCTACTAGTCTAGCCCTTACCTTAACTCCCCTCCTTAATATTATAACGTAGTAAAAGCCTGGAAAAGCTTGTTGTGGTCTGATATAGGCTTGGGCTATAGCCGTGTTAAGTGTAGGTGAAAATGTTCCGCTCGTTATGTACCCGACTTCTACGCCTCCTATAAATACCTTATCTCCTTCCCGGGGTATCGGCCCCTTACCCTTCACTACAAGACCATACCTTACCTTGTCCACGCCTTCTCTCGCTTTCTCCCATACGGCTTCATAACCTATGTAACCACTTTTCTTTACTGAGAATGCTTTGTAACGTGCTTCGAACGGAGTTATTTCCTCAGTTATCTCATGACCATAGAGGCAGTATCCCATTTCTATTCTGAGTATGTCTCTTGCAACAAGCCCTGCTGGTTGAACACCTTTCTCAACTAATTTATCCCATATTCTTGTTATTATGTTTGGGTCTCCGATAACTTCATAACCGTTTTCTCCTGTCCAACCGCTTCTACTTAGTATCCAGACTTCTCCCTGTAAAGTTTTTACGTTTGTTTTGAATTCTAGCATTTCTAATTCTTCAAGCGAAAGGGAAAGGACTTCTTCCAGTATTCTCTGTGATTTTGGTCCCTGTATAGCTAGCATAGCGGTTTTTTCCGTCCAGTCTTCTATTGAAACATTGAAGTTCTCGCTCCACTTTTCTAGCCATTTAATATTTTTCTCTCGGTTTACGGCATTTCCTACTATTAGGAAAAAGTCGTCTTGTATCTTGTACACCATTACGTCGTCCTTGAAGCCGCCTTTTTCGTTTAGGAAAGCCGATGGCCCTATCATCCTATTATAGGGGGATGAAGCTATGGGTCGAGTAACAAGTTTTTCGAGGAAGAGAGTAGCTTCTTCCCCTTTAACCATTATTCGACACATATGCGATATATCGAATACAGTTGCATGTTCCCGAGTTTTCTTTGCCTCTCCTAGTCCGCTCTCGAAATATAGGGCGGTTTTCCACCCAGCAAATTCACCTATCTTCGCCCCGTACTTTAAATGAGTCTGAAGGAGCGGGGTCTCCATAGTTCATCCAATTTAAAGTACCTTTAAACTAATTAAAGGTTAGTAAAAGCTTAATTTTAATATTCTATCATACACTTGCGGTGCTGATGTTGTTCAAAAAAGTGTTGATAGCCAACAGAGGAGAAATAGCTGTAAGGGTTATCCGTACCCTTAAAGAAATGAGTATAAGAAGCGTTGCTATTTACTCTGAAGCAGATAGCCAGTCTCTTCACAGGTTTTTAGCCGATGAGGCTTACCTATTAAAGGGTGTAGAGGCTAAAGACACCTATCTAAATATTGAAGCGATAATTAGGGTGGCTAAAAAATGTGAAGCCGAAGCCATACACCCCGGATACGGTTTTCTTTCACAGAATCCGAAGTTCGTAAAGAGAGTTGAAGAAGAGGACATTGTATTCATAGGCCCCTCAGCTAGGATACATGAGTTTGCGGGCGACAAAGTCGGTGCAAGGAAGAAAGTTAAGGAAGAGGGTTTTCCGATTGTACCAGGAACCCTTGACCCTTTGAGCGGTGTTGACGAAGTAGTTGAGGCTGCTGAGAAAATAGGTTATCCTGTTATTTTAAAGCCTGTTTTCGGTGGCGGAGGAGTCGGTATGAAGGTATTCTATAGTCCTGAGGAGATTGTTGAGGGGATTTCACAACTCCAGAAACTGGCTAAATCGGCTTTTGGAGAAAGCCTAGTTTACGTTGAACGGTATTTTCCGGAGGCGAGACACATAGAAGTTCAGATACTTGGGGAGAGGAAGGGCAGGGTTTTACATCTCTTTGAGAGAGAATGTTCTGTTCAAAGGAGGTTTCAAAAGGTTATTGAAGAAGCTCCTTCACCTGCATTGGATGAGGAGACTAGGGAGAAGCTTTTCGAGACCGCTGTGGGAATAGCTCGAAGTATAGGATATGTAAACGCTGGGACTGTCGAGTTTATATACGTCCCTTCTCTAAAACAGTTCTTCTTTATTGAACTTAACTCGCGTATCCAAGTTGAACATCCGATAACTGAGATGATAACTGGAGTGGATATTGTTAGGGAACAAATTAACATCGCTTACTATGGAACCACTAGCCTCCCGGACGAAATTACTCGACGTGGTCACGCCTTTGAAGCGAGAATTTACGCTGAAGATCCGTTAAATAATTTTGCCCCATCCCCTGGGAAAATAACACAGTATTTACCGCCCTCCGGTCCCGGAGTGCGCGTAGACGGATACGCTTATCCTGGATATGAAATACCGCCCTTCTATGATCCTCTAATTGCTAAGTTAATTGTATGGGACGAAAACCGTGATAAAGCTATTAAAAGGATGTTAAGAGCCTTAGACGAGTTTGTTGTGAAGGGTATAGCGACAAATATTCCACTCCATAAAGCCGTTTTTAAAAATAGTTCTTTCGTTAAAGGCGACTATAACACAAGATTTTTAGAGAAAAGCGGGGTCCTCGAAGTTTTGAAAGAAGAGAAAGGTGTGGATATCCCAGAGCCTGTTATAGAAAAGAAAGAAGTAAAGATTAAGAGCGTTAACGTGTGGAAACTTTCAGCTCGTCTAAACTTTTTAAGGTAGTAGTCCCATACGTTTTTTCTCAACGTATTTAGAATAGTTATAGGCTAGGTATTTTGGTCTATTACCTTTTGCCATGTCAAGTCTTCTCACGCTGGTGTTTCTGGGAGCCTTTTTCACAGATTCTGGATTTCGGTAAGCTTCTTCAATAATTTCTGATAATGCTTTAATGAATTCATCAATGCTTTCCTTAGACTCTGTTTCGGTGAATTCTATCATTAAAGCCTCCTCTACAATGGGTGGGAAGTATACTGTTGGGGCGTAGAAACCCCTGTCGAGCAAGGCTTTGGCTACATCCATTGCCGTGACTCCTGTATCAGCTTTCAGCTTTTTAAGCGAAATAACTACTTCATGTTTCCTAAACCTGTTTTCACCATAGGGTATTATAACGCCCTTTAGACCCCTTATTTTAGCTATGAAATAGTTAGTGTTTAGGGTAGCTATTTCACTAACCTTCTTTAACCCCTTGGTTCCAAGCATAAGAATGTACGCATAGGCCTTTACGAGGGGTACTATGTTACCATAGAAAGAATGTACCATACCAATACTTTTGGGTAGATCATAGTTAAGATAATAGCCTTTTTCAGGGTCGTATTCTACTACTGGAACTGGAAGATAATCACCCAAGAAATCCCTTACACATATTGCTGATGCGCCAGGTCCTCCACCCCCATGTGGAGCGGCAAAAGTTTTGTGAATGTTTAAGTGGACTATGTCAAATCCCATGTCTCCTGGCCGAGCTAAGCCTAGGATGCCGTTAAGATTTGCACCATCATAGTAAAGTAGTCCCCCAGCCTCATGCACCATTTTAGAGATTTCAAGTATATCCTTCTCGAAAAGCCCTAGGGTGTTTGGGTTTGTAAGCATTATTCCAGCTGTTTTATCTGAAAGTGCTGCTTCAAGTGCTTCAAGGTCGACGTTCCCGTCCTCGTTAGTTGGTATTCTAATTACTTTAAAGCCTGCCATGGCTGCGCTTGCAGGGTTTGTCCCATGAGCTGAATCGGGTATAAGCATCTCGTCGCGTTCTTCCCCTCTACTTTCATGGTATGCTTTGATTAATAGTGCTCCTACGAGCTCTCCATGAGCTCCGGCGGCTGGTTGGAAGGTAACCTTATCTAATCCCACGATTTCACATAGGACTTCGCCAAGCTTATAGAGTATTTCCAGTATTCCCTGCACAGTTTCTTCATCTTGTAGTGGATGAATTTCAGAAAGGTAGGGGGTTTTTACAGCTTCTTCAAGTACTTTAGGATTATACTTCATTGTACAGGAGCCGAGTGGCATAAGCCCTGTGTCTACTCCAAGGTTCATCTGGGATAACCTTAGGAAGTGTCTTACAACCTCTAATTCGGAAAGCTCGGGTAATGGTGGAGGAGAGTCCCTTAAGAGGTTTTTAGGTATAACCTTTTCTAGAGGTTCAACGGCTTCTTTAATTTCTTCTTCAAGTTTTGGAGGTATATACCCTCTCTTACCTTTACGTGAAAGTTCGTGGAGTAACGGTTCACTCCAATAAGCCTGTCGATAGTCTTTCATGCTAACACCTCCTTTAAAACAGAGACAAAGTAGTCTAAGTCTTTACGAGAGTAGATTTCTGAAACGGCGTATAAGGAGCTATTACCTAGTTCGGGGAAAAGCTTTTTAAGAGATAAGCCTCCATGAATCCCTTTCTCTAGAAGTTTCTTATTAATCTCTTCTACGTTTTTGTCAAAGGTTGCTACGAATTCCCTGAAATGTGGTGCCTTAAAGTGTGGTGCTTTTACTCCTTTGAGTTCGTTCATTCGTTTAGCGAGGTAACTCGCCTTGTAAAATAGGTTTTCAGCAAGCTCTCTAATCCCCTCCGGTCCTGAAAGGCTTAAGTAAACTGCTGCTCTTAGAGCGCAGAGTGCTTGGTTTGTACAGATATTCGAAGTAGCTTTCTCTCTTCGTATATGTTGTTCTCTAGCTTGTAAAATCATTATAAAACCCCTCTTGTTTCCATCAACTGTTGATGTTACTCCGAAAATTCTTCCAGGCATTTGGTGCAATAGTCGCCTATCTTCCCTAACAGCTAAAACTCCTAGTAGTGGTCCCCCATAGTTTAATTCGTTTCCAAGGCGTTGTCCTTCTGCCACCACTATGTCTTCCTCGTATTTAGATGGAGTATTAAGTATTTCGATCCTTATGAGATCGACTCCAACTACGAAAAGTGACTCTTTTTCGTGGACTATGTCTGAAATCTTGTAAACGTTTTCCTCGATGAATCCTAGAAAAGATGGGTTTTCAACATATACGGCGGCGGTTTCTTCATCTATTTTATTTTCAAGGTCTTCTAGGCATAGAAGCCCCTTTTCCTTGTCATAATTTACCTGCTGTACTTCGAAACCCTTACCCCTTAAATACGTCTTTAAAATCCTTTTATGCCTAGGATTCATTGTGCGCGGAACAATTATTTTCCTCCTACGTGTTACCCTAAAGGATAATAATGCTGCCTCACCTAAAGCACTTCCTTGATCGTACATTGACGCATTTACTATATCCATACCTGTAAGATCTGAAATTAATGACTGGTATTCAAAAAGCGCTTGAGAAATTCCTTGAGACGCTTCAGGTTGGTATGGCGTGTAACTAGTGTAGAATTCCCCTCTACTAGCGACATATTCGACGACTGCAGGAACATAATGGCGATAAACTCCTCCACCTAAGAAATTATACTTAAAAACCCTGTTTTTCGAAAGTTTTTCCCGGATTAATGTTAATGCCTCGTATTCACTTAAAGCTTCTCCTATGTCAATCTTTTTTCTAATCTCGCTGGGTATATCGCTGAATAATTCTTCTATCGATGTAATACCTATTTCACCTAGCATTTCGTTAAGAACTTTTTCCCTTAGATCCGGGATCCATGACTTGTAAGACAAGAAGATCCCATTTAGTATTAAGTCTTAATCTATTAACTATTTGCTATTTCTTCGATTACTTTAGCTGCTATAGGTGCGCCGCTAGGATAATATCTGGGTTTTTTATCGAAACTTTCTTCTATGGCTTTTTTAAGCTTTTGTGGGGTTGGCTTAATAATCATTTTTATTCTAAGCTTTTTAGCTAGGGCTTCAGCATCCCTTAACGTTGCTCCTAGAACCCATTTAGGATTAGGTACTATTATCACTGGTTTTCTATAGGT
>Ga0116200_10000733_pt1 | contig 11598 bp, 11 predicted proteins | sample Mar14436cmmetaG_FD_94478 | JGI IMG/M metagenome (GOLD analysis project Ga0116200, IMG submission 94478) | Marine hydrothermal vent microbial communities from Guaymas Basin, Gulf of California to study Microbial Dark Matter (Phase II) - Marker... ... | reverse complement strand
TTTGACTTATCATAATTTTTATTGAATACAAGCAACATTGTTTCCTTACTTTAGTATTTAAAGAAGCATACGATATTAGGTGATTATGAATTTTATCAGAAAGAGGAGGCAATAATAAAAAGACAAGGGCAATAATTTTAAATGATACATAAGGAGAAATATATGAATAGAGAACCATTCTTGAAAAAGAAGACCGCTATTTCCTACAAAACGGAGGAAAAAACCGTCTTGCGCGGATATAACCTGAGCGATTTGGCAGAGGAAGGATATACCTTCTGTGATGCCCTGTTTGTGTTGTTTCAGCAGAGGCTTCCTACTGAAAACGAGGAAAAGATGCTTGAATATGAGACGGCAGAGTTTTTAGAACACTCCATGTCTCCATCAGCGGCCGGAGCAATTGCTGTTATCAGTGGAAGGCCCCATCTTCCTGCAGCTGTATCCGCAGCAGTTATGACCTTTGGTAGCGCTCATGGCCCTGGTGCTGCCCATGGATACATGATGCACCGCTATATAGAACGAGCACGAGAAGAGGGCAAATCCCTCGAGGAGATGGGCAAAATCCTGGTCGACGAGTATCTGGATGCCGGGCTGCCGGTAATGGGTCTGGGACAGCCCCAGCATACCGATGGAGACCCCAGGGCAGAGCCGACTCATATCAAGCACGAAGAGTTGGGAGTCGGTGGCGTGTATCTCGAGCTCCAGAGATCGATTGAAAAGCACTTTAATGAGCGCCGAAAGAAAGATGGGAAATCATATGTGGCGGTCAACATGATCGGCGCCGGAAACACCGCCCTGGCAGAGCTTGGGTTTTCCCCGAATGCGGCATGGTGCATTGGCTGCGTATGCCGCGGATACAGCTGTGCAGCCCATGCCCTTTTTACCTTGAAGAAGGGGCGTGCCTGGGCTGCATCAAAGCGGGAACCCATGGTACAGATGCTCGATCTTTCCATGATTAAATACGTGGGTCCTGAAGATCGGCCTGTCCCGAGTCAGGAGGAAAGACAGGAATATGCCAGAAAACAAAAAGAGGAAGGAGAGTATAAAAAATGGGCACTATAGGTAATTTAGATGATCCGAAACTACCTTATGATTATTCAAAAAGAGAATATGGGACTGTTGAGCCTGATTCAAAAAGGGCCCGATTCCAATGGGTTTCAGAAGTAGCTTATAAAAATGTCCACCGCATCGTCAGTAGAGGATATGATACCACTGAACTTGTTGAACAGGGATATAGCCTTGCGGATATTATATTCATAGATTTTCAGGCGAGAATTCCCCTGATCGAAGAAGAAAAAATGTTGAATTACGTGATGATTCTTGCATTAGATGACGGTTTATCTTCCCCAGCTGCCATATCAAGAATTGTCTCCAGTTCACAGACCCTGCTAACCCAGGCTGCTGGGGCATCCATTCTAGCATTTGGTCATGCCTATGGAGCATTTGAGGCCTTTGGTAAAATGCTTGATGAATATCTTGCCATGTCTGAAGAACAGGGGAAAACCACGGAAGAGATTGCTGAGCTTCTAGTGAAAGAACATCTGAATGACGAGTACCTGGGCGTTTCCAGTTTAATGCTCAAGGATCCTGCAGCAAAGCGCATGTTTGCACGTGCCGAAAAGCTTGGGGTGGCAGGTAGATACATTGCCTTTACCAGGGAGATTGTCAAGGCAGCGCAGAAGATCAGTAAAGACCCTGTAGACCTGGATATGTTGGGTGCCATGGGAGCTACCATGATGGATCTGGGCTTTTCTCCTGAGGCTACCTGGGTGATTCTGGCTGTTACCCGTGCATTTGCAGGCGGTGCGCACTTCTGCGAGCAAATGGAGCGGGAGCCCTATGAGAGGTTTGGACAGCGCCTGACCCCAAAGGAACTCTATGATGGCCCTGAAGACCGGCCGGTACCATCACGTGAGGAACGGAAAAAATTTGCTGCCGCGGAGCAGTATAAGACGCCTGAGGAATGGAAAAAGGGCTTTGAAAAGAAGCAAAAGATGAAGGGAACCGGATGGGCCATTGAAGAAGATATTGCCGATCCGCGCACCATGAAAAAGTAGGTATCCCTGGAAAAAGGGGAAACGTTTATTGTATCGGGAAATCTTATTAAGCTATGTAATGCAAGAAAGGGAGGTTAGGTAGAGATTACAATGGAAGATAACATTCAAGAAATGTATGAAAGAGCACGAGAGGCCTTTAAAGAGGTAGAATTCTGGCCTCAGGAAAAGGTTGATGAGATGGTTGCTGCAGTAGGCTGGGAGTGGCAGAAAGACGAGAACATTCAGGCTGTGGCAAGACTTGCAGTGGATGAGGGAAAAATCGGCGTTTATGAGGATAAGCTCAGCAAGATACGAGGCAAGACACGAGGTACCATATGGGATTTCCGGGGAGTGAAAACCTGCGGATTGGTCAAGGAGGATAAGAAGAGAGGATTAAAAATATACGCCAAACCCATGGGAGTGGTTGCCAATGTAGTTCCCATGACGAATCCCGAAGGCACGGTCTGCACCATAGGTCTCAGTCTTTTAAAGACACGAAACGCTATGATCTGCTCCCCCCATCCACGCACACAAAAGACATCATATCTTACCGTCGAGATCGGAAGAAGGGGACTCGAGAAGGTTGGGGCACCAGTGGATCTATTTCAATGCATCAGGAAGCCTACTAATGAAAAGACATCGGAACTGATGGCAAACTGCGATTTTGCCATGGCTACCGGCGGGGCAGCACTCATCAAGGTGGTGTATGCAGCCGGTAAACCCTGTCACACGGTTGGGGCCGGCAATGTGGTATCCATTGTGGATGAAACAGCTGACCTATCTGCTGCTGCAGCCAAGATCGCTCGCTCTAAAACCGCTAATAATTCTACCTCCTGCTCCTCAGAAAACGCTGTGGCTATCGAGGAGAGTATATATGATAAAATGATTGATGCATTAAAGGCAGAAGGTGGATATTTATGCAATACACAAGAGCGGGAAAAACTCAGGAAGGCGCTCTGGCCTGACGGCAAAAGATTAAACAGAGATATTGTCGGCCGATCTGCACCCTATATTGCAGAAATGGCCGGCATAGAGATCCCGGAAGGCACGCGGTTTATGATGGTTCTCGGAGAAAAGATCGGTCCTGAAGACATGTTCTCAGGTGAAAAACTCAGCCTGATTTTGACCGTATGGAAATGGAGCGACTTCGATGAAATGCTGGAACGGTTAAAGAAGATACTCAAATTCTCAGGCGAGGGTCATTCCGCCTCAATTCACACTACCAGAGAAGACCGCATGGAGCAGCTTGCAATAAAGGCCAATGTGGGAAGGGTTGAGTGCAATATGCCTCACTGCCTGGTCAATACAGGAAGCTGGTACAATGGCCAGCCGTGGACTGAAAGTTTGGGCTGCGGCACCTGGGCCGGAAACATGACCAGTGACAATATCAACTGGAGGCATTTTCTCAACTATACCTGGCTGTCAGTTCCTGTTGAAGAATACATCCCTACTGACGAGGAGATCTTTGGTGATTATCTAAAGAAATGGGGGAGAGATTAGTCTTTTTGACATTGATACCAACCACGTATATATGAGAATGATTGTGGAGCTGATTATTGCTATTTACTTTTATAATACAGGCAGACCATTACTTATTTGCAAATAAGCGAAATGGCAAAAGCCATTTTATGGAAAGGGGGTGGTTATCTGCAGAAAGATAAGGATTTTGAGGGCTCTTCTTAAGCGAGAAGCTTCGAGAGGATTGATTGTGAGAGGGAGCTTTACGATTAATAAAAAACATTATAATAGGAGGGAAGGCTATGAGAAAACAGTTAGCAAAAACCATTAAGGGAATTGTTGGCCTTGTAGCGTTAGTGATTTTGATAGCAGGAGGCAGCTCAGCGGAGGCAAAGCAGTTCAAGTGGAAGTTGCAGAGTTCGCACCCCGCAGGGGCCCCTCAAATTGTGTTGTTGCAGAGAATGGCTGACGACATCGATAGGATGTCGGCAGGGAGACTGAAGATCGAAGTCCTCGCGAGCGGTGCCATCGTGAAGCCGTTTCAACTTTTGGACGCTGTCAACAAGGGCATCGTCGAGGTCGGACAGTTCTGGACTCATTACACAATGGGAAAACACCCGGCCGGGAGTCTCTTCAGCTCTCCGCTCGGCGGTGCCGGAAGCGGTCTTGACATGTTCAACCATCTTTCCTGGTACCTCCAAGGGGAAGGACGGGATCTATACCTGGAATATTATCAGAAGATCCTCAATGCGGACGTCATGCCCTTCATGATAGCACCGGACGGACCTGAGGCCTTCGGGTGGTCCCGTGTGCAGCCCAAGACGCTTGATGATTACCTGAAGATGAGGTACCGCATGTCTTCGGGCCTGTCATCGGATGTCCTGAAGGACATGGGCGGCACACCGGTGAACATGCATGGAGGCGAGATCATCCCCGCGTTAGAGAGGGGTCTACTCGACGGCGGCGAGTGGATCAATACGGCCAGCGACCTGAAGCTGGGGCTCTATGACGTGTGTAAAAACTACTGCCTTCAGGGACTCCACCAGGCGATCGGCATCCAGGATATCATAATCAACGGCAAGGCATGGCGTTTACTGCCTCCGGATATCCAGGCGATCATTGAATGTGCAACCACAAAGTCGATTATCGATGGTTTGATGTTCTTTATTGAGGAGAATGCGAAAGCGCTGAAGATATTGGTCGAGGAAAAGGGCGTCAATGTATTCGACGCGCCACCTGGCTACGCGGAGGCCTTCATTAAATCAGCAAAAAAAGTGCTTGCTAAAATCGAGGCGGAAAGGCCGTTCTTTAAAAAGGTCCTCGATTCACAGCGCAAGTATGCCAAGCTGGTGGTCCCTTTCACCAAAGAGACCAACAAGCTGGGGCAGTTGATCGCCGGAGCTGCGGAGATCGAAAAATAAGTGGTTATAAAAGCGGCAAACGCGTCGCATGGCGGCGCTGATTGCCAAAAACATCTTACCTGGGCCGATCCTTCCCGGATCTTGTCGGGAAAGGTTGGCAGGGTAAGACGTTGCGTGTGAAGATGTCGAGAGAGCGTTGGAAAAACGACCATTTCAACCAGGAGTGATGGCTCAGGGGTGGGTCATCTCGAAATTGTGGAGAATGAGACTATGAAAAATATCGATCGGATCATCAAGGTGATCGACCAGATCAGCATATGGTCAGGGAAGACTTTTGCTTGGCTCGTCATCCCTATGGCGGTCGCGCTTGTCTGGGAGGTCTTCATCCGCTATACCTACCGCCCAACGTTATGGGCTATCGATGTGTCGACAATGTGCTATGGGACTCATTATTGGCTTGCTGGCGCCATGACCCTCTATCTGGGAAAACATATCCGGACCGATTTTCTTTACCAAAACTGGGCGCCACGGACGCAGTGCTGGGTTGACGTGTTTTGCTATCTTTTCCTCTTTCTCCCCGGGATAGTGATGTTCATCTGGCTGAGCTGGGGGTATGCTGCCGATTCCTGGGCCTTGAAGGAAGAGTTGATGTCGACGTGGAGGCCGCCGGTATACTGGTACAAATCGACCATTCCCTTAGGCGGCGCCCTGCTCCTTCTCCAGGGGATCTCGGAACTTCTCAAATCGATAAAGTTGTTATTGACAGGGGTGGATATTCGTCACCGGGAAGAGGAGCCCACTGAGATTACATGAATCAGTTATATCCCCCGGTTGCGGTATTGCCGTTGGCGCTGCTGCTGATTCGGGGGATCGTGGGAATTATTGAATGCATCAAGACTATCCGTATCCGGTATAGGAGAAAAAAATGAGCTTAGAGATTTACGGCCTCGTTCTCTTGGTGGGCCTCTTTGTGTTTATATGTGTAGGTTTCCCTATTTCCTTCACGCTGATCACACTCGGCATGATATTTGGTTATATCGGGCTAGGCACCAAGGTGTTCTACCTCATGACCCTTACGTGGTTCGACACGATGGTGGATACGGTCCTCGCAGCTGTGGCGCTTTTTACGTTCATGGGTTATATCCTTGAGAAGGCAGGACTGATGGAGCGTCTCTTCAGAGCTCTTCTTCTCATTTCCGGACGGCTCAAGGGCTCATTGTACTTGGGGACTATCTTCTCAGCGACGCTTTTCGCGGCGGCAACGGGGATTGTGGGTGCTTCAGTCACGATCATCGGACTGATGGCCGCTCCTGTCATGAAAAGGTCTGGTTATGCCGCGGGGCTCAGCGCCGGAGCTATCACCGCCGGCGGAACACTGGGTATCCTGATACCTCCCAGCATTATGCTGGTGGTCATGGGACCGGTGATGCAGGTTTCTGTTGCACGGCTGTTTGCTGCAGCGATCCTGCCCGGGATCATGCTCGCCAGCCTGTACGTCATATACACGATAATCCGGGTCATGATCAAACCTGAGCTGGGTCCGCCTCTGTCTGATGAGGAACTCGGCGTACCCGCAAGTTACAAGATTCGTGAGTTTTTTTTGGGGCTCCTGCCGCCGGCAGTCCTCATCTTGGCAACGCTGGGCACCATTATAACAGGGGTAGCCACACCCACGGAAGGAGCGGCCCTCGGATGCCTTGGGGCCGTGATAGTAGCGAAGCTGAACGGGAAACTGACTTTCGGGCTCTTGAAGGAATCTGTCTTCCGTACGGCAGAAACGACGAGCATGGTAATGATTCTTCTCGCGGCTTCGACATTCATGGGAGTGGTTTTTTCCTCCCTGGGGACTCCGACCTTCATCGCCAAGACCCTACTTTCCTGGGACTTGCCCAGCTGGGTTTTTCTGGGCGGTATCCTGATAGTCTGTTTTATCTTGGGCTGGCCCCTGGAGTGGATTCCCATCGTGGTTGTTATTATCCCGATCTTCCTTCCGGTCATCATGGCGATGCATATCGAAATGCTATGGTTTTGCATTCTGTTGGCAGTCGTGTTGCAGACTTGCTGGCTCTCCCCTCCTGTGGCTTTATCGGCCTACTATATCAAGGGAATCATGCCTGAGTGGGAATTGCTGGATATCTATAAGGGGATGATGCCCTTCATGGCTCTGCAAGTCTTGGGTGTGGTTGTGGTTTATCTCTTTCCTCAGATTGCACTTTGGCTTCCCAAACTTCTGTTCGGTTGAGAGAAAGATGACGTTAACAAATTCCAATCCGGCCTGACCGGGTGACTACGTAAGACAAAGGGCAGGTTTTAAAGCAATAGGTGTGCCTGCATACATGCCGGAGTCGCAATGTACATCAGGACATGACACTCATTCTTCATATGAGTGTCATGCGGGCGCAAACCCTTGGGTAGGAAACCTGAGAAGGCCTTCGAGAGGATCAACGGTGAGAAGATCTAAACCAACGTCATCGGCGGTGACAACTCTATTTTTATGGACTTGGTATTAAGCCAGCTTTCTGCATGGGACATTGGAGGCTTCTGCTGCGGATTCAGTTATGAAGTCCATGCCATGGAGGAGATGACCCTAGGAAAAACTTGGAGAATCTCATGTACGACGAAAACAGTCAAACTAATTATACTTGTCTTTCAAAAGACCCAATTACTATCACTGCCCTCCTGATCGACCCGTACAAATCCCAGCGAATCGGAAGGATTACTAGTAATCCGGCATCTATCTCTGCTCACAATGGAATTCTCTGGTTGCGAGAGGAATATAGTAAGAAAAGATTAATAAGGGCTTTTTGACTCTTTTGGGCGCATTTTTTTGAGTAAGTGATGAGGTGACACAGGCGCTGGATTTTGAGAATAATACTGAATATAAATAATAAATGAAAAGGCATTGTGTGAAATTCTAAACCATCATTTTTTTGCAGGACTGAATTTCAATTTTAAGTTGAAAGGGCTCTACTTATGGTAAAAAAGGCCAGAGCTGCTGTAATGGTTGCACCAAATGTAGACTTGCAAATCAAGGAATACCCACTATCCCAGGTAGAGAAAGGGTGTATTCTGGTGAAAATTACTTGCTGCACGATTTGTGGATCAGATCTCCATTCCTGGCTGGGCCACAGGAAGACCCCTACTCCTATTATCCTGGGCCACGAAATAGTGGGGCAGATTGTTGAACTTGGAGAAGGGATAACCCATGATTCTGGTGATCAACCCTTGAATATTGGCGACAGAATCACCTGGACTATTATGGATAACTGTGGAAAGTGTTATTACTGTCGCGAGAAGGGATTGCCCATGAAATGTCGTTATCTGAAAAAATATGGGCATGAATCTTGTCAGGACCCGCCGCATTTCGTGGGTGGTTTCGCTGAATATTGCTACATTACTCCAGGGACGTGTGTCATTAAGACCCCAGACAATTTAACAGATGAGGAAGTTGCACCGGCCAATTGTGGCCTTGCAACAGCGATTGCCGGATGGGAAGCAGCAGGAATTCGGCCTTCAGAAAATGTTTTGATTCAGGGTGCTGGGGCACTTGGGTTCTATGCAGCTGCCCTGGCAAAACATTATGGGTGTAACCGGATTATTGTGGCTGATGTAATAGAGTATCGCTTGGAATTGATCAAAGAATTTGGCGCTACGGATACCATCAATGTTCAAGGCATGAAGGATGAGGAAATCGCTCAGGCGGTCTTTGATCTGACCGGCGGATTTGGAGTGGATGCTGCAATGGAAGTTGCAGGAGTTCCTGAAATTATTCCAGCAGGCCTGAAATGCCTGAGGATAGGGGGGAAGTATGTGGAGATTGGCTGTGTTTTTCACGGCGCGCATTTTACCTATGATGCAGGCGATATCGTGTTCAGACTGCTTACGATAAAGGGAGTCCACAATTACGATACGAAGCACCTTCAGCAGGGAATTGATTTCTTGGCTCAAACAAAGGATATCTTTCCCTTCAATAAATTAGTAACGCATAAATATTCTTTGGATCAGATTAATCAGGCCTTGAAAGTGGCCCAAGCCGGAGAAACCATTCGTGTAGCTGTTGTTCCATAGAGCGATCTATTTGCCACCCAGTTATCGACTCAGGCCTATTAACACCACGCCCGAAGCGATCAAAATCGCTCCCATTGATTTTTGCCTGCCATGTTTCTCCCCAAGCCAAATGACCCCATAGTAGGCTGAAAGGACGATACTTACCTCCCTGACCGCGACCACATAACTCACCTTGCTCATCCGCATAGCAAAAAGGACCATTGTGTATGTAAAAAGGACTAAAAAACCAACGGCTAATATGGTACGTTTATTTTTACGCCATTCTTCCTTCAACCATGTTCGTTCTTTTGCCAGCACATAAGGAGAAAGGAGAAACCAAACGCAGGCCAGCATTAGGTAGTTATACACTGGTGGATAGATGACTCCAACTCCCACCTTGTCTACTAAGGAATAGCCTGCAATAGTTCCCCCGGTAAATAGTGCCCAGAGAGAGGCACCGCCTCGCAAGGCCAGTAAGGGCTCGAGAAATGATTGCCTGGAAAAGGACTGCAAGTGAATTACATAGATGCCGAAAACGACCAGACCTATGCCGAGAATTCCGATGAGAGAGAGTTGTTCATGAATAAAAACTACTGCCAGAAAAGGCACAAAAAGGGGCCCAGATCCCCTGGAAAGGGGGTAGACCAGTGAGAGATCTCCACGCTCGTAAGCTCCTGCCATGAACCAGAAGTAAAGGACATGTAGAAAGCTGGTAGCAGCCAAGCACTTCCAGCCCAAAAGAGAAATAGTCGTCTGAGGCCAGAAATAGAGAAACATGGGAAAATAGAGGATCAATGCCACGAGCAGGAACCACCAGATGAACACAATTTTCCTATGGCTTTTTTTAAGCAAAAAGTTCCAGCCCGCATGTAGAAAAGCCGCTGAGAGCACTATTGTCAGGGCTAGTCCATGCATAGAATATTCTCGTGCATTAGCCTTCTTGTTGAAAAGGTAGTTTTCCTCATTCTTGAGGCATATTATTTAACCATGGAGGTTGTCTTAAATTGGCCTGATTATAGAGGAGATCGATCTAAAACTCAATAATAGACTTTGATCGTTTTTGATGTGTATCTTAAATCAATGCAGGCTCGCAAAGGCAAGGGGAACAATAGCACCTACCGCGCAGATAATTCCCAGAAGCTTATATGGAGTTACTCGCTTTTTGAGGGGAACCACGGAGAGGACCATGGTCAGCACAAAGTTCAGCTGTGCGATGGGTACAGCCACAATGGCCTCACCGTACTTTAAACTCAGAAGAAGAAGTGAGGCAATGCCCACTACCAAGAGGCCAGAGGCTATCCCGTACAAAATAATACTCTTGTTAATAGCAAGGTCTTTCTCGGTAATGACACTGTAAATAGGCCCGCAAATAAGCCAAAAAAAGGCATTAATCAGAAGAAAGGAGTTGTAATCAACTCCGTGCATTGCCCCGACTTTGTAAAAAAAGCCCATGAGTCTTCGGAATATGCTGGCCATTATAACCAAGATGATAAACCATGAAAGAGTTTGATTCTTAGTCCCCTGATTTGAATCCTGAGACCAGGACATCAGAAATACAGAGGTAGCCGCAAACACAAGTCCCGCTACTTTCCATAAGGTCAATTGCTCTGATAGGAAGATAGGCGCCAAGACAATGACCACCATAAAGTTAAGCCGATAAATTGTAGAACCCACTGAGGCATCAACACACCTGAAGCCTTCCAGAAGGAAGATATTGGCAGCAAGCAGTACGCCTCCGCTGACAAGTCCATACAGTAAAGTAGTGTTATCAAAATGTATCCCTCCGGACAGCGTGCCACGGGCAAGGTAAAAGCAAGACCAGACAAGACCAATCAGGGCGATATAAACCCCTTTGCGCCTATCCTTTGAAACGTATTGCTTAAACAAAAGATCATTCAGCCCGGCAGAGAACATGCTGGCAATGGCAAATAGAACCGATATATTCAAGAGAAACACCTTCCCAAAAGAATGCTTTTCAAGCTCAGCAAGGTAACCAGACTAGTGATGATTGGCACTGATGTTTCCATGGCGGGCCAAGATCGATGCACTGAGTGGTGTTGAATCCAAATGGGTTGGATACCAACTTTTTTTGCTCCACAGATGTCGATCCTCCAATCATCGCCAACGTAAACTGCCTCTGAGGGTTCTATGCCCAGACGATTAAGGCACAGCAAAAAAGAAGCTGGATCAGGTTTTGGCGGAATACCTGATTCCCCAGCTACAATGATCAGGTCAAAAAATCTCTCTATCTCAGGGTATTCGTTGATGCGATGCTTTCTGGGATTTTTCTGCCCCTGTGTATTGGTAATCATGGCAAGCCGATACGAGGAGGAGAGAGTATTTAATACTTGCTCTGTTTCAGGAAAGGGTTTCGTCTTAGATCTAACATTTTCCCAGTAATCATCTTCCCATTTTTCAAGGAGATTCAAGTGGGGTTTTTGGCCGTAGTGCGTATAGACCTCATGCCAGATAGATTTCCTTGAAAAATTGGATTTAGCGTGAAACCTCTTTCGAATTCTACGATAGTTTGAAAGAAATTCTTCCCATGATGCAATGGCAAGATCAGAAAAAAGCTTGATCTGTGACTCCCTTTCAGCAGCTCGAAACCCATCTGCCGAGTCCGTCAGGGTTTGACCAAAATCGAACAATATAGCTTTAATCATTTAAGAAGAAACTCCGATTTTATGAGAGTAAAGAGC
>Ga0116200_10000731_pt1 | contig 11607 bp, 12 predicted proteins | sample Mar14436cmmetaG_FD_94478 | JGI IMG/M metagenome (GOLD analysis project Ga0116200, IMG submission 94478) | Marine hydrothermal vent microbial communities from Guaymas Basin, Gulf of California to study Microbial Dark Matter (Phase II) - Marker... ... | reverse complement strand
TGGAATGGATGAGAAACTGGATGGTGTGAGAGCTACAGAACAAATTCTGAAAATAGATCCTAAAGCTAATATATGGGGCTATACAGCATGGTTTGATACAGACTGGGCAGAAAAGTTAAAGGAAAAAGGGGCAAGAAAAATTTTTGGTAGAGTCACTCCATTTAAAGAATTTGCAAAAATGGTGAAAAAGTTTCTGGAAGAAGGAGAATGAAATTATCTCTTGTACCCTATTTTTCTTAAAAATTCTTTCCTTTCTTTTTTATCTTCCTCGCTTTCTACTCCTTTACTTCTGTATCCATCTACTATACCAACTATAGCTCTGCCAATCTCTTCACCAATTTTAGTCTCATAAATTAAAACTTTTGTTGGATTAGCAGTGGCGCAATATATTCTGCATACTTCCGGCACATTTTTTATTGCATTGAGCACATTTATTGGATAACAACCTTTCATAAAAATTATAAAGGCGTGCCCTGCTGAAATTTTCTCTGCATTTTTTACGGCAAGCTGTATCATCTCCTCATCATTTCCATCGTATCTTATGAGGCATTTGCCCGATGCCTCACAAAAAGCTATCCCAAATTTTGCATTTGGCACATTTACCATTGCTTCATACAAATCCTCGACGCTTTTGATAAAATGACTCTGTGCGAGAATGAAATTTATTTCCGGTGGCTTTTCTATTTCTATTTCCTGTATCATGTCTTTAAATAAAAAAGAAAAATTTAATGATTGCGCTATGCAGCCTATTCAATTCCATCACTTGTTATAAAAAAATTGATGCTTCTGCCTGCTGGTATGCTTCTGTGTTTGAGAAGTATTGCTTTTCTTTCTTCCTTGCCATTTTTACTTCCCACCTTTTCTACCCTTATAATTGTTTTTGCAATATGGTCCATGCTTCTTCCAGCAAATGGCTTCACTTCATCTCCTGCAGAATAAACCTGGCTTGTTATTATAACTGGAATGTTTTTCTTTCTTGCCTCTATTTGCAAGGTTACAAGCTGTTTTGTTAAAGAGCGCGTCGCCATCGCTTCGTCTTCGTTCATTTCGAGGCGATAAAATAGATTTGCACTATCAAGAATAATTAAGCCAGCATCAATTTTAACTGCCTTTTCCACCATTTCCTCCTGTTCTTTTAAAGAAAATGGAAAGAAAAAAAGGATTTTTTCCAGCTTCTTTTTATCTTTAATTACCTGTAGAAGTCTTTCCTTGGAAACACCTTCTGTATCAATATACACAACTTTTTTTCCTTCTTCCACACAACTTTTCGCAGCCTGAATGCATATGTTTGTTTTTCCTGTTCCTCCCTCACCATATATCTCCGTAACTATGCCCGCCTCTATACCCCCGTTCAAAAGTTTATCCAAAGAGCAATGCAACGGTAATTTCTTTTCCACATTCTTAATATTGAAGCATCTAAAAAACTTTAGGAACAACAACTTTTTCTTCTCCCCCTACTTCTTCTGTTTTTCCTTGGATATAAAGGTATGCTGTATAAGCTGCAAGATATGCATCTATCTCATGCTTATTTCTTGCTTTTATGCCTATCTTCTCTGCCATCTTGCACCAATCTTTCTCATATATGCCGAGGATTTTAGCAGTTGCAGTAGGAAAAACTTCTATTACTTCTGCATCTATTTCTTTGACAATTTTGCTTGCCCTCTTCACAAGCATTTTCATTGATGGCATAGTAGGTGGCATCGCCCCATATTTCTTGAGGGCTATATCTGCTTCTCTTACCATAATTTTTTTCATAAGAGGAGCATCTATTGCCACAATTCTTGGTTTTGCTTCGTTGATAGCTGTTAATATTTCCTCGTCTTTATAGAGAGTGAAAAGAAAAATGTTATCACCCATGATACATACTCCTGTTGGATTTTTTGGTAAGGCTGCCAAATCAATACCCATTACTCTATAATCAATTTTTGGCTTCCAGTTAATCACATAATCATATGCAAACGTAGTTTAAAAAATTAAAAATTTAAAGGAGAAAGGGTGTTAATTCTGCTCGATTCTCTCTGCCACTATAATCTCTTCCGTCTCTGCTTTTGGTAAAGCGTTTACCCATTCATTCAATCTCTCAAACGCATGTATTTTCGGGATGCTCTTTGCTTCTCTTGGGCCAGGCATTTTCATGTAAAATGCATTTACTGGATATATTGTTCCGTATTCCTCTCTATCAATTGCAATTTTTGCAAGACGGATTAAATCAACTATTAATCCTGCCAGTGCTGGGCTATCATTTATTCTTGCATTTATTATCCACTCATCCTCTGCTCCATTGAATGAAGTGTACGAGATGTGCATCGAAACAAACTTTTTGTCTCCCAATGGTTCAAGATATCCTGTAGGCTTAATATAGTGTGGCACATCATAGCCGAGTATATCTTCAACTATTGAACTTTTTGTTACTTCCTTTGCCAGATTTCTTTCTGGCTCTGTCAACGATAGAAAATCAGTGTTACCACCAATATTGAACTGACAAATGCTGTTTATTTTTCTTCTTCTCTCTCTCAAATGCTCTAGGATGTCTGCCGTCAGAGGTGTGGCTCCACTTGCGCCGTCGTCACCAAAAAGAACAGTGTTAGTTTCCTTTGCAAGTTTTACCATCGCTGGATCATTCGCCAGTGGAGTGGGTATGCAATTTATGAAAGCTGTTGGTCTCTCATACTGCGCTACTGAATAGAAATATAGCTGTGCTGGAGAAATTCTGTCCACATCATTTTTTCTTATGGCTCTCTTCACCTCTCTCACATCCATGAAAGGTTCTGCTCTTTCTGTTGTTATCAGATTTACAAATATTTCGATGTCTTTTTTACTGTATTCATCTATGAGCTTTCCAACAACTTCCTCCAGGTCTATCTCCTCACCGCTCCCTCTATAATCTCTGTATCCTTCCTTGATGATGTAATCCCTTTCGAAGCTTATGTTTCCGTCCCAGTACTGCTTGACCACCTTGGATAATCTATTGCCAACTTTACTCTTGTCTATATCAAATGCTGTAACAATCTCTATATCCTCAATGTTTAATGGAAGTGTATCAGCAAGGGGCACTCCTTCATAACCAATCTCTCCCTTCTTGATTCTCTCCAAGCCAACATTCAGGATGGATGCAACATAGCCCTGTCCAAATATGGCAGTCCTCATTTTATCACCTCCCTTTCATTAATCAAAAATAATCTGGCAAAGTACCTGAAAAAATATATAGGATGTTATATTTAAATTTAACGCTGATGCTGTTAGCTGGGATGATTGGGCGATTGGCTTTCTTTCCCGAGATTTTCAGCAAGTTTTTCTAAAATAATTTGCTCTGTTTCATTTCATTTTCAATGTTTTTTATTGTTTTCCAGCTCTTTCTTGTATGAGGTGGCAAATCATTGAATTTCCTTATCCACTCTTTAATGAATGTGATGGTTCTTTCATCACTTGGATATCCACTTCCAAGAGGTAACCCAAGCTTTGCTTCCAGTTCTTCAGCAATTTTTTTGATTCTTTCGTCTCTCTCAACTTTGGCAATTATGGAGGCTGCTGAAACAACAGCATATTTATCATCTGCGCCATGCTCACAGATTATCTGGCAGTCGTGTTTAATTAATTCCTGAATTGTCTTTTTGAATTCTTCCTCATTATTGCTTGCCGCATCTATATAATAAATGGAGGCTTCCCTTTTATTTGCGAGTTTGGCAAAAATATATGCCTCAAGCTGATTCATTGTCATTGTTTTGCGCAAATTATCTATATCGCTTGCATCCACAACAACATATTCATGATAGAAATTCTTCTTAATATATTCTGCAAGTTTTTCTCTCCTCTGTTTTATCAGTTTTTTCGAATCTCTCACCTTTGCTTCAAGCAACTTCCATTCCTCCTTTTTATCAATCCACACAGCCGCCACAACCATTGGTCCAATTACAGGGCCACGCCCTGCCTCATCTATCCCGCATATCATTTTATCACAATCTCTCCATATTTTCCTCCGCCGCCTGGCAGAATTTCTATTCTTCCTTCTCTGAATGCCTCTATTGCATCTGCTATGGCTGATGGTGCAACTTTTCTTATTTTTTTAATGTCAGTATCAAGCAATATTTCTATCTCATTACCTATTTTGGTTAACTCCTTCCATCTTCTGATGACAATGCTTGCTTTGCTATCTGTACCCAAAGCTTCGCCAATTATCTCTGCCAAAGGTATTAAATGAAGATATTTTGGCCTATTCTCGGGGTGGACAGCATGGTTATAAGAGGCAAGTTCATCCACTCTGTCTTTAACGCCCTTTTTTATTATTCCGTTACAGTGGCATCTCCATCTCATTTTTTCTGCCTCTTCTTTTTTATACTGGCGATAGCATGAAGTGCATGCTGTTCTGTTGTATTTTCCTTTCTCTGGAGGAAAACCCACATTTAACACGATGTCATTATTTAAGATTGCCTTCCTTATTTCGTCCCAAGTTATCTCATTTAGCTTTATTCTATTGAACTCTCTTCCAAGGCGATGAGGTGAATAAGAGTGGGCGTCAGAGTTTGTTAAAAAGGGTATTTCATGCAGCTCTTTTATTCTGTCTGCATAATCGCTGTCTGCGCTCAAGCCAAGTTCAATGAAATCGGGCTTCTTGCCATAATAATCAAGCACAGAGTCAAAATATGCATACAAAGAAGTCCATGGCGTAAAGGCATGAGCTGGTCCAATTAAAACATTCGCCTCTCTTGCCCTCTGTAAAATTTCTGCTCCATCCAGCATTATTTTGGGACGTCCATCCTCATTTATATTCGCTGCATATTTTTTCACGCTTTCCTTAAAATCATTGGCAGCATAAAAATCAGGGAATAGGAGCAGATGATGTACTCTGTTTTTATCCTCTACTTCCACGCTTAGAACAAAATGTATCCCATCCACTTCTATGGCATCATCTATAGCATATCTTTTAATCTCTCTCTGCCATGCTGGATGTAAACAATCACCAGTTCCCACAACATGCAATCCTTTTTTCTTTGCACCATCTGCTATTCTTTTTAAATCGATTCTATCTGATGTGCCCCCCGACAAAGGAGAATGAATATGAAAGTCAGCATTAATGAGCATAAAGAAAAGATTTTTATATTATAAAAAAATGTCGGGGGATATGAAAGTAAAAAAATTTGGTGTGTTGGCAGCAATATTGATGCTTCTGCCATTGGCAGGAGCAACGAATTTTGAGATGGTTATAAATGATGATCTGGGAGATGTAAGCAATCCGGACGTGGATATAGTGAAGGCATGGACAAGCATGGAAGGAAGCTATTTAGTATTTCACGTAAAGGTTGCAGGAAAGATAAACGAAGCATATGCCTACACCTTTACAGCCTATACAGGTGGCGTGAATAAGGCAGGAGTAATCTTTCAGAGTGGAACAGCATATTATACTGGAGAATCTTCAGGGGGAATGGCAGAATACACTGTAGAAGGAGATACACTCAGCATAAAGGTTCCATATGGCGTATTTTCCTCATGGGATGATTTCAGTTTTTCCGTAATAACAAATGATAATGCAGGCACAATTGATTATGCGCTTCCAAGCAATTTCGACGGAGGAGACAGCGAAGATGAAGGAGATCATGGCGATACAGACCCTGCGAAAGAAACACCAACTGATACAAGCATAAGTGTAAAGATAACAAATGTTGAATACAAATTCGAAAAGGTAGATAATGGACAAAAATGGTATGCAAAGGTACTCATTGAAGGTACAACAAGTGGTGTGGATCATGTTTCGCTCTGCTACGTAATCTATTACAAGGATGGCACATACGATGTTACAGAATGGATGAAGGGACCCTTTGAAATGCAGCCGGGAAGCTTCTTTGGCAGCGAAATAATCAAATTCATTTTCAATTCAACAGAGGGAAATTGGAATAAATGGAAATTTGAACTGGAAGCAAAATATCCTGTAACAGAGCCGGACTATCAGTGGGTTGAAAAAGAAAAGGAAGTAGATAAAGTGGTTGTATATGCTAGAGCTTTCAAGGACGCGGCAGAAACAAAATGGAATCAGGCAAAATATGAAACAAAACCAACATTTACATCAAATGGAGCGGAATATACAATAAGTGGAGGAGAAACAGAGGGAAAGAAAGGCATACCCGGTTTTGAAATAGCTTTTGTCTTTGCTGCTCTAGTGGCTGCCCTGCTTATAACAAGAAGAAAATAATTTCTTCCATCTTTATTTTTTTATTTTATTCCATATTTTTCCGCTATTTCTTTAACCCAGTTTGGAAGGGCAAAAGATGTAGCATGTAAATCTGGATTGTAATGATATGTTTTTATTTTCCTTTCTTCGTATCTTGATTTTATAAGTTCACTATCTATTTCTAATTCCTTACCTGATGCAATCAGGAAACTCCACATGCCTGAAGGATAAGTTGGCATGAAAGAAAGATATATTTTTCTCCATGGAAAGGCTGAGGAATTTTGCAATATTGCCTCAAAATATTGCTGCTGTATAAAAGGCGATTGACTCTGAGTAACAAAAACGTCGCATATTCCAGCGCATCTGGAATAAAATTCTTTTGAAATTAAAGGTTTGCTTACGGCATCAGGGTCGCTTCCATCCACTATGATTACGTCAAATTTTTCCTGGCAATTTTTTATGAACTCTATTCCATCCTGGAAAATAATTTCCACTCTATCATTTTCTAATGCGCCCTCATCTATTCCAATATATTTTTTGCATATTTCTACCACGTCTCTGTCTATTTCAATCATTTTTATTTTATCAGGGTCATGTTTCAATGCTTCTCTTGCTGCTCCTCCGTCGCCTCCACCTATTATGAGTATTTTTCTTGGTTCAGGGTGCAAAAGCAAAGGAACATGCACGAGCATTTCATGATAAAATTTTTCATCAGCCTCGCTAAATTGAATTTTTCCGTCTAATACAAGCATCTTGCCTAAAGATGTGGAAAAAACTTCTATTTTCTGTAAGCCTTTCTTTTCCAGTATTTTTTCTCCTTTAACCATAAAACCCGTGCCATCATGCCTTTCAACAAACCATTCCATAAGTTCTTCACCTTCTAACAGGGTTTCCTATTTGTTTTCTGGGGTAGCCAGCTGGCAATGGCTTATTCCATATTTTTTCATCCTCTATAACAGCATTTTTTCCTATTTTTTCTCCCTCGCCCACAACAACATTTTTTAGTCTAGCACTTTCCTCAATGATACAGTTGTCAGCAACAATGCAATTTTCCATTTGAACATTTTTTTCTATAACACAGTCATTATAAATTATACATGAATTAAGCATGGTTCCTTCATGAATTATACATCTGTCGCCAACGGTGCTTTCTCTCAATCTTCCTTTAATTTCGCTTTTTCCAGCAAAATATTTCAGTCCTTTCTTTTTCAGCAATACCCTCGTAGCTTCTATATAGCTACTATGCCTCCCCACATCAATCCAGTAGCCATCAAAAGTATAGCCATAAAATGGCTTTCCATCATCAATGATTTTTGGAAATACTTCCATTTCCATTGAAACGAATTTTTTTGGCGGTATGTAATCCAAAACTTCTGCTTCCATACAATATGCTCCAGCATTTATCAAGTTGCTCGGCGCTTCATGGCGGGGTGGCTTTTCAACAAATCTCATTATTCTTCCATCTGGCTGAAGGTCAACAACACCATACTCCTCAACATTCTTAACCGGCCATAAAGATATGGTAACAAATGCTTTCTTTTTCATATGATATTGAATGAACTTACGCATGTTAAGCGAGGAAATAATGTCGCTGTTTAGAACGAGGAATGCACCATCTATATATTTCTCAGCATTTTTAACTGCTCCTGCTGTGCCAAGTGGCTTCTCTTCCTTAACAACCATTGCATTTATTCCATTTTCATCAAAATACTCCTGCAACTGCTCATTTTTATAATTGGCAGCAACAATAACCTCAACACCATTTGGTAATGCTTCTATCAAATAACTGATCATAGGCTTGTTGAGCAATGGCAGCATGGGCTTTGCCTTTGTATATGTTAAAGGAGCTAACCTTGTCCCATAGCCACCCGCCAGTATTATTGCCTGCATGGTCATAGAATAAATAAGGATTTAAATAGATTACATATTAACGAGCATGCAGGAGGAAGGCTATTCCATCCAGCCAGCAAAAAAAAGAATTTTCACCTTTTTTGACCTCTTTGCCATATGGCTTGGAGCTGGAATAAGCATAGCTGAATTCTGGGCTGGTGCTCTGCTAACCCCTGCTCTTCCATTTCTTCATGCTATCCTTGTCATAATTATTGGCCATATCATAGGAAATTTGGTTATGGCTGCAATAGCTATTCCAGGCTATCAGACAGGGCTGCCAACAATGGTGCTGGCGAGAGGAGCTTTAGGAATCAAAGGCTCATTTCTGCCTTCAGGGCTGAATTATCTACAGCTCATAGGATGGACCGCTATAATGCTCATAGTTGGAGCAAAAGCAATGGATGTTGTTTTTCATGGCTATTATTATGTATGGATTGTTCTTCTTGGTTTAATAGTAACAGCATGGGCTTTTGTTAGCCCTTCTATCTGGAAAAAGCTGGAAAAAGTGGCCGCTGCTCTTCTTCTTGCTCTAAGCATATGGCTCACATATGTAACGCTAACAAGATTTTCCATGGAAGAACTTTTTCATTATGAAGCAACGAAAGAAATTGGCATAATGCTTGCTCTAGATTTGGTTATTGCCATGCCCCTTTCATGGGCCCCCTTGATTGCTGATTATGCAAGATTCAGCAAAAGCAAAGGAATAGCTTTCTGGGGAACATACATTGGCTACTTCATTTCCAGCAGCTTATTCTATTTCATAGGCAGCTTAACCAATGCCGCCATTGGAGAGGCAGATCCGATAAGCATTATCGCTTCCTATGGCATAGGAATTCCAGCAATGCTCATAATAATGTTTTCCACAGCAACAACAACATTCCTTGATGTTTACTCTGCTGCAATCACATTCAAAAATATAAAGCCTGCCGCCAGCGCAAAAAAGCAGATTGTTATAGTTGGCTTAGCAGGCATAATAATTGCTCTGCTGTTACCAATGGAAAAATATGAGAGTTTCTTGCTGCTAATAGGGGGAGCATTTGTTTCTCTAACTGCCATAATGATCGCCGACTACTTTATCATAAAGAAAAAATATGATGCAGATGAATTGCTGAAGGAAGGGGGTAAATACTGGTACAAAAACGGATATAATTATAAAGCCATTGTAGCATGGATTATTGGCTTTGTGTTTTATATTCTGCTGGCTTTTGAAGGGCTCATCGGATACACAGTTCCTTTCTTTTCCTCATTTGGATACCTTGTTGGCTCATCCATCCCAACTTTCATACTTGTGTTTGCTCTGTATTCAATAATGAATCTGAAAAGATAGCTTGCTGCCTTCGTTTTATCATCCAAATTTCACTGTAGAGTCCTGAAATTTTTTCCGCTATATTTATTTTTCCCATTCATATTATTCTCTCCTCCATAATATGAATAAGGCTTTCTGGGGACAATTTTCAATATGAATCCCATATCTTTCATCTAGCACCCTCTCTAATAACCTTGCACCGAATTTGTATTTTTTATATGCCTTCATAATTGCTTCCTTTTCATCTGGTGTAAGTTTCCTCCTTTTTCTACCAGGTTTCTTTATCATTGGTATTCTACCTTTTTCTTTATATGATTGGATTATTTGTCTAATCCTTCTCCCTGTTACATTTGTAAGGAAAGCAATCTCAGATATGGACATTCCCTCGTCATATCTTTTTATTATCCATCGAATCTTTTTCTGCGTTAATTTCATAGAGTGTGATGAATTGGAGGGTGGAAATTTTTTCAGGACTACACATCATCCAAATTTCAGCGAAAATTATTCATATAAGGGCAAATTTACCAACGATGACTTTAATGGAGGAGGCAAAGAAAGGTATAATTGGCAGAGAAATAAAGGAAGTTGCAAAAGCAGAGGGAATAGACGCAGAAATTGTAAGAAGAAGGGTAGCTGCTGGGAAAATTGTTATTCCTTGCAATCCGATTCATTCACCAAAGCCTTTAGGAATAGGAAAAGGACTGCGTGTAAAAGTTAATGCAAATATTGGCACTTCAAGAGAATATATAAATATTGATGAAGAAGTGGAAAAAGCAAAGGTTGCTATAGAAGCTGGGGCTCATGCTGTAATGGATTTATCCACTGGTGGCAACTTGGATAAAATAAGGAAAAGATTGCTTGAAGTTGTGAATGTGCCTTTTGGAACTGTGCCAATATATCAGGCTGCTGCGGAAGCAATAAAAAAGCATGGAGCAATTGTTGATATGAGCGAAGATGATATGTTCAATGCTTTTGAAAAACATGCTAAGCAGGGCGTGGATTTTACCGTTGCTCATGTAGGCATTACAAAGGAAAGTGTTGCCCGCCTTAAAAAACAGCATCGTCTCATTCCGATGGTCTCACGTGGCGGCTCAATTCACATGGCATGGATTATTCATAATGGTGAGGAAAATCCGCTATACAAAAATTTTGATTATTTGCTGGAGATAGCAAAGGAATATGACTTAACTTTAAGCTTGGGGGACGGCATGCGTTCTGGAGCCATTCATGATTCAAATGATAGGGCTAAGCTACAGGAACTGTTAATAATAGGTGAACTCGTTGAAAAAGCAAGAGAGGCTGGCGTACAAAGCATGGTTGAAGGCCCTGGCCACATGCCCCTAAACCATATTGAGGCAAACATAAGAATAATGAAAACTGTAACAAAAGAGGCTCCTTATTTTGTTCTTGGCCCATTGGTTACAGATATAGCTCCTGGTTATGACCATTTTGTCGGCGGAATAGGAGGAGCAATCGCCGGCTACTATGGAGCTGATTTCCTATGCTATGTTACTCCAGCAGAACATCTTTGCCTGCCAAGCGTTGAAGACGTTAGGCAAGGGGTAATAGCAACTCGCATTGCTGCTCATGCTGCAGATTTAGCGAGAGGCATAGATTTGGAGATTGATAGAGAATTTTCCGAGGCAAGACGAAAGCTTGACTGGGAAAAGATGTTTAGCTTATGTATCGATGCAGAAAAAGCAAAAGAGTATAGGCGGAAGAGATTACCAGTTGAAGAAATTAAAGCGTGCTCAATGTGCGGGAGATTTTGTGCAATTGAAATTGTTGAAAAATATTTAGGTGATGAAAATGTTTAAGGCATTAACCATAGCTGGAAGTGATAGCGGAGGAGGAGCTGGTATAGAAGCTGATTTGAAAACATTCGCCGCTTTTGGCGTGCATGGGATGGTTGCTATAACTTCTGTTACAGCCCAGAATACAATGAGTGTGGATGCCATTCATGATTTGCCGGCCACGATGGTAAAAAAGCAGATTGAATGTGTGGCAAAGGATATAGGCGTGGATGCTGCAAAAACTGGAATGTTAAGCAATGAAAAAATAATAAAGGCTGTTGCTTCAGCCATTACCAAATATGATTTTCCTCTCGTCGTTGATCCAGTGATGATTGCAAAAAGCGGCGCTTATTTGCTTAAGGAAAATGCCATAGACGCTTTTGTTAAATATATCGTTCCTCTCGCTTATGTTATCACTCCAAACAGGCATGAGGCAGAAAGGCTCAGTGGCGTCA
>Ga0116200_10000729_pt1 | contig 11609 bp, 9 predicted proteins | sample Mar14436cmmetaG_FD_94478 | JGI IMG/M metagenome (GOLD analysis project Ga0116200, IMG submission 94478) | Marine hydrothermal vent microbial communities from Guaymas Basin, Gulf of California to study Microbial Dark Matter (Phase II) - Marker... ... | reverse complement strand
TGCTGCAATACCTGAGGCAGGCTTTGCTGGAGCTTTAGGTATCAATTTAGGGGGGAGGAATTTTTATCAGGGAAAAGAGGAAAGTAGACCCTTAATTGGAGAAAATTTAAAGGAAAAAAATAAAAAAGATATCCTGCTTGCTATTAAGATTATGAGAGTTTTATCAGCTCTTGTCTTGCTGGTATTTATCGGTGGGTACTGGACTTTTATAAATATGCCATTCATAAGATGAATTATATTTTTTAAGGGTAAAAATGCCTGCTAAATCTATTATGATTCAGGGAACAGGTTCAGGAGTGGGTAAAAGCATCATAGTGGCAGCCCTTTGCAGGATTTTTAAAAAAGATGGTTTCAAAGTAGCTCCCTTTAAAGCTCAAAATATGGCTCTTAATTCATTTGTTACCAGATCGGGAGGCGAGATGGGAAGATCTCAGGTAGTTCAAGCTCAAGCTGCGGGAATAGAACCTCAGGTTGAGATGAATCCTATCCTCATTAAACCTACTGCTGATACTAAAGCTCAGATTATAGTTCTGGGTCATCCTCTGGGTAACTTTAGTGCAATGCAGTATCACAAATTTAAGACAAAACTTCTTAAAGTAATAGAAGATTCCTATCAAAAATTAGCCAGAAAATACGATATAGTAGTTATAGAAGGGGCAGGATCCCCTGCTGAGGTTAACCTAAGGGAGGGGGACATTGTAAATATGGAAACTGCCAGGATGACTAATTCTCCAGTGATTTTAGTGGGAGATATAGACAAGGGGGGTGTTTTTGCCTGGTTGTGGGGAACCATTGATCTTTTATCAGATGAGGATAGAAAAAGAGTAAAAGGGATAATAATTAACAAATTCAGGGGCGATAAGAGGATTCTTAAACCCGGTTTAAAATGGTTAGAGAAAAAAACCGGATGTCCGGTGGTGGGAGTCATTCCCTTTTTTAAACATATAAGAATCCATGAAGAGGATTCCCTTTCCTTGGATTATGTTAAATTTCAAAAAGAAGGTGAGATTAAGATAGAGATAGTTTATCTTCCCCATATCTCCAACTTCACTGATTTTGATCCTCTTATGGAGATTGAGGGTGTTTCTGTTCGTTATGTGGGAAGAGGCGAGCCTCTATCTAACCCTGATGCCGTGATAATTCCTGGAACTAAAAATACAATTGATGATTTAACTTACTTGATAGAGGAAGGATATGTTGATCAAATTCGATATCTGGCAAAGAAGGGAAAGATAATAATGGGAATTTGCGGGGGTTTCCAGATGCTGGGAAAGGAGGTTCGTGATCCCTGGCATATAGAAAGTAAGCTTACCACTGTCCGGGGAATAGATCTTTTAGATGCTGTTAGCAGTATTGACAGGAAAAAGATAACCCATCAGGTAAAGGCAATTTTTCAGATAAATCCTGTGGATAAAAAACCAGATGGAGAAAATATTCTGTATGGATATGAGATCCATATGGGAAGCACCGATCTTGGATCCGGGGCTCGCTACCTATTTAAAATTGTTGAAAGATCGGGAAAGCCGGTTGAGGTAATGGATGGAGCTGTTAATCTTAAAGGTAATGTTTTTGGCACCTACATTCATGGAATATTTGATAATCCATATTTTACCAGCTGGTTTGTTAATCTGATCCGATCTCAAAAGGGACTTGCTCCCATAAAATATACTCCGGGCGGGATTAACTTGGATGAGGAGTATGATAAGCTGTGTTGCTGGGTAGAAAAAAACATTGACAAAAAACTGCTCTATAAAATTGTAGAAAAGGGAATGAGAGAGGGATGTTGCAGCGACGATTAATAGTTTTAGGGTTTTTGGTTATAATAGCACTTATCAGCATAGGAGTAGGTTTATCAGTGGGCACAGTTTCCATTCCCCTATCCAGCATTCTGGGAGTATTATTTAGTAAAATCCCCTATATAAGGAAGTTTGTCAGGATTGGTGTTCCGGATAAGTATTTCATGATTATTTTTAATTTGAGACTTCCCCGTGTTCTTTTATCCATTCTGGTTGGATCAGGACTTGCTGCTGCAGGAGCATGTATGCAGGGATTATTTAGAAATCCTATGGCAAGTCCCTATGTGGTTGGAGTTTCATCAGGTTCCTCATTTGGTGCGGCTGTTGCCATGCTCATTTTCCCCGGGATTTTTTCTGTTCCTGTAGTTGCCTTTATCTTTGGAGTTATTACTACTTTTCTTGTCTATAGAATATCCTTCAAAAGAGGAAAGATAGCCACAGAAACTCTTCTTCTTGCCGGGATTGCTGTCGGATTTTTTTTCTCCGCTATTACCTCTTTATTAATGTACACCACAGCATCAGGCGTTCACAGGCTTGTCTTCTGGATTATGGGAGGATTCTGGAATAGTAGCTGGGCAAGGCTTTTAACAGTAATTCCCTTTGTTGGATTTGGTATTCCTGCTATCTATTGTTTTGCAAGAGATCTAAATATTATGCAGTTAGGAGAGGAATCTGCAATTCATTTAGGAGTGGAGGTTGAACAGGTAAAGAAAATACTGCTTATTTTTACCTCTTTGATTACCGCCTCCTGTGTTTCGGTGAGTGGTGTAATTGGATTTGTAGGGTTGATTATTCCCCATATTACAAGATTATTGATAGGGCCAGACCACAGAATGCTCATTCCCATCAGCACTTTAATGGGAGGAATATTTTTGCTCTGGTGTGATACTCTGGCAAGAACCATCATCGCACCTGTGGAGCTTCCGGTGGGAATAATAACAGCTTGTTTTGGTGCTCCTTTTTTTATATATCTTTTAACTAAAAGTAAAAGGGAATCCTATGCTTAAGGTTAAGAATGTATCGTTTTCCCTGAATGGTAAAAAGATCCTGCAGAATATAGATTTTTCCCTTTCGGCAGGAGATTTTCTTGGAATAGTAGGACCAAATGGTGCAGGGAAAACAACCCTTTTAAGATTGATAAGTGGTGTTATTTATCCTGATGAAGGGAAAATACTTATAGAGGGAAAAGATACCAGGTCTTTTAACTATCGCAGGTTAGCTTTAAAGGTAGCTATGGTTCCTCAAAATACTTTCATCAGTTTCCCCTTTACCGTTTTCGATATAGTTCTTATGGGAAGAACCCCTTATCTTGGGAGATTTGAGCGCGAGAGAAAAGAGGACCTGGAAAAGGTTAAAGAGTATATGGATCTTACCGGAATCTGGCATTTAAGGAATAGAAAAATCACCGAGATAAGTGGAGGTGAGCTTCAAAGAGCACTAATAGCCCAGGCACTTGCTCAGGATACCCCTATTTTGCTTTTAGATGAGCCTACTTCTCATCTTGATATAAATCATGAACTTGAAATTATCTCAATTATTTCCAGGTTAAACAAGGAAAAAGATAAAGCTGTGGTTTTGGTCTCTCACGATCTTAACCTTGCTGCACGTTACTGCAGGAGATTAATTTTGCTTAAAGAGGGTAAAATATTTTCCCAGGGAAAAGTAGAGGAAGTCCTTACTGCCAGGAATATAAGAAGCGTTTACCATTTAAATGCTTTGGTTAAAAAACATCCTGTTACCGGATTTATCTATACAATTCCAGTTTCTACTCAAAATGGGAAGAGATCCGAGAAAAGGGGAAGGATACATCTAATTGGTGGAGGAGGAAGTGCAAGTAAAATAATGAAAGAGCTAATTGATCGAGGTTATGAAGTGAGTATAGGTGTGGTGAATGTTTTTGACGCTGATTTTGAGACCGCCCAGATTTTTGAGGTGCCATGTGTTGTAGAGGCTCCTTTTTCTCCCATTACCCATGAGTCATATCAAAAAAATATGCAGCTGATTAATACCTGCCAGCTTGTCATTTTATGTGATGTACCTTTTGGTAGCGGGAATCTTTTAAATTTGAAGGCAGCTTTATGGGCTTTAAGAGAGAGGGGGATAAGGGTGGTGGTTCACAGTGAGACTTCTATAAAAAAAAGGGATTATACAGGGGGCAGGGCAGAAAAAATTTTTCAGGATTTAATTAAAGAAGGAGCATTATTAGCAGAAAAAGAAGAAGAAGTGTTATCTTTTGTGAAGGATCATTTCTCTTAATAGTATTTTTTCAGGAAACTGGAAAGCCAGACTTTATTCTTTCTCAGTTTTATGTTATACTAAAGACATTAGTGGACATTTCCTCTTGTAGAAAGGAGCAATGAGATGAGAGATTGGAAGGAAAGGCTGTTGTCCAGAGGAATTTTAGTATTAGATGGAGCCTGGGGAACAGAGATGATGAAACGGGGACTTTTATCAGGTGAGTGTCCGGAACTTTGGAATTTAAATCGTCCCGATGATGTACGGGCAATTGCCAGATCTTATCAGGAGGCTGGGGCAGATATTATACTAACCAATACATTTGGTGGCAATTATTTTAAATTAAGAAAAAACGGTGTTTCATTGGAAGAAGTGAAAAAGATAAACAAAAGGGGTGTGGAGTTATCCAGGGAGATGGCAGGAGATTGTCTTGTATTTGCCTCTATTGGTCCTACCGGTGAGTTTCTCAAGCCCCTGGGCAAAATTACAGAAGATGAAATGGTTACCTGTTTTAAACAACAGGTAGATGCATTTGTGGAAGGGGGTGCTGATGGGGTGATTATTGAGACAATGAGTGACCTTAACGAGGCTAAATGTGCTCTGAGGGCTGTCAGGGAAAGTTCCAATCTTCCAGTGGCAGTGTCGATGACCTTTAATAAAGGAGAAAAAGGATATGCTACGGTTATGGGAATAACTCCGGATAGAGCAGCTAAAGAATTAGAAAAAGCTGGAGCAGATATAGTAGGAGCAAACTGTAGTTTTGGAATTGAGAATATGGTGGAGGTGGCAGGAATTATTCGTCCTGTTACCCATCTTCCTTTATGGATAAAGCCAAATGCTGGAATTCCTCAACTGAGGGAAGGAAAAACCATCTACCCGGAAACTCCGGAGCAGATGGTAAAATTTGTTCCTGACCTTATAAAAGAGGGAGTTAGTATGATTGGTGGATGTTGTGGAACCACCCCTGATCATATTCGCTTGATTGCCAGCAAAGTCCGCAGCTATATTGATATAGCTCGCAGGTATCTGGAAACAGTGGTTAAATTTAAAAACTCCGGGATTTGATAAATTGAACCTCAAGCCAGATAGACAACAACTAAAACAGCGACTAAGTAGCAGGAGGAAAGTATGTTTACCATTATTGGAGAGCGAATTAATATGACGCGGAAGAAGATTAAGGAAAAGGTATGGGAAAGGGATGCTGATTTTATCATGATGGAGGCCCGCAGGCAAGCTGAAGCAGGTGCTACTCATATAGATGTTAATGCTGGAGGTGATCCAGCAAAGGAAGTAGATGATATGAGATGGCTGACCGAAGTGGTATCCAGGGCAACAGATCTTCCCCTTGTATTTGATTCAGCTAATCCTGCAGCACTGGAGGAAGGGCTGAAGATATGCAACAGACCTGGAACCATAATAAATTCTATAACAGGTGAGAAAAAACGTATTGAAAGTATCATTCCACTTGTGAAAAAGTACAAAACAGGTGTGGTTGCATTAACCATGGATGATAATGGCATGCCTGAGGATTATGAGGGAAGGATGAGAATTACCAGGAATTTGGCGAAGATAATTCAGGAGGAGGGAATCTCTCTGGATAGAGTTTATTTCGATCATCTCGTTCGTCCCGCATCAACCAATCCAGGACAGGCTAAATTTATCCTGGAGGCTATTACTGCCACAAGGAAAGAATTTCCAGAAGCTCATATTGCCCTGGGGCTGTCCAATATCTCCTTTGGAATTCCATCTCGAAATAATTTAAATAAGGTTTTTCTTGCCATGCTCATCGCTGCTGGATGTGATGGGGTAATTATTGATCCCTGTGAGAAGGGGATGATGACCACTCTTTTTTCAGCTCGAGCGGTTCTTGGAATGGATGAGTACTGTATGGAGTATATCTCTGCCTATCGTGAAGGAAAATTAAAATAGGTTTTTGCTCTTTTCCGCTACAGGGTACACGGATTCTGCAGGACCTTTTAAGGTTAAAAGGGAAGAGGGTGAGATTCCCTCGCGGTCGCGCCGCTGTGACCGGAACGAAATCCATCTACCTGTCTATCAGGTAAAAACCACTGCAAGTGATAAATCATCACTTGTGGGAAGGGATGGAGAGTAGGAAAACCTTCTAATAGGAAGGATATGCCGGGAGCCAGAATACCTGCCTGCAGGACGTTGCCCCTCTTCTTCGCGAAGTGAGAAGGTGTGGGCTTTTTATCTTGGAAATTAAAGCCCTGATCTTCCGAAAAGGAGGAGGTCAGGGCTTTTTTGTTAGAGACTACATTTAGGAGGATAAAATGCTAAAACCCAGATATTTCCTTTTAGTTGCCCTGATCCTTTTTATAGCATTGCTGACAAGTGGAATGGAGGGAAAGGCTAATTTCCCCCGGGAAATTGTGGATGATTTTGGGTATAAGGTGATAATAAATAAAAAACCGGAAAGAATCGTATCTTTATCTCCCGCAAATACCGAGATTGTCTTTGCCATAGGAGCAGGAGATAAAGTGGTGGGGGTTACAGAGTACTGCGATTTTCCTCCTCAGGTGAAAAAAATAGATAGGGTAGGAGGATTTACCACTCCAAATATTGAGGCAATAGTAGATAAAAATCCGGATCTGGTGGTAGCCTCCTATGGCAATGGAGAGGGAAATATAAAAAGGTTAAAGGAGTTAGGAATAACTGTCTTATGCCTTTACCCTAAATCAGTTGGGGACATTTTAAAAGATATAAAACTCGTTGGCGAGGCAACCGGGTTTGAAAAAGAGGCAGAGGATCTGGTGAAGGATCTTGAGAGAAGAATAAATTTAATCAGAGAGAAGGTTAGCAAAATACCAGAGAAGAAAAACCCCCGTGTTCTTTATTTAGTATGGTATCCAGAACTATGGACAGCAGGGAAAGGCACCTTTGCCAATGATTTAATTGAGATGGCTGGGGGAAAGAATATAGCTTTTGATGTTCAGGGATGGAAGATAATAAGCAAGGAAGTGGTGATAGATCGGGATCCTGAGGTTATATTTTGTTCAGGAATGGGTAAAAATTCAGTTATTTTAAAGAATAAAATACTTAAGGATCCTGATTTAAAGAAAACATCAGCTCTTATAAGTGGTAGAGTTTACACTATAACCTCGGATATAGTGGAGCGCCCCGGTCCGAGAGTTGTAGATGGCCTGGAGAAAATGGAGAAGTCCCTGTCGAGTTTTTTCAAAACTGTAAGATAGAAAACTTTATGAATTATCCAAGGATCATTTTAGCTGGAACCAACAGTGCTGTTGGTAAAACCACGCTGACTTTAGGGATAATACTGGCTTTAAGAAAGAGGGGATTAAAGGTTCAACCCTTTAAAGCGGGACCTGATTACATTGACCCTACCTACCATACACAGATAAGTGGCAGGTTTTGTCGTAATCTGGATAGCTGGTTGTTATCCAGAGAGGTTATTTTGGAACTATTTGAAAGACAGGCAAAAATTGCAGATATTTCGGTAATAGAAGGAGTGATGGGTTTGTACGATGGATTGGGAGATGTTGAAGAAGGATCAACTGCTCATCTGGCAAAGCTTCTTGCCTGTCCGGTAATTCTTGTGGTGGATGTATATTCTATGTCAAGAAGTGCTGGGGCACAGGTTTTAGGTTACAGGGAATTTGATAAAAGGGTGAATATTGCAGGTGTAATTTTAAATAATGTGGGAAGTGTTACTCACTATCAGAATACAAAATCTGTTATTGAGGTAAAAACTAAAACTCCGGTTCTTGGATTCTTACCAAAGGATTCAACTTTGAGACTTCCAGAAAGGCACTTGGGTTTAATACCCACCCAGGAGAAGAAGTTGGTTAGTGCTTTCTGTGAAAAGTTATTAAATTTAGTTGAGAAAAATATAGATATGGATAGGATTATCAGGATAAGCAGGCAAACACAGGGATTTCCTTCTGGCAGGAAAATAATCTTTAGTCCAAAACCAGTTCAGAATAAAATAACCGTTGCTGTTGCCAGAGATGAGGCCTTTGACTTTTATTATCAGGATAATCTGGATATTTTAGAGTATTTTGGGGCAAAGCTTGTTGAGTTCAGTCCCCTTAGATCTAAAAGACTACCCCGGGATATAGATGGTATTTATATTGGCGGTGGATTTCCTGAACTTTTTGCTCCTCAACTGGCAGGAAATACCCAGCTTAAAAATGAGCTCTATCAACGGGTGAAAAATGGGTTACCGGTTTATGCTGAGTGTGGTGGGCTTATGTATCTTATGGAAAAGCTTGTTGATTTTCACGGAGAAGATTTTTCTATGGTGGGAGTTTTTAAGGGTTCGGTTAGTATGGCTAAGAAACTACAATTTCTGGGTTACGTGGAAGTTGAGACTCTGAAGAATAACATATTAAGTAAAAAAGGGGATAGAAATAAAGCTCACATATTTCACTGGTCATATCTCAAGGATATTCCCGATAATGTGTGTTTTGCTTATAAGATAAGAAATAATAAGGGGGTTTTTTATGATGGATTAATCAAAGAAAATGTTCTGGCAAGCTATGCTCATCTTCACTTTGCTTCTAATGTGGACTTTGCAAAAAATTTTATAAGAAGTTGTCGGGAATATAAAAAGTTAGGGATGAAAAGGAGTGCTTATGGATAAGATATACGGTGTTATCAGAAATATCTCCCCACTGAACAAGCAGGCCCTTATAAAAGCCCAGATGAGGCTGGATAACCTGACTAAGCCTATTGGAAGTCTGGGCAGGCTTGAGGAAGTGGCAAAGAAGGTGGCAGGTGTTACCGGAAAGATAGATCTTTCTTTTTCCAGAAAGGTTATCTTTGTATTTGCCGCTGACCATGGAGTAGCAGAGGAAGGGGTGTCTGCTTATCCTCAGGAGGTGACCTGTCAGATGGTCTATAACTTCCTCAGGGGTGGTGCAGGAATTAATGTTCTGGCACGTCATATAGGAGCAGAGGTGGTGGTGGTGGATATTGGTGTTGCAAAAGATCTAAACCTAAAGCCTCAACCTAATTTTAAGGTAAAAAAAGTGGGATATGGAACGAAGAATATGGCTAAAGAGAAAGCCATGAGTAAAAATGAGTCTATTCGTTCAGTTGAAGTGGGAATTGAAGTTTTTGAAGAGGAGCATAAGAAAAATCCTATAGATATAGTTGGACTTGGAGATATGGGTATTGCCAATACCACCGCAAGTAGTGCTATTTTAGCCTGTATAACCGGAAAGGATCCTGAAGAGGTAACCGGTAGAGGAACGGGAATAAATGATAAAATCTGGGAGAGGAAGGTTGAGGTGGTTAGAAGATCTTTAAAGATCCACCTTCCCGATCCCCATAATGCTCTGGATGTATTGGCTAAGGTGGGAGGATATGAAATAGGGGGAATTGCCGGATGTATTTTAGCAGCGGCAAAAAATAAAGTACCAGTGGTAATAGATGGATTTATCTCCACAGCTGGAGCCCTGATAGCTACAGGGCTTGCTCCAGAGGTAAGGAATTATCTTTTTGCCTCCCATCTTTCCCTGGAAAAAGGGCACAGAATAGCCCTTGATTACCTGAGACTATCTCCCCTTTTAAATTTGAATTTGAGACTGGGAGAGGGAACAGGAGCTGCCCTTGCTATAAGTATTATAGAAGCTGGAGTAAAGATTCTAACACAGATGGCCACCTTTGAAGAAGCAGGAGTATCAAGGGAGATAGGATGTGTGTAACTGTAAAAATGCCCGGAAGTTGTGGGGAGTTGGTTCAGGGCCAGATAGATGGTGTTAATTTTCACATAACCTGTCCGGTGAATATATTTTCTCAGGTTACAGCTTATTTTTCCACATCTACCAGAAAGATAACCTGTTCTCCAAAGAAAAAGAAAGCACTCAGGGCAACAGAGAAAATACTTGCGTATCTTAACGGAAAAGGGACTTCCATTGGACTTCGATTTTTTTCCAGAATTCCTATAGGTAAAGGGATGGCCAGCAGTACAGCTGATATTGCTGGTAGCTGTTTTGCCGTGGCAAATCTTCTTGGAAAAAACCTCACCTTTTCAAAAATTGCCAGTATAGCATCTGAAATTGAGCCTACAGATGGAATAATACATAAAGGGATTGTATGTTTTGATCATATCAGGGGTAAGTTGATAGAGAATCTTGGCTATCCTCCCCCAATGAAGGTTTTAGTTATTGATCCTGGAGGTAAAATAGATACCCTTGTCTTTAATAAAAGAAAGGACCTTAGGATTTTACACAGGGTAAATAGAAAAATAATTGAAGAGGCTTATTTTCTGGTTAAAGAGGGAATGAAGAAAAAGGATCCTGAATTAATTGGAGCTGGGGCAACTATTTCTTCTGTATGTAACCAGATCATACTTTATAAGCCAGAGCTTACCAGGATTATTTCTCTATCAAAAAAATTGGGAGCACTGGGAGTTAATGTAGCTCACAGTGGGTCTGTAATAGGTATTTTGCTCCCTTCTGATTTTTCAAGATTTAACCAGCTGGAACAGAGGATAAAAAAAGAGTGTGGTTCTCATTTGAAGTTTTATCGAACCGCAATTACCGGAGGAGGCCCCCGTATAGAAGATGAATAAATCTAAATTCTCACATGGTGGAGATATCTGGCAAGTATCGGAAAAATACAAAATACCTCCTGATAAGATCCTCGATTTCAGTACTAATGTAAATCCATGGGGAAAATTTTCTGGAGTTGTGGATGTGATAAAGAAAAATATAAGAGAGATTTTTCATTATCCTGATCCTGAGTGCAGAAAGTTAGCTTTTAAACTAAGTGAATTCTTAAAACTAGAAAGAGAAAATATTGTAATTGGTAATGGCGCCACTGAAATTATTTATCTTCTAATGATGTCTCTCAGGCCCTATCAGGTGGTAATTCCTGTCCCCACCTTTACTGAATATGAACGTGCTTTGAAATTATCTGGTGGGAAGGCAAAATTTTTATTTTTAAAAGAAAAAAGTGATTTTACCCTGGATATTGATGAGCTAATTAAAAAGGTAAAAGATTCTCAGATGGTGATAATCTGTAATCCCAATAATCCTACAGGCAGGGTTCTGGATCAGTCTAAAATGCAAAAAATAGTGGATAAGGCAGAAAAGATGGGAAAATTTGTAGTGGTTGATGAGAGCTTTATTGATTTTTGTCCTCAGGAGAGTGTTATAAATAGCATAAAAAAACATCAGAACCTTTTTATCTTACGCTCTTTTACCAAGTTTTTCTCCATTGCGGGCTTAAGGTTAGGATACGGGATAGGTAGCAAAGAAGTTATAGCAAAAATAAAATCCGTAAAGTTGCCCTGGATGGTAAATTCTTTAGCTGAGATAGCAGGGGTTGCCATTCTGGAAAATATGGAAAAATTTAAAGAATTAAGACAGAGGATAGAAAAAGAGAAAGCTTTCCTATATAAAAATCTTTCTAAAATAAATGCAGTTAAACCCTATCCTTCAATTACCAATTTTATACTTGTTAGGATAAAAGCCTCTTTTTCCTCCTCCCATTTAGCCAATGAAATGGCAAAAAGGGGCATTCTTATCAGGGATTGCAGCAACTTTACCGGCTTATCGGATAAATTTTTCAGGATAGCTGTCAGGAAAAGAG
>Ga0116200_10000725_pt1 | contig 11632 bp, 12 predicted proteins | sample Mar14436cmmetaG_FD_94478 | JGI IMG/M metagenome (GOLD analysis project Ga0116200, IMG submission 94478) | Marine hydrothermal vent microbial communities from Guaymas Basin, Gulf of California to study Microbial Dark Matter (Phase II) - Marker... ... | reverse complement strand
TTCGCCACCAATGGCCTAGCTGGTTTCCTTTTCTACTGGGGAATTTTAGGGTCCATCCTGGCCTACAGCCGAGGCCTTAAGTTGGGGATGGGCATCATGCTGGTCCCCATTGGGTTGTCAGCCCTCCTCATCGTCCTGGGCGAGCCGCTGGCCAAGCTCATAAACCGCGAGAGGCCCCTCTTCCCTGGAGGCCTGGGCGGATACCTGGTGCAGTCCCTCTTCGAGCTCTTCGAAGCCATTATTGCTTACCTGAGCAACACACTCTCTTACGTCCGTTTAGGGGCCTTTGCCGTGGCCCATGTGGGGCTGAGCGCCCTGGTGTTCATCCTGGCCGACCTGATGGGCGGCTTCGCCCCGATGCGCTGGCTGATCATCGCCCTGGGGAACCTGGTGGTCGTCGGCTTCGAGGGAATGATAGTGGGCATCCAAACATTGCGTCTGGAGTATTACGAATTCTTCACCAAATTCTTCCGCGGCGAGGGGATACCCTACCGGCCTCTGAGCGTGCCTGAGGCATAGAGGCGAGGGTTGCCCTTCGCAATCCATGTAAGGAGTGAGAAAATGGGATCGATAACCGCCATTGCTACAGGATTGGCTCTCTCTATCGTCGCCGCCTGGCTCTTGGGGAGGCGACGCCCAGCCAAGGCCATCAAGATGATAACGAGGGGGTTTATGACCCTAAACGCTATGACTGCCATCGCCCTCGGGACCCTAATGCTGATTTGGCTTATCGCTCCCCCGCCGACCATGGCCGCAGGGCCTATGCAGGGAGGTGGTAATAACCAAGCGAACGTTTCCTTGGGAGCGGCTCTGGCCGTGGGCATGGCTACTATAGGCGCAGGCATCGCTGTGGGCCTCGTGGGGGCAGCAGCGGCAGGGGCTGTCGCTGAGAAGCCGGAAACTTTCGGGCGGGTCCTCATCTTCGTCGGTCTGGCGGAGGGGATCGCCATCTACGGGCTGATCGTTTCCTTCATGATCCTCACCGGAGGGGTCCGATGAAGCTGTTCGTCCTGGGGGATGAGGAGGCCGTGCTGGGCTTCGCCCTGGTCGGAGTGAGGGGAAAAGTGGCCCAAACTCCCACCGAGGTCGAGGAGGGGCTGAGAGAGGCCCTGAGCGATGAGGAGATAGGCATACTGCTCATCACCGCCGACGCCGCCCAAATGGCTCGGGAGGAGGTGGACAGGCTCAAAGTCACCTCCGTCTCCCCTCTGATCCTGGAGATACCCAGCAGCCGGGGCCTGGTCAAAGGTCCCTCCATCCGGGATCTCATCAGAGAAGCCATCGGCGTCAGCCTGTGAGCGGGATGGCAAAGGAGGCTATCCGTTGGCAATGACCGAGCGAAAGACCGCAGCCGAAGGGATCAAAGCCCTGCGCCGAGAGATACTGAGCAAAGCGCGGAGGCAGGCGGAGGCTTTAATTGAGGAAGCCAAGGAGGAGGGGGAAGTCGCTCGCCGACAGGCTGAGGAGAAGGCGCAGGCCATCAGGGAGGAGATTCTGCGCGAGGCTCAGGAGGAGGCTGCATCGATCAAGCAGCGGATTGTCTCCACTGCCCAATTGGAGGCTCAACGCATGCTGCTCGCCAAACGGGAGGAGCTCATCTCCCAGGTCTTCGCCGAAGCTCGGAAACGCCTGGCGGAGCTGCGCCGCTCCGATGCCTATCCCCACATCTTGCGGCGGCTTATCCTCGAGGCAGCAGCCGGCTTAGGGGGTGGAGAGCTGATCGTCTGGGCCAACGAGGAGGACATGGCTCTGCTCAGCGACGATTTCTTGGCCCAAGTCGCCCAAAGGTTGGATCCGGAGACGACGCTCAGGCGCGGGGAATCCCCCGTTGACATTGACGGCGGGGTCATCGTCGAACGGGCTGATGGCCGGATGCGCTTCGATAACTCCTTCGCCGCCCGGCTTGAGCGATTGAGAGACGAGCTGCGGAGCCAAGTTTACCGCATCTTAATTGGAGGTGGCTGAGGGAGTGGAGATGGCGAGCAAGGTGGGCAGGGTGACTTGGATAAGCGGCCCCGTTGTTAAGGCCAAGGGGATGCTCGGCTTCACCATGATGGAATCGGTGGAGGTGGGCGAGGAGCACCTGACAGGAGAAATCATCTCCTTAGACAGGGACGTAGCCACCATCCAGGTCTATGAGGAGACAACGGGCTTGAAGCCGGGCGCGCCTGTCTACGGGACGGGCCTGCCTTTCTCGGTGGAGCTGGGGCCGGGCCTTATAGGCAACATTTTCGACGGCACCCAGCGCCCTTTGGAGCACATTAAAGCCCTCACCGGAGATTTCGTCGGCCGAGGGACTAAGGTGCCTGCCCTCGATCGGGGGAAACGATGGCCCTTCCATGCCAAAGTCAAAGTTGGCGATGAGGTACACGGAGGGGATGTGCTGGGCACGGTGCAGGAAACGCCGCTTGTCGAGCATCGCGTTCTCGTTCCTCCGGGCATCTCCGGCAAGGTAATCTGGGTGGCCCCGGACGGCGATTACACGGTGGAAGATGTCGTGGCCAGGATAAAAGGCGAAAAGGGGGAGAGCGAATTAAAGATGTACCATCGCTGGCCGGTGCGGAAGGCACGGCCTATCAGGGAGCGGCTGATGCCTCACACCCCCTTGATCACCGGCCAGAGGGTCATTGATACCCTCTTCCCCATCGCCAAGGGCGGCGTGGCTGCTATCCCCGGCGGTTTCGGCACAGGCAAGACCGTAACCCAGCACCAACTGGCCAAGTGGGCCGATGCCGACATCATCATCTACATTGGCTGTGGGGAGAGGGGCAACGAGATGACCGAGGTTTTGGTGGATTTCCCGCAACTCGTTGACCCCAAAAGCGGTCGTCCGTTGATGGAGCGCACTATCCTCATCGCCAACACCTCCAACATGCCCGTGGCCGCCCGCGAGGCTTCCATCTACACCGGCATCACCATTGCCGAATACTATCGGGACATGGGCTATCACGTGGCCCTGATGGCCGATTCTACCTCCCGTTGGGCGGAGGCCCTGCGGGAGATATCCGGGCGGCTGGAGGAGATGCCTGCCGAGGAGGGATTCCCCGCCTATCTTCCCTCCCGCCTGGCGGAATTCTACGAGCGGGCTGGATATGTCAGGACCCTAAGCGGCAGGGAGGGCTCGATAACCGTGGTGGGGGCGGTCTCCCCGCCGGGGGGCGACTTCTCCGAGCCGGTCACCCAGCACACCAAGCGTTTCGTGCGTTGCTTCTGGGCGCTGGACAAAGACCTGGCCTCAGCGCGACACTTCCCGGCCATCAGTTGGATGGACAGCTACACCGGCTACCTGGACAGCGTGGGGAAATGGTGGCATGACGAAGTTGATCCCAACTGGCAAGAGCTGCGCGATGAGGCCATGGAGATACTCCACCGCGAGAATCGCCTCCAGCAGATCGTCAAGCTGGTGGGACCCGATGCCTTGCCGGATGATCAACGCCTGATACTTCTGACGGCCCACCTTCTCAAAGAGGGCTTCTTACAGCAAAACGCGCTGGACGAAGTGGATACCTACGCCGTCCCAGAAAAGCAGGTAAAACTCTTGCGGGCCATCATTCATTTCCATCGGCGGGCGGCGGCGCTCATCAAAAGAGGCTGCCCGGTGGTCAGGGTGCGAGAATTGCCGATAATCCCCAGGCTCATCCGCCTCAAATCCACCGTGCCTAACGACCGAGCAAACGAGCTGGATGGGATTTTAGGGGAGATTGACCACCAGATGAGGGACTTGGAAAGGGAGTACCGACTTTAGGGGCGTAACATGCTGCGCTCTTACAGGAACGGGATCATCGTGATGGAGCAAGTGAGCGGTCGAGAATACATTGGACTAAAGGAGATCGTTGGCCCCCTCATCGTCGTGGAAGGCGTCGAGGGTGTGGGCTATGGGGAGGTGGCAGAGATTTACCTCCCTAACGGGGAAAGACGGCTGGGGAGCGTCCTGGAGGTAGGCGAGGGGTTGGCGGTGGTGGAGGTCTTCGCCGGCACCACCGGCTTGACCGTTGATGAGACCAGGGTGCGCTTCATAGGGAGGCCCCTGGAGCTGCCGGTCTCCGTCGAGATGCTGGGGAGGATCTTCAATGGCCGTGGGGAGCCCATTGACGGCGCCCCGCCACCTTTGGCCACGAAGCGAGTTGACGTGAATGGCTTACCCATCAACCCCACGGCCCGCGAGTATCCCCGCGATTTCATCCAGACGGGCATCTCGGCCATTGACGGGATGAACACCCTAGTCAGAGGTCAGAAGTTGCCTATCTTCTCCGGGAGCGGCCTGCCCCACAACCAACTGGCCGCCCAGATTGCTCGCCAGGCCAGGATCGTGGAGCATTCAGCCGATCAGGTCGAGCGCTTCGCCATCGTCTTCGTCGCCATCGGTGTGGGGCATGATGTGGCCGCCTACTTCCAGGAGAGCTTCGAGGAGAGCGGGGCTTTGGCCAACGTGGCTATGTTCCTCAATCTGGCCGACGATCCGCCTATCGAGAGAATCGTCACCCCTCGCGTGGCGTTGACTCTGGCCGAGCACCTGGCCTTCGATGAGGGAATGCACGTTTTGGTGATCATGACTGATATGACCAACTACGCCGAGGCGTTGAGGGAGCTCTCCAGCGCCAGGGGGGAGGTGCCCAGTCGTAAGGGCTACCCAGGCTATCTCTACAGCGACCTGGCCTCCATCTACGAGCGGACGGGACGCATCAAGGGGAGGCCTGGCTCCATCACCCAGATGCCCATCCTGACCATGCCCAACGACGACATTACCCACCCCGTGCCTGATCTCACAGGCTATATCACGGAGGGACAGATCGTGCTCAGCCGCGAGTTGGCCGCACGGGGGATATATCCGCCGATAAACGTCCTGCCTAGCCTCTCGCGGCTGATGAAGGACGGCATAGGCAAGGGGCGCACCAGGGAGGACCACCCTCACATCGCCAACCAGCTTTACGCCGCTTACGCCCATGCCCAGGACGTCCGCGCCCTGGCCGATGTGGTGGGAGAGGAAGAGCTCTCGGAGATAGACAAGCGTTATCTGAAATTCGGCGAGGCCTTTGAGAAGAGGTTCGTAAACCAGGGAAGCGACGAGAACAGATCCATCGAGGAAACCCTGGACTTGGCCTGGCAGATAGCGGCCATTCTACCCAAGGAGGAGCTATCGCGGGTGAGCGAGGAGGAGGTAGAGCGATACTTACCTCGCTGAGGGGAGGGAAAAGATGCCGCAGATAAAGACAGCGCCCACGCGCAGCAACTTGCTTCGCCTAAAGCGCGAGCTGGCCCTGGCACAGGAAGGCTATGAGCTGCTGGACGAGAAAAGGGAAGCGCTCATCATGGAGGTTATGGGCATGGTGCAGGACGCCGAGGCGGGGGTTAAGGAGATGAACAGAAGATTAGACGCCGCCTACAAAGCCCTGCGCCTGGCTAGGATGAGCGTGGGCACCGAGAAGCTGGAATGGATCGCCCTTTCCGCCCTAAGCGAACCTCAAGTTAGAATTGCCCAGCGCAGCATCATGGGCGTGTCCGTGCCCATAGTGGAAATGGGCAAGGAGGCACCGCCTCTGCAATATGGGCTTGGCGATACCACTGCCGCCCTAGACGAGGCTGTGAGAAGATTCCACGATCTGCTGCCCTCCGTCTGCCAGGTGGCTGAGATGCTCACCGCTGTCTGGAGGTTGACCAGGGAGATCAAAAAAACGCAGCGGCGAGTCAATGCCCTGGAAAACATCTTCATCCCAAACTATCAAGCCACCTTGAAATTTATCGAAGAGACACTAGAGGAAAAGGAGCGCGAGGACCTTTTCCGAATGAAGCGGTTAAGAAAAAGTTGATGGCCTTCAGCTCGTAGGAGGGGGAAATGGGCGATAGGGCAAAGTTCACAAGCATCCTGGTCCCGACCGACGGCTCCGAATATTCCGTAGCGGCCGGCAAATTGGCCATTGACATGGCCGCCTTTCACAAGGCCCGCCTCACCTTCATCTACGTCATAGACGAGGCCATCATAGACGAACTGGCTCGCTCTTCCGAGAAGACGCGTCAAGAGATACGACGGGAATTGGCGGAGAGCGGTCGGCGTTACCTCGATTACCTGGCCAGGCTGGCCCAAAGGCGCGGCATCACAGCGGAAAAGGTGCTGCGGGAGGGAACGCCCCACATGGAAATAGTGGATGAGGCCAGGAAGAGGATGGCGGATTTAATCGTGATGGGGCATGTGGGCCGGCGCGGCCCCCGACGCATCCTTATCGGCAGCGTAGCCGAGAGGGTCATCGAATACGCCGAATGTCCGGTTCTTATCACTAAGAAAGAGAGGTGAGCCTATATGGAGAAGCTCAAAATAGGCGGCATCCTGTACAAAACCGACTTGTCCGAGATAGGAGTGATGTCCATCCCCGATCGCCCCGGCATCGCTGGAGCCATTCTCAAAGCCCTGGGCGATAGAGGCATCAGCGTGCGTTTCATTGTCCAATGCATTGACCCCCATAAGCTCTCCCATGTACTGCTTTGCGTGGCCGAGGAGGACCTAGAAGACGCCCTGTCCACAATTAAGGACATTCAATCGGACATCGGCGCCCAGACGGTGATCCATAAGCCTCGGGTGGGAATGATCTCCATCTTCGGGCCCGAATTCCAGGAAAGGCCCGGCCTGGCTGGGGCCATGTTCTCAGCTCTGGCCTCCGTGGGGATAAACATCCAGGCCATCAGCAGCTCCATCGCTACCGTCTCCTGTTTGATAGACGCCGATCGCGTGCCCCAGGCCGTTGAGGTCCTTCACCAGACCTTTGAAATAATATAAAAACGTCATCCGAGAAGCTATGAAGAAATCCAATGATTTACTGAAGACCAAGGAAGCTTTATCCAAACTGGGGGAACTCGCCAAGGAAAAGCTCTATCGGCCGCAGGTGGTCGAGATCAGCGCCGCCCTCCAGACCTGGGAGGCCCTCTCGGCCTTCGAGGAGCTGATCGAGGAGTATCGGTACCAGCCCGAAATTCAAAGCGTGGGCACCGTGCTCCACATCGGCGACGGCATCGCCATCGTCTCGGGCCTGAGCGATGTGATGGTGGACGAGCTCTTGGAGTTCCCCGGCGGGCTCATGGGTTTAGCCCTTAATCTGGACCACGGCCATGTCGGCTGTGTACTATTGGGGCCGGACGAGGGAGTGAAGGCCGGCGACATGGTTAAGAGCACCGGCAGGCTGATCCAAGTGCCGGTGGGTGAGGCGCTCCTCGGCCGGGTGGTAAACGCCCTGGGACAGCCCATTGATGACAAAGGGCCCGTGGAGGCCACTAAGTTCCGCTTCATCGAGACGGAGGCTCCTGGTGTGGTGGATCGGATGCCCGTCAGCGAGCCCCTGCAGACGGGGATCAAAGCCATTGATGCGGTGATCCCCCTAGGCCGGGGGCAGCGGGAGCTCCTCATCGGCGACCGCCAGATAGGAAAGACGGCCGTGGCCGTGGATACCGTCCTCAACCAAAAGGGGACCGACGTCAAGTGCATCTACGTCTGCATCGGCCAGAAGATGTCCACCGTGGCTCAGATCGTGGAGACCTTCGAGAAGTACGGGGCCATGGAGTACACTACCGTGGTGGTGGCCAGCGCTGACGAACCTCCGGCACTTATCTACCTGGCCCCCTACGCCGGCTGCGCCATGGCCGAGGAGTTCATGTACAGCGGCGGCCACGCCCTCATCATCTACGATGACCTCTCCAAGCATGCCGTCGCCTACCGCACGCTCTCGCTTCTCCTGCGACGCCCGCCGGGGCGGGAGGCCTACCCCGGCGACATCTTCTACATCCACTCCCGCCTCCTGGAGAGAGCGGGTAAATTAAAAGAGGAGTTGGGTGGCGGCTCGATGACCGCCCTGCCCATCGTGGAGACCAAGGCGGGAAACGTCGCCGCCTACATCCCCACCAACCTCATCTCCATCACCGACGGCCAGATCTACTTCTCCACCGACCTCTTCAACCGAGACTTCAAGCCGGCCATTGACGTGGGCCTCTCGGTCTCGCGAGTTGGAGGAGCGGCCCAGAACCGGGCCATGAGATATGTCTCCAAACGACTGCGGCTGGACATCGCCCAGTATCTGGAACTGCAGATGTTTGCCAAATTCGGGGCCGAGCTGGATAAGACTACCAGAGCCCGGTTGGCACGGGGCGAGCGAGTGATGGAGATATTGAAACAACCCCAGTATTCCCCTATGCCTGTGGAAGAGGAGATAGCCATCATCTTCGCCGCCAGCCAGGGCTATTTGGACGATGTGCCTTTGGAGGAGATAAGGGACTTCGAGCGCCAGCTCCTGAGATTCCTGCGGGAGCATTATGAGCCCCTGCTCTATCGGCTGGCCGCGGGCAACTGGGACAGGGAGATAGAGGCGGAGCTGCGGAAGGCCATAGAGGAGTTCAAAGCCAGCTCAGTATCAACTTGATGGCAAGTTAAAGGTAAGGAATGCCTATGCGGTTAGATTCGAGCTCTTTCACTTTCGAAGGGGGTAACGTGGGTTGCCTTCTCATCCATGGCTTCCGTGGAAGCCCCCAAGAGATGCGCGGCCTGGGAGAGCTCTTAGCGGAGAAGGGATTCACCGTCGTGGGCGTGCGCTTGGCCGGGCACGGCGATAATCAAGAGGTGTCGAAGACCACCTGGCGCGATTGGGTGGCCTCTGCCAAGGAGGGCCTGCAGGAGCTGGAGGGACGCTGCCGCCGGGTCTTCGTGGTCGGCCTCTCCGTAGGCGGGCTTATCGCCCTCTACCTCGCCATGCAGCACCACATCGAGGGGACCGTTATAATGTCCACGCCGATCTCTCTGAAAAGCTGGCAGGTACACCTCATATCCATCCTAAAGTACCTCATGCCCTGGCTTTTCTGCGTGGTCAGCATCGTCGAGCTGATGCGCTATGTGAGGGAGAACCTGTCGCGGGTGAGGGTACCCGTCCTGGTCGTGCAAGGCGTTAAAGATCGCCACGTCCCCCCGGGCCACGCCCGTTACATCCACGACCACCTCGGTTCGGAGGACAAGGAGCTGGTCTGGTTCCCTAACTCCGGCCACGCCATCACCCTGGACGGTGAAAGGGAGTTGGTCTGGGCCACGGTCTACGACTTCATCGTCAGCAGGGGCAGCGCTTGAGGACATCCTAAGCGGGAGCGAGATGGCGGATATAGCCGAATTGCAAAGCCGTTTGAACAACCTGAGGGCCATTGAGCATCTCGTCCGCTCCATGCGGGCCATGGCAGCCATCAGGTGGCGTCGGGCGCGCCACAGGCTGAAGAGCGCCCAAAGCTACGCCGCCGAGGTACAGAGGTTGCTCAACATCGCCGTTCAATATCCCAGCCCCCTTGTCTCGCCAGGCGGAATGCTTCCGCATACTCTGGAAGCGCAAAAGGTTACAGCGCTTATCGTCATCACCTCCGACAGGGGCTTGTGCGGCGCTTTCAATTTCTCCTTGGTGGGCTTCGCCACCGACTTCATCGAGCGAGAGCGGGAGATGGGCCGCCAAGTCAAGATCATCGCCTTAGGGCGGTACGGGGAGAAATTCTTCCGTAAATCCGCCTATGAGGTCATCTATGCTCATCCCCTACCCCTGACCCAGGCTATTTCCTTCTTAGAGACACGGGAGATCTCGGAGAAGGTAGAAGAGCTTTATCAGCAGGGGGAGTTCGACCAGCTTTACCTCATCTATAATGCCTTTGTCGCCTTCGGTCGCTATCGGCGAGTGGAGATAAGGCTCCTGCCGCCGGAGTTGACCGTCCCACCTCGGGCGGCGGAGAAACCAGAGCATCTCATCGGCGGCGACATAGCTGAGCTGCAACGCTACCTCCTGTCCGAGCATCTGGCGGTGCAGGTTCACCTGGCCCTGGTAGAATCTATGGTCAGCGAGCAGGGGGCGCGCCTTCAGACCATGGAAGCGGCCCTGAACAACATCCAGGACAGGATCGAGAGGCTTATGCTGGAATACAACGTAGCCCGGCAGGAGAACATCACCCGAGAGGTACTGGAGATAGCGGCCGGAGCGGAGGCTTTAGGCCCGAGGTTTAGAGGAATTCAATGAAAGCTAAAGATATTATGTATACCAAGGTGATCACCGTCAAGCAGACGGCCACCTTACGGGAGCTGAATGAGGTTTTCCAGCGCTATAAAATCACCGCCGTCCCCGTCGTTGACGATGAGAACAGGGTTGTGGGGATGGTCACTGAGGGCGACCTCATTCGAGCTATACTCCCCAGCTATTTAGAGCTTCACGAAGACTCGCTTTACCTCCACAATTTCGAATATTTGGAGGAGAGAGTCCACCACGTGGAGAACATGCAGGTCAAGGAGATCATGACCCCCAGCGTTATCAGCGTGACCGAGGATACGCCAATTCTAAAGGTGGGTTCTATCTTTTTGCTCAAGAGGATAGAGCGCATTCCGGTGATGAGGGGCGACAACTTGGTAGGTATCATCAGCCGTTCCGATATCTACCGGGCCATCTTCGGGGAGATCGAGGAGGAGTTGGAAAAGGCGCCGCGGGAGTATCGCATCCTGGTCTCTTTGGCACATCCTGCCTCACTCAAGACGCTGATGACCCTGGCCACAGCCATCGCCAGGGCCGAAAGAGGGGAGGTATTGGCCCTTCACGTGGCTCGGAGGTTGGAGCCCGACAACCCCCTTCTCAAGGAGGCGGCGGCGTATCATAGCCACAATGCCCCTGTACACACCCTGCCGCGGATGGGGCGCGACGTAGGGGAGGCCATCGTCGCCGCTGCAGCGGAGGGAAAGGCCGATCTCCTCATGCTCGGCTGGAGGGAGGAGGCCCCCTCCAAAGAGGAGGCCGTGGTGGGGAAGGTGCTGGGTTATGTCATTGAGCACAGGCCCTGCGACCTGGCCATCGTTCGCGACCGGGGGTTGGAGAAAGTGGAACGCATCCTCGTCCCCACGGGGGGCGGCCCCAACGCCGTTCTGGCGGCCAGGATCGCCCTCGCCATGGCCAAGGCCCACCAGGGGACGGTCACCATGCTCTACGTCCGTCGGCCGGGAGGCGACAGGAGGGCGGGCGAGCGGGCGATAGCCCGTACCCTGGCCAATCTGCCGACCGAGCGGCCCGTCGAGCGCAGGGTGGTCGTGGGCGATGTGGTGAAAGAGGTGATAAAGCAGGCCGAGGATCACGACCTGGTCCTCATCGGGGCTACGGAGGAGGGATTCTTCAAGCGCATCGTCTTCGGCAACATCCCAGAGGGCATCGCCAGGGGTTGTGCGAGGACGGTGGTGATAACCAAGCGCCGCGCGGGGGCGCTGAAATCCTGGCTGCGAGAGCTTCAGAGGCCAAAAGGGTAGCCCCAAATGGAGGAGGATGTCCCCTTTCGAGTTGTACCTGACCGCCATGGCTCACGGCGGAGAGGCCATCGGGCGGCACGAAGGAAAGGTGATCTTCGTACCCTACGCCATCCCCGGCGAGGAGGTCCTGGTCGAGATCGTCGAGGAGAGGCGGCGCTATGCCCGCGCACGTCTGGTAGAGGGCCTCTTGCCCTCTCCCCATCGGGTTAAGCCCCCCTGCCCCCACTTCGGCCGGTGCGGCGGCTGCCACTGGCAGCACATCGCCTACCGGGCGCAGCTCGACTACAAGCGCCAGATCCTGTGCGATCAATTAGCTCGCATCGGCGGGCTCCCCGAGGCCCCAGTCAGGCC
>Ga0116200_10000724_pt1 | contig 11637 bp, 11 predicted proteins | sample Mar14436cmmetaG_FD_94478 | JGI IMG/M metagenome (GOLD analysis project Ga0116200, IMG submission 94478) | Marine hydrothermal vent microbial communities from Guaymas Basin, Gulf of California to study Microbial Dark Matter (Phase II) - Marker... ... | reverse complement strand
TATTCCGACGGCTGCATGGCAGGCGGATTTGATGCCTCCGATGATGACTGCTTCGCCGAATACATGACGGTGAAAACACCGCACGGTGCCTTTGCCGGTATATGGAATACACGCTACGGATGGGGGGCCGGGCAGGACCCGCCGTATGACATTATTGACTACGGTTCCCAGCGTTTTGCGCGGGAATTCTGGGATGCAATCTTCGGAGAAAACATAAAGGAGCTCGGGAGGGCAAACCAGGATTCCAAGGAGGACAACATATGGCGTATCAACGAGCTGGTGATGCGGTTCTGCTTTTACGAGATAACGCTCTTCGGCGACCCTGCTGCCATTCTGAAGGATGTTGATTTTCACGCACCGGAAAAACCCGATATGCCTGCAGGAGAGGCGAATGGAAAAATAAACGTGGTGTATTCATATGAAAGCGGGGCAATTGATGAGGATGGAGATAGGCTCTACTATTTGTGGGATTTTGGTGACGGGACAAGCACATGGTCTGGCCCCCATGCATCAGGGGAAAAGACCAGTGTCAGTCATACATGGAGCAGGAAGGGAACATATCAGGTGAGGGTGAAGGCAAAGGATATGTACGGAAGGGAGAGCGAATGGAGCGATCCCCTGCCCGTGTCAATGCCGCTCTTTAACTGCATGCCACTGCTTGAGAAACTGATTGAGTGGCTGCATGCCATCAGACTCCTTCGTTTCCCCTGGGAATGGCTGGGTGCCTCCTGAACTTCAGGGCCCATCTCTGGTTGACAAAAAGCTTCAGGATGGTACGGACATGGCATCGTTCTTCATACTTGATTACATGGTGGGCTCGGAACTGTGGGAGGAGGCTGTGAAAAAGGGCATAATCCGGGAGGATGAATATATCGTGGAGGGCGGCACCCGCCATGGGATGGGGAAATTCACCCGCAGCGAACTTGAGAAGTGGAGGGAACGGGCAGACCATGAGTTCTACATGCGAAAGGGATACATTGCGCACGAATTCAGGAAATTCCTGTCATTGAGGAAGCCCTACATGCTGAAATGCGCGGAAACCCTTTTTGCCTGCACCCGATGCCTGCGGAAATCCTCAAAACACCGGAATACGGAACAGGAATGTAGCAATTGATATCCCCGTTGCAGATATCGTGGTCAGAAAGGGAGTGGTGATCTGAGTACCCCTCAAAACTTTTAAATCACTCCCTCATTTAAGAAGGATGATTATTGCAGAGTTTGCCATATTCCCCACATCAGAAGGGGCATCGGCCAGCAGATACGTCAAAAGGGCGCTGGAAGCCATCCGAACAACTGGTATCAGATATGAAACGGGAGCAATGGCAACGGTCATGGAAGCAGAAAGTCTTGATGAGATATTTGAGGCGGTGAAAAGAGCCCATGAAGCCATCGTTTCAATGGGCGTGAAGAGAATCCATATCGACCTGCGCATTGACCACCGTCTTGATAAGGAAATATCCATTGCATCAAAGAAGAGGGCGATACAGTGATGGAGATATGGACAGAGAAATACCGGCCGAAAACACTGGACGAGGTGGTGGGACAGAAACATATCATCAAGAGTTTGAAGGCATATGCCAAATCGGGGGCGATACCCCACATGCTCTTTGCAGGCCCCGCAGGAACGGGAAAAACCACCTCGGCACTGGCCCTTGCCCGGGAATACTATGGAGAGCGGTGGAAGGAAAACTTCGAGGAGCTGAATGCCAGCGACGAGCGTGGGCTCGACGTGGTGCGGGGAAGAATCAAAAATTTTGCGCGCACCGCTCCCATCGGCGGGGCATCATTCAAAATCATCTTTCTGGACGAGGCCGATGCGCTCACCCCCGACGCCCAGGCGGCGCTGCGGAGGACCATGGAACGATATACGGCAACCTGCCGGTTCATCCTCTCCTGCAATTACAGCAGCAAGATAATCGAGCCCATCCAGTCGCGGTGCGTGGTGTTCCGGTTTTCCCTTGTGGATGAGGAGGACATCGCACGGTATCTTTCCACCATTGCCGAGAGGGAGGGCCTTGAAATCACAGAAGACGGTATGAAATCGTTGCTCTATGTTGCCAGCGGTGATATGCGAAGGGCCATCAATGCCATGCAGGTGGCCGCAAGCCTCTCAAAAACCATCGATTCAGAGGTGGTGTACAGGATGGCTGCCGTTGCCAAGCCGGAGGTGGCCAAAAAAATGATGGAGGCAGCACTGGAGGGAAACTTTCTCGGGGCACGGGACATTCTGGACACCATGCTCATAAATGACGGCCTTTCGGGAGAAGATGTGATAAAGGGGTTGCATGATGTTGTCTTTGATATGCCGATTTCTGAAATAAAAAAGGCCGAGATAATCGACAGAATGGGTGAGGTGGAATTCCGGATTGTGGAGGGCAGCAACGAGCGCATACAGCTTGAAGCACTCCTGGCCTACATTGCAGCAAAGGGGAAAACGTAGCAGGATACGCACGTTTATATAATCACGCACCTTTTTCACTAAATGGGCCCCGAATTTATCGAGATGGATTATATCCGCCCCCATACCATTGTGAAAAGAGCGTACCAGGTTAACATTTTCAATGCCGTAAAGGACAGAAATGCACTGGTGGTGGTTCCCACGGGACTCGGAAAAACGGTCATTGCATTCATGGTGATTGCCCATCGCATCCCCCATGGAAAGGTGCTGTTTCTGGCTCCCACAAAGCCGCTGTGCGAACAGCACCATGCATCCCTTTTGAAACTCACCACGCTGGATGATGTGTTTCTGATAACAGGAGAGAAAACAAAAAAGGGAGAAAGAGAGGAAATCTACCGGAGGGCGCAGGCCATTGTGGCCACACCCCAGACAATTGCAAACGATTTGAACGAAATTGATATGGGTGAATTCAGCCTGGTCATCTTCGACGAGGCACACCGTGCGGTGGGAAATTATGCCTATGTTCCCATAGCGGAGGAGTGCGTGCTGCATGGTGTGCAGATACTCGGCCTCACTGCCTCTCCGAGAAGTGATGCCGCACGGCTGAAAGAGGTGATAACCCATCTGGGCATCGAGGCCATTGAAGTGAGAACGGAAGACGACCCCGATGTGAAACCGTATCTCCCGCCCAGAATCATCCGGTGGAAAATGATTGATATGCCCCCCGAGATGAAGGCCATGGCCGCACGGATAGAGGCTCTCAAGGCTGATTTTTTGATTGAACTGAACAAATACTACAAGCTTCCCACCTCCCCGAAGCGGGTCACCAAAAAGATGCTCATTGATGCACAGAAAAAGCTTCAGCAGAGACTTGCAAAGGGCGGGAAAAGCCTCTACGGCGCCGTGAGCGTGGTCTCCACCCTCATAAAGGTCTATCATCTGAGTGATATGCTCACAAGCCAGGGTGTGGAGGCGGCAAAGACATACCTCAAAAAAATCGAGAAGGATACCTCAAAGGCGGCAAAGAGGCTGCGGAAAAATGCCCATTATCAGGAGGTGAAACGGGCGCTTGCATATGTAGAGCTGAGCAATCCAAAACTGATGTTCACCAGAGAAATTGTGGGGCGGCACTTTGCAAAGAAGAGGGATGCCCGGGTGATGGTCTTTGCCGAGTATCGTGACACCATCGATGTCCTCTTCAACGAGCTGAATCGCATGCCCGGTGTACGTGCCGCAAAATTCATCGGGCAGGCAAAGGGGAGCGGCGACGGCATGAGCCAAGATGAGCAGAAAAAGGTGATACAGGCATTCAGGGATGGCGCATACAACGTGCTCATATCCACCAGCATAGGCGAGGAGGGCATCGACATACCGGCCACAAGCCTAGTGCTGTTCTACGAACCGGTGCCATCGGCCATTCGCCATATTCAGCGACGGGGAAGGACTGCCAGAGGGGGTCTGCCAGGAGAGGTATACATTCTTATCATGCGGGGCTCACGGGATGAGGCATATTACTGGAGCAGCAGGCGAAAGGAAAGGAAAATGCTCTCTCAGATACAGCGATTGAAGGAGATGCTCGAGGGCACCCCACGCAGGAGGGAGAAACCGAAAAGGGAAATACCGCCTTCCGGTGGCTCGGAGGGTCAGGCAACGCTCGATGCATGGTGGTGACGGTTTTATTCACTGTCAGATGACCCCACGGTGAGCAAACATTTAATAGTTTGTGCTCTATAATGATGTGCAGAGGATAGTTCTTGCTGTTGCATCGTTGCTCCTTTTGATTCCCCTCACTCCCCTGTACGGTTCGGATGAGATAATTGTGGAAAATGGAGAGCGCATCCAGGATGCAATAGATGCCGCCCATGCCGGTGATATCATTCATGTAAAAGAGGGGCTCTATCGCGAGAATCTGATGATAAACAAAAGCATCACCCTGGTGGGAACGGGCACTGTCATCATAGATGGGATGGGTGACACCGCAATTGAGATGATTGCAGATGGAATTGTGGTGAAACACATCTCATGCACCAATGCCAGCGGCACCATCATTTCTGTCACTGGAAGAGATGCCCGAATAGAGAACTGTACGGTGTACCGCGGGAGATACGGCATAGTGGCCCGCAATGCGATAATCAGGAATTGCACCGTGCATACATGCGGCGGAGGGGTGGTACTGAAGGACAACAATGATGTACAGGGATGTCATGTGTATAAATGCGGGCTGGGCGTAGAAATTGCAGGCGATAAAAACGTGGTGAAGAATTGCACGGTCCACACCTGCGGCGTGGGCATCCATCTTGAAGATGCATCGGAGAACATCGTGGGCTCATGCACCATCTACAAAAACAACAACAATCAGGGAGGCATTTTTCTGCTTCGCTCATCACAGAACATCATTACCAACTGCACCGTAAGTTATGGGAGTTTCGGCATACGACTGATTGAGAGCAATGACAACACCATCACAGAGAACACAGTGTTCAACAACAGATACGGCATAAAGATGGAATATTCCAGGGAAAACAGGGTGGCACGGTGCCTGCTCTCCCGCAACCGATTCGGAGTGACACTCGATAACAGCAGAAATATCGCCATTCACTACAATGACATTGAGAAAAGTCAGATGTATTCGCTGGATGCGCTGCGTTCCACCTGCGATGCACGGTTTAACTGGTGGGGAAACGTGCTCCCGGGAAAAATGCATGTGGTGCTGAGTGCAATACGATATATGCCATGGCTTTCCAGCCCCCTGCATAATGGGAGTGATGTCCCGGAAATCGTGCATCTGAGGGAAGGAAAGGAACCGCATGCTGCTCCCGTACCTTCATGGGGAAAAATGCGTATTACCGCAATCGACTTCGACCCGCTGGTTGATATAAAAGCGAAGGTGAAAATAGAAAGGGCAAGGAGCATCGGAGGAGAGAAGAAGGTGAGCATGGCGGTTTCCATAGACGGAGCGCGAGAGGTAATTTCCTTTACCGGTGATGAGCTGCTGAACATCACCGTATGGCAGGATGTGGATGATGCGAAACAGGATGTTATCATTACATTTGCCATGGGTGCAGAAAGAAAGCAACTGACCTATGACCTTGCCCGGGGAGACTGGTACGGCGATGACTCACGTGGCGATGCAGACGGCTACGGCCACATCCGTTTCACCGGTGCGGAAGTGTGGTTTACCCTGGGGTACAATGATTATGATAAGGATGGTCTCACCCACTGGGAGGAGATGAACATCTATCACACCAACCCCCTGGTGGACGATAGAGGCCGTGATTATGACGGTGACGGCCTCCCAATTGAGTGGGAGGATAGGTACGGCTTTAGTGATTTTTATAGAGAAAATCACAGCATTGATTATGATGGTGACGGTCTGAATGATTATGAGGAATATGCCATGGCACCGCTGTTTTCCGACCCCTTTGCCAGGGATATTTTTGTGGAAGTGGATTACATGAAGGGCTATGAAATGTATGAGGAGAGCATCCAGATGCTCTACGATGCCTTTGCGGCGCACCACATCACACTGCACATTGAGGTGGACGAGGAGCTGCCCTACAAGGAACACCTCTACTATCGGGATGAACGGGAGATATACTGGGATCATTTTTTACACGGCAATGTGAGTAACTCCCGACTCGGTGTGTACCACTATGTAATTCTGGGCTCGTACGGTTCATCGCGGAGGGGAGGTCATGCGTTCGTGGGTTTTGAAAACCTGGATTCGTTCATGCTCGCCGGCCAGTACATGAATGACTGGCGGACCGGGAGCAAAAGAAAGGTGGCATATGCGAGCCTTTTCATGCATGAGCTGGGTCATACACTCGGGCTATTCGACGATACCTTCGGCGGCATTGACAACGAGAGCTGCAATGCCCCATGGCTTCCGGGATTCTGGAAATACCGGAACTACCACAGCTGTCTGAATTACCGGTATGCCTTTCAACTGGTGGACTATTCCTCAGGAGCACATCTGATACATGACTTTGACGACTGGGGATCCATCAACCTCGGCTTTTTCAAGGATTCCTTTTATTATCCGTGAGTTTCATATACACGGGTCCGAGCACGGCATACAATATGGTGGACACCAGAAGAAGGAGAATAAATTCCTCCCTTCCCGTCATGGCCGAAAAGATGATGATGCATGCGGCGATGGCAAAGAGGCGCTCGATTCTCGGATAGGATAGCGGAGCAAGCATGATGACTGCAAGGAAAACCATGCCGAGAAGAACGCTCCAGAGCGGAAATAGCAGGTAGGAGGTGCTCACAAGGATAATGGCTGCCGCGGGCGTGGTGATGCCCATGAAATAGTCTCCTGAACTGAAGTGGTAGTTTATCAGGTGAAGTATTCCCCCAATGAGATAGAGGGAAGCGGCTGCAAAAAACATCACATCGATCTGGATATCGTACCTTGCATACGCAAAAATGCAGGGAGCAACACAGAAGGAGACAATGTCGGCAAACTCATCTATGTATCTCCCCAGATACCCGCCGTGCTTCCGTGCCACCACACCATCCATGCCGTCGGCAAGGACAGCCAGCAGAATGAAAATGAAGGAGTAATGTGCCTCCCCGCCAAGTATCAGAAATATGGAAAAAAGCCCGAATATGCCATTCAAAATTGTGAATGAGTCAGCAGGCGATAGTTTCCGTAAAATGTTTTCATTATCCATAAAAATGCCGCCGGAGGGAATTGAACCCTCGACCTCCAGATCTTCAGTCTGGCGCTCTCCCTGCTGAGCTACAGCGGCCTGTTCAGCGCATCTTCAAGTTTTTTCAGCCTTTCTATCATATCATGGAGCGTGTGTTTGAAATCATTGATGAACTGGTGTGCCCTTTCTGTGGTGAATGCACCGTTTGACGAAGGCAGTATGAGGCCGTGGTTCTCCAGAATCCTGAGAGAATACCGTACCTTGTGTGGTGGAAATCCGGTCATCTCCGACAGCTTTATTATCCCTATCGGCCCCTTATCTGCTATTATTTTCATTATGCGCAGATGTCGCTCCATGACCTCTATTTCTTCCTGCAGCCTTGTTATGATACTTTTCTCCGACACAATTTGGTAATAGTGAAGGGATAATAAAAATATTGCTATTTGATGGAGGTGTCTATGCGGGCTGCTCCTGCTCCTCCACTTCTATTCTGCACGGCGTTGGCAGCTTTGCTATGGCCCTCTTTAGCGCGCTCTTTGCATACACCACATTTTCAGGGTTTGTCCATATGGAAATGAGTTTCTGCCCGGACCTCACGCGCGCAGCCGTCCCCACCGCCTTTCCGTACGCCTTCCGCATGCCCTGTGAGACACGGTCAGCACCCGCCCCGGTTGCCTGCTTGTTTTCCCTGATAACCACATGCGGATAAATGCGAATCTTCATGTGGTAGTTGGACTTTCCTGCATTCTTCATGATGTGGCGGTTGGCTGCGATACGTGCTGCCTCGAGGGCACGGTGCAGTATGTTGCAGCTCTCCTTTGCAATGAGGGATATTTCCACCGGGAACACCGCAGTGAGGTCTCCAAGGTCAAACTGGGTGATACGTGGATTAGGAACACCGCCGAGGTACTCCTTCCTGGTTGTCACTCGTCCTCTGATGTCGCGGTACATTCGTGCAGGCTTTCGGGCCATGAAAGGACATGAACATTTGTTATATAAAGGTAATGGAACGGGATTTTGCAATCACGGGCAATGCTGAAGGAGAAGGATGCGTATCGCCTCAGTTTCGTGGCGTGCATGAGTGGAAAGTGCTCATATGCCTGCCTCCACACTCCTTTTTATATTGATATCCATTATAATTCAATGTTTCGCATTCCCACCATACTCGATGCCGACGAACTGCTCGATAAGGCATTTGGCAGAGCAAAAAAGATAACCACCGGCACCCCGAAAACGAGGGCAGTGGGTAAACTTATGGCAGTGAAAAAAACACTGGACACCACCCTGGATAAATATGTGAGGGCATTCCCTTCGTTTGACAGCCTGCATCCCTTTTACCGGGAGCTCATTGATATAACCATTGGAATGGATAAACTGAAAAAATCTCTCGGCGCCGTGGACTGGGCGCGGAAAAAGGTGAATACGATTTCCAATAAAGCCATCAAAAAGGCAAAGAGAGCGGAGGATGCGATCCAGGTGCTCAAGGAAACATACGGGAGAATATCCTCAGTACTGTACCAGATAAATGACCACCTCGTTTTTCTGGAGAACGCACGGCGAACACTCAGAAAAACCCCCTCCATTGACATGGAAACCCCCACCGTCATACTGGCAGGATACCCGAATGTGGGCAAGTCATCGCTCCTCAAACTGCTGTCATCGGCCGAGCCGGTTATCGCCTCCTATCCCTTCACCACCAAGGGTCTTGTGCTCGGCCATGTGGAAATAGATGAGAGATACGAGAAAAGAAAAATACAGTTCATCGAGGCGCCCGGCCTCCTCGACCGACCGCATGAAAAAAGAAATGACATAGAACGGCAGGGAATCACGGCCCTCCGCTATCTCCCCGACCTGGTGGTATTTATCGTTGATGCCTCACTTCACTGCGGTTACACACTGGAAAGCCAGCTCAACCTTCTCGAAGAAATCAGAGATGAATTTGATGTGGAAGTCATCGCGGTGGAAAATAAGGCCGACATCACCGGCGGCGCAACCGATTTTCTGAAGGTTTCCTGCACCACTGGCCATGGTGTAGCACAGTTAAAAAGAGAAATAATGGAAAAACTGGAGCTACTCTGATTTTTTCTTCTTATCTTCTGCTATTTCTTCTTCAGCAGTTTCTTCAGGTGTTTCTTCAGGTGCTTCTGCTGGTACCTCTTCTGCCGGGTCTTCTTCCTCTTCAGCGGCCTCTTCGATAACTTCTTCAGGTTCCTCTGGTTCTTCTTCAGATGGCTCTTCTGCTGGTTCTTCCTCTTCAGGTGTTTCTTCTGGGATTTCTTCTTCCTCTGAAGGTTCTTCTGCCGGCATTTCCTCGACTTCTTCTTCAGTGGTTTCTTCTGCGGCTTCTTCTTCACCCTCCGGCGTTTCCTCAGTCTCTTCTGAAGGTTCTTCAGGTGTTTCTTCCGGTGCTTCCTCGGACGGTTCTTCTTCTGGTTCCTCGGCAGCTTCCTCTTCCTTTTCTTCTTCAGGTTTTTCTTCACCCTCTGGTGCCGTTTCAGCCGCCTCTGCCTCCTCTTCCTCCTTTATTACCTCAATGGTCGGTGCCTCAAGGAGTTCTGATTTATGAACTTCCACCCGCTTCACGGGGAAAATGACCTTTGCCATTTTGTATGTCTGCTTTCCTATCTCTCCATCCAGCATGGCCTTTACAAAATCATTGAGCGTGTTGTTTGCGGCCAGCGTCTCGATCACCTGCCGCATCACTCCCCGTATGGCTGCCTTCTGGGATGTCTGAATCCGCTTGTTCGTGTAGGCAGAGGGCTTGACCCGTATCCTTTTTCCATCCTTCGTGATGACGTCAAACACGCCGTCTATCTTTGACTTGTGCCTTCGTGCCATCCGTTTCACATAGTCGGTGGTGGTTTCGTGACCAACGAATGCAGTGCGCGCTTCAAAACCGCTCACATCAACGACCTTAAACAGTAACTTTATGTGTGCCTTGGCAAAATCTCCGGTGAATTCCTGCATGGATGCTTCCACCACCCTCCCCATCACCTTTTCAGGAGTATCTGACGGTGTTTCGGCTATCTTGGCCTTCCCGAACAGTGTGGGCGCCAGCACAGAATACCAGTTCTTCGCTGCCTTTTTCTTTTTCCGTTCTGCCATCAACGTGTAATGCCGTTTATTATATAAATAAATTGGTCGTGCTTCACCTGTCCACCGCTCCTTTTACCCATGCGATACGCATCCTCATGCGCCCTTCTCCTTCAACTGCCGTTCCGACTCCTTGAGTTCTCTTCCCTGCACTTCTTTTCTGAGTTTTTCCTCCTTCACTGCCTGCTCATGCTGTCTGTTCCCTGTTCTCCCCTTCAGCCTGCACGCTATGTTCTTTATGACCTCATCGGGGCCATAACATACGATGGTATCTCCCTTCATCACCCGTGTTTCCCCATCCGGTGCGCCAAAATATTTCTCTTCCTTTCCTATTTTCCGATAAATCCCCAGCACCAGCACCCCCTCCTCATCGAACCTGAGGTCTTTCAGGGTCCTGTTCTCAAGCCAGCTCCCCTTTTTCACCGTAAATTCTCCTATGGAATATCCCCTGCTGATACCCAGCAGCTGCTCGTAGTCATAGATGCGAAGACTGGTAAATTTCTCCAGTGCCCGTTTGATCACCCATCTGAGTCCACGGTCAACCAGGGCTGAACGGGAAACAAGATATATTACCACCATCCCCACAGCAAGCCACAGGAGTCTCATTGTTGCCTCTTCCCTCGTCTGTCCCACGAAGGTGAGCAGCAGGGTGGCCATGGCAGACACTATTCCCACACTTCCGATGAAAATGAGCGTCCGTATGATTCTCCTCCTCACGGGGTGGGAAACCACGTATTCGGATTCCGAGGTGGTGAAACCGGTTCCGGAAAAGGCAGACTGGGCCTGAAATTTTGCCGTCTCTCTGGATAATCCCGTCATTTCCAGTGCCACCGCTCCGATTCGTATCACGAGCATTGAAAAAATCACCACTGCCAGCAGGGATATCAGTGCCATCATGCTTTTCATTTTGATAAGAAATATCCGTTTAAGAACCTATTTGTTGACGGGGCTATTTATACGGGAAGGTAAAAAAACAATTATATGCAACTTCGTCTATATATTGGATGACTCACGGTCTCGATGCCGATGCAAAGAATAAAAAGAAAAACATGAGGAACCCTTCTGGTATCAAAAAGAATACAAAAAAAGTGTTTCCATGCTTGCATCTGATATTGGAACAGCAATTGGCAAAAAACTGAGACCAAAAAAGCAGAATAAAAAATGAAATTGATTGAAATTCGGCTACACGAAAGAGAGCATGGATTGAACCTTTCTGAAAATGCCTTACTCCCTTTCATAAGAATGTGTGAAAAACGGAGAGATTGGAGAACGTGGCACCGGTGAAGTGAAAAGGCCGTATTCACTGATTGCTTGAGGACTTTCATAAGAAGGCGAAGCAGGAAGTGGTTTATCTGCCACTCTCGAGATAGCCACCGAAAACTATTTATCTAACAAGTAATATACTTTTTGTGTGGTAACAACACGAAAATAGATAAGAGGTGATGAAAATCGTAAGAAAAATACGAAGAAAGGATGAAGAAAATGATAAGG
>Ga0116200_10000723_pt1 | contig 11639 bp, 10 predicted proteins | sample Mar14436cmmetaG_FD_94478 | JGI IMG/M metagenome (GOLD analysis project Ga0116200, IMG submission 94478) | Marine hydrothermal vent microbial communities from Guaymas Basin, Gulf of California to study Microbial Dark Matter (Phase II) - Marker... ... | reverse complement strand
TCCCGACTCATAATCCACTCCACTGCTCCACGTCAAATACACATACGGATCATTGTCATACTCCGTGTTCTCGTCCATGTACGACTCCGCATGAATGTAAAACCACGTCGGCGACACCGGCGGGAACGGATCTACCCGAAGCGTGAATGGAATAAAATGCGTGAGCTGTACCCACTCCGGCACCTCCTCTATTATAATCTCAAAGCTCTTCTCTACCCTCTCAAGCGGCATCTTTATGAGTATCTCCACATCCCTACCAGATGACTCCATATCAGAGTAATGGTTGCCCTTCTCATCCACCGCAGAGACGTAAAACGCATCGTTCGGGGGTGATATCCTGGTTCCTACGTAAACAACCTTAAATCCCGTCAGTGTAACATCCTCCCCTCCCTGGACCCAATCACCGTTTTCTAAATATCCGTTAACTGACCCGTACGCTTCCGGACTTCCGATGAACTCAAGACCTGTCACTATCCTCAGCGTCTCGTTGAGCGGCTTGGCGTGGCCCTTATCCACGTCAACTCCATACTGGATGTATTCAGGACCCACGTAGTTGAAGGTGAATTTTATAGAGAAGGTTATGTCCGCCTCCAGCCTCTTCTTCTTCACATCCACACTAGATATCTCCAGGAACCCACCCGGGTCATTCTCTGTGTACCAGCTCCCAGTGCCAAAGTCATAAATCGCTCTGAGGTCCAGCCCCTGCGGGTCAAAACTTATAAAAACACTGTGCTTCGCCCAGATGTCTCCTGTGGTCTTCGGAGGCTTCACCCAGTAGGCATTAATATAGAACTTGTAGTCCCTGTACTTGGCATACAGCGTCCTCCCATCCGGACCGTCTCCACCTAAGAACTTGACCTCCCTTATCTTCGGCTTGTTCTTCATCAAGAACTTGAATGTCCTTCCCATTATTGTATCCCAATTTGAATTATAGCTTCCCATTCTATGCTGTCCGTAAAAGGCTATGTTTGCAGGCACTTTGCCCGTATACCCCTGACCGGTAGCTCCATTAAAGGAGTGAACATCTCTCTCCCAAACAGCAAAGATAACCTCAGTGGTGTCCCCCCAATAGCACGACATAAGGGCTGCGCCTTGAAAATTGCTATACCTCTCAATGGTATTCCCCCAAGGTGAGCCGCCTGATGATAAATAGACAGTCCCGGTATAACCTGTGGTAATATTTGCATAGTTACCGATGATGTAGTTAAATCTGAATCCACCATAGCCGTGTCTTGCATCCTGTCCTAATGAGAGCTCTTGTATCACCATTTTAGCATAAGCGCCATACACATAAAGGGAGATTCCGTTGTCTAATATCTGGGATTTTATTATGGACGCTTTTCCCTTGTAAAAGCCGGAATAACTGGTTTCAACTATGACCACTAACGAATAGGAGGTAAATGGAAGGGTGTTGCTCCATTGTATCTGCTCATAGCTCCAACCCTCTTTATCAGCTAGATTTTTTACCCAGTTGAATAATTCCGTCTCTGCCGAATCAGGACTGGAACCCTTTGTGGCTAGGAGAATGTCTGCCCCGGAAGCCCTCACTCCTGAAGAGGGGCTCCGCACGTTCGCCACACCCTCGGCATCCCCTGTAAAGAGAAGTGGAAGTGAGGATGTCAGAAGGATCCCTATCATCAGAAGGCACAAAATACTTTTTTCCTTTCCCGACAACTTGCTGCTCATAGATACCGCCCCCTAAAGTCTCTGCCGGCAGGTTCAAAACACAAGAGATAGAAGAACCAGACAATATATAAAACTTTTGACATCTGGTGTGTCATTCCCCATCCCCACATGATGCTGTAATGGGGGGGATTGTTCGGGCAGGAGAAGAGAGAGTAAGGGGAAGGTTATAAAGGTTTTAGCAGATATGGGATAGCGGTATGCTACCGATGAAAGAAATCAAGGGCGTTCCCGGGGACTTTGTCATACCCTCCCTCTCCATTCTCAATGGAGCAGTGGTGACTGTAATCGGGAATAGATACTCCCCTCTCAAAATAGGCAGCAGTGTAGCCTCCCCCCAGGCGGTGGCAAAAGAGCTTCTGGATCAATACGAGAGGGTCCACGTGCTAGACCTGAAGGGGATCCAGAAGGATGCCCCCCAATGGGATGTCATACGGGAATTAGCTGAGCTCGGCCCCCTGTGGGTGGACGTGGGAGCGGCCACGGGGGACAGCGTGATTGATATCATAATGGCGGGGGCTGAGGTGGCAATCCTACCTCTTAAGTTTCTGGAGAGCTTGGATGATGTGGCAAGCGCCCTTGAGCTCACAGACAACATCGCGGTGCAAGTGGACATGGAGGAGCGTATTCTAGGGCCGGTGAGGGTGAACAGATTTCGTGGCCTAAAGGAGCTCTTAGAGGAGCTCGCAATACTTGGCGTAAGGAGGATCATACTTCACGACCATCTAAACCCCCCCGCCCCGGTGGAAGAAAGCCTGAAGAGGGAGAGGGAAGGCAGAAGTGCCATTGAAATATACTGGGCCTCAAAAGATATCGCAGAGGTCGAGAAGGCCTTTAAGGCGGGTCTTAGTGGTGCTCTGATATCTTTAGGGGACCTCTTGGGAGGTGAGGATAGTGGAGATGCTGAAAAAGATAATTAAGTCCGTTTATGCTGTGGAGGGGAGGAAAAAGCTGAGAAGGAGGGAGATAGAGCTAATCCTGCAGTTCAAGCTCTCCTGGTTTGATCCCCATACCTCCAAAAAAGTAGTGGACGCGGCGGTTCAAAACTCCATACTCACTGTGGAGGGAGAATACTTCATACCTTCGGAGGATGTCATGCAAATTGAGGTGGAGCCCGACTTCACCCCGCCGAAAGACTTCGATCCCGAAAGCCTTAATGTGAACCCGCTTGAGGAGCTTATCCGGCACATAACCACCACAGTCTCCGTTCCTAAGCAGGAGGTGGTGGCGATGGCCAACAGGTATAAGGCGGAGTGGAGAATCTCTTCTGAGACCGCCTTCATTATAGCGGGCTATGAGCTAGGCGTTGACATGGGCAGATTCGTAGACGCTGCCTACAGCAGGCTATTGGCACGGGGGGTTTAGTTCCCCTTCCCCCGGGGTGGACCTCTTGGAGGAATCACTGGAATTATTTCCGGCACTGAAGCATCTGAAAGATCCCGGTCCTGCAATGGCCGTGATAGGGTTGGCTACAGAGGGCAGGGTTAAGGAGGCCCTAGAAGTGGAGGGGAGATGTGACGAGGTGTTTTTGAGGAGCTTGAAGTGGAAGGTCGCCGTGGATTACAGGCTAAAAGGCTCGGCCCCCGCCCCCCCGGGTAGGAGGGAGATACTTCCCCTCAGAAGAATGAGGTATTACAAGGCCCTTGAGGCCCTTCTCATGATCCAGGAGCTCAAGGTTCTCGGGAGTGAGATAGGCCTTCTTCAGTCGGCCTCCATGCAGGAGAGAGCCGCAAGGGAAGGTGAGAGGATTATGCGAAGCGTTGAGGCTCTATCTGGAGAGGACCCTTTTCTCTCTGCAGATTCCCTTCTCGGTAAGATAATGTTCCTAAAGGAGGTCTCACTCCAAAGAGGGCTGAATCTTCTCAGGGAGATAGAAGATTTTGCAAAGGATCCCTACCACCTTCCCCTCCTTTCCAGAGAGGGGGGAGAGATCCTACTTCTGACGGATCAGCCGGAGGAGACTCTTCGGCTCACCGCAGAGGGTGTCTCGGTTGCCGAGAAGCACGGAAACCACTGGCTCGCAGGTGAACTTCTTCTTCTTTCCGCGGAGGCCTACCAGCAGCTTGCTGAGGTATCTAGGTCGGTGGAGGAGCTCCAAAGGGCACGGGAATGCTTTGAAAGGGCCGGACAGAGGAGGGCAATGGCCCTGGCCGACCTGCAGAGGGCTCATCTCTTGGTTAGGGCGGGCAGGCTTAAGGAGGCAGGGCAGGCGCTCAAGACCGCTTCAAAGATCCTTAGAAAGAGAGGGGACCTCCACGATAGGGCCCTTCTCGCCTCGGTCCACACCCTCTATACCTTTAGAAGCTCATCGAGCAGAAGAAGAAAGAAAAAGGTGCTTCTGGGAGCGATAGAGAGATTTCCCATCAAGGAGAACCCCCGGGCATATAACATTCTCTGGGAGGCGGTGGAGGGGGAGGGGTGGCTACGGGAGGACCCTGAGACAGCCATACTCTTTGAGCGCCCCGAGGTCGTCACCCTTTCAAAGAGGGTAGCTAAAATGATTATGGAAAGCGCTAGGGAGACCTATCCCAACGAGTTTGGCGCTCTCCTTCACGGCTATCCACATGTCCACTCCCTCCAGCCCATCGTTGACGCTTCAAGAGGCAGCCGGTCATTCGTCTTCTCCCTCTGGGACCGCTTCAGCGGGAAGGCACTTGTAGCAGACGGAATGGTCCACTCACATCCCTCCGGCGTGGCCAGACCCTCCAGGGCGGACCTTTACATGTTCTCCCGCTTCAGGGTGAACTTCATCATAGGCTATCCCTTCAGCGAGGATTCCATGGCAGCATATGATTCTGTGGGGAACCGTATTGATTTCAGAATTGTGGATGACGATTAGGCCCAGTGATGAACCCCTCCGAGCTAAAGGAGGCTTCCCTCCTCCCTTTCAACCTCCCGTATGGCGCCCGCGAGGGCTACCGCTACGAGGATGAGGAGTACAGCGAAGTGTAGAAGTGCACCCAGGGGAGAGATTCTGGGCTGGGTGAAAAAGAGACGCGTCTCTCCCCGGGAGATCATGTATGCACCTAGGTTGACGAAGAGGGGCATGGCGATGAAGAGAGCTAAAACGCCGGAGAGGAGAGCGAGAACCACCCCCTCCCCAACAAGGAGTTTAGCAACTTCACCCCTGGAGAAGCCCAGGGCTTTTAGGAGCTCGACTTCTCTTCTCCTCTCCTTCATCGAGATGGTGAATGCTGACCGCAGAAGGATGTAGCCGGAGAGAAGCGAGACCGCAGAGGAGATGTAGAAGACCCCAAGAGTTGCCCTCCGAGCCCCTGAAGATATCTCCTCACCGAACCCCATCTCCTCAAGCAACGGTTTGACGGGTGTCTCTCCCCAGAGGGTTGACTCAGGGCGGGTTGCACTGCCGGCCTCAAAAGAGAAGGAGAGGGCCTGAAGCAAGAGAAGGGAGGATACAGTGAGAAGACCTATCATCGCCACTGACATGTGGGATCTGCGAAGTATGTTGGCATAGATGTATTTGAAGGGGGTGAAGGGGCCCTCTTCTTCTACCATCACATCCTTCCTCCCATCTTTCCATCCCTCAATCTAAGGACCCTATGGCAACTGGAGGCCACCACAGGGTCGTGGGTGGCCACTATAATGGCCTTGCCCTCCCTGGCAATCCTTCTTAGAATCCTCATGAGCTTACCCGCCTGGGTGGTGTCTATGTTTCCCGTGGGCTCGTCCGCTAGGATGAGGGGGGGATTTCTCAACAGTGCCCTGGCCAGCGCCACCCTCTGCCGCTCTCCGCCGGAGAGCTCCCCGGGGAGGTGGTCCCAGCGCCCCTGAAGTCCAACCATCTTAAGGAGCTCCATAGCTCTCTCTGAGAGGTCCTCCTCTGAGAAGAGTGATGGGAGTAGCACATTTTCAAGGGCGTTCAAAGATGGTATGAGATTGTAGTTCTGGAAGACGTACCCTATATTGACCCTCCTGAAGAGCCTCCTCTCCCTCTCATTAAGAGAGTCAACCCTGATGCCCCTCACGGTCACCTTCCCTTTGGTAGGGGCCTCAATGCCGCTTATTATGTTGAGGAGTGTGGTCTTGCCCGCGCCGGAAGGACCCATTATCGCAACAAGCTCTCCCCCCTTAACCTCCATATCTACGCCTCGTAGGGCCTCAACCCTCTTTCTGCCGCTCCCGTAAACTTTCTTCACGCCCTCTACAAGAACCACACTCTCCTTCATACTGCAACCCTCCTCTCCCTTTGGGAGATCTCACCCCCAAGGACGGCGCCCGCTGAGGCTGTTACAACCAGCACAAGGGTGAGCTGAAGGAAGGTCAATGGCTGGAAGGTGGCTCTAAACTGTATTCCGAAGGGCTGGAATATGCGGGGGAAGATAGGTGTGAAGACTATGGCGACGGCTAGGGATATGACAGCGGTGAGGCAAGTGAGGAGGAGGGCTTCAAGGAGGAAGAGTGTATCCACCTCCCACCGGCTGAACCCGAGGCTTTTCAGAAGATGGGACTCCTCGCCCCTGGCTACAGCAACCATGGAGAAGTACGTCAGGGCGAGAAAGAGCATGAGGAGGGAGTAGAGGACAAAGGTGAAAGTGTACCAGCTCCCCATAGTGTCCCGGAAGTCCAATAGATCCTTGGATGGGGCCTCCCCCGCCTCCGAAAGCTCGGTGATCTCCCTGTCTACCCCCTCAACCACTCCCCCCAAAACCGTCAGGTAGATTAAAAGGAGGGAGAGCGATGCCAGGGCCCGAAGAAGACCTCCTTTTCTGTAATGAAGGGACCTGAAGGCGTAACGGAGAGGTGTGACAGGCCTCCCACTGCTGGTTTGCGGCATCGAGAAGGACATAACCCCGGGGGTATATAAAAAAAGGGGACAGATTTTAATAACTCAATACAATGAGGGGGGGAAGTGGTCTGCTCATGTTCTGCAAAAGCTGCGGATACGTGGGATATGCGATATGCAAGAACTGTCACAAGACAGAGAGGTTCTGTCACTGCGGACACTGGGAGCCTGTCTGCCCCAGATGCGGCAGAAAGGTTGATCCGACCCCTATAGATATCTAGCTTTTTAAGGAGGGGGAGGTTGTTTGAAGGGTTCAGGCCCCGGGACGTTCCTCTCGCACTCATTTCCACTTTCCTCTTCGCCGTATCCTTTCCAATTCTGAAATATGCTCTGAGATACTCCCCTCCACTTCTTTTCGCGGCTGTGAGAGCTGCCCTCACCGCCATTTTCTTCGTCGTCTTCTTCGCTCTCATAGGGAGGCGTATTAGGGTCCCCCGGGGACGGGCCCTCACCGCCTCCATTCTGGTGGCCTTCTTCTCCGCCACATATCCCAGCGCGGCACAGAACCTAGGCATTATCATGCTTGACCCCCGCTCTGCTGCTACTGTCTCCTCCATCTTCCAGTCTACAACGCCCATCTTCATAACAGTACTGGCCGCCGTCTTCCTGGGCGAGCCGCTGACCAGGGGGAAGGCTTTTGGAGCAGCTGTTTCCTTCACAGGCATAATCCTTCTCAGCCTTGAGGGAAAGGACCTGGAGGCACTGAAGAGCGCCGCTACCTTAGGTGGGTTGCTCATCCTCTCAACAGCGCTCTCCTACTCTGTAAGCGGTATTGTTACCAAGAAAACGCTTGAGTTCTACCCCCGCCTAGATCTTCTCGCTTGGAGTAGCTTTCTCTCAGCTCTCATGTATGTCCCCCTCATGGGACTCGTATGGTTTTTCGGCGTAGAAAACCCTTCCCCGGAGAAGGTTCTCCTACCCCCCGTGTTTATCTCTCTTGCACTTCTTTCCTTCATCGTTGGGGGGGCGGTCATGATCATATGGTATCGCCTGATAGATTCCTATCCCATCTCCCGCCTCTCATATTTCAACTATCTGCTGCCTCTCTTCGCAGGACTTGTCTCTTTTATTTTTATGGGGGAGAGGCTCTCACCCCGGAGCCTCATCTACGCAGCTTTGATCCTTCTGGGGGTCTACATCGTTCAGAGGCCGGAAGGGGGAAGGGGTGGTAAGGGTTAATAGCCCGTGCTCCATTACCCCGCACGCCCAAAGGGCAAGGTGAGGCTCATGAAAGTTAAGGTCGGAATCAATGGTTATGGGACCATCGGCAAGAGGGTCGCCGATGCGGTGGCGGCCCAGAGCGACATGGAGATTGTTGGTGTCACCAAAACCCGCCCCTCCGTCGAGGCCATTCAGGCATGGGAGAAGGGCTACCCCCTCTACGTGGCGAAGAGGAGCTCCCTTGAGCTTTTCGACGAGGCAGGAATAAGGGTTGAAGGGACCTTAGAGGACCTCCTACAGAAGGTAGACATTATGATAGACTGCTCTCCCGGGAAGGTAGGGGCTACGTACAAACCGCTATATGAGAAGGAAGGTGTGAAAGCCATCTTCCAAGGGGGTGAGAAGGCGGATGTAGCGGAGGTCTCCTTCAATGCCTATGCCAATTACCAGAAGGCGTGGGGGAGCAGCTTCGTGAGGGTTGTCTCCTGCAACACGACCGCTCTTGTGCGCACGCTCTACCCCCTCCACAGCGAGATCGGCGTGGAGGAGGTGCAGGCCGTCATGATAAGGAGGGCCGCCGACCCCTGGGACTCCTCAAAAGGTCCTATAAACGCGATAGAGCCCTCCCTCAAGTTGCCCTCCCATCACGGTCCGGACGTTCAAACCGTCATTCCCGACATCAACATATACACCACAGCGGTGAAGGTGCCAACAACTATCATGCACCTTCACAGTGTCATAGTCAAGCTCTCCAAGGATTCGACGGACGAGGATATACTCTCCCTCTGGGAGAGATTCCCCCGGATCGCCTTCGCCTCCGGCTCTCTGGGAATCAAATCCACAGCAAGGGTAATGGAGATGGCTAGAGACATGCTCAGGCCCCGTGGGGACATGTACGAGACGGTTCTTTGGAGAGACGGAGTTAAGGTAATGGGCGGCAGAACGCTTTACTACTATCAGGCGGTCCATCAGGAGTCCGATGTGGTCCCTGAGAACGTGGACGCCATAAGGGCCATGTTCCAGCTGATGGAAAAGGAGGAGTCCATCGAGACCACAGATAGGACCTTGGGGATAGGATGGAAAATTGTGTAGAGCCGCTGCAGGCCACTCCCTTTCTTGAGGTTTCCCCCGCCCATCTTAAGAAAGATTTAAAAGATGTTTGCCCTTATAATAACAAACAACGGGGGAGACCACTTGAAAACCACATCCACTGTGAAAAAGCCCCGGGGGGAGAAGAAAAAGATTCGGGTGGTATCCACCGGTGCGAAGAAGCTTGACGAGGTTCTCTCTGGAGGCTTTCCGCTCAAGTCCAATATACTCGTTCATGGACCTCCCTTCGTGGGAAAGGAGATCTTCCTGAACCAATTCGTAGCGGAAGGGCTGAAGTGGGGAGTGCCGGCGATCGTGGTCCTCACCCGCTACACCACCACCAACGCTCGAAGAAACCTGGTGAGGTTCTTCCCTAAGCTCAAAGAGAGGGAGAGAGATGGGCTCGTTCACTATATTGATTCCTACTCTAAAAGCGTAGGGATGATAGGAAACAACCCCTATGCTAAATATCTCCCGGGACCGGGGGACATCACTGGCATAGCCAGGAGCATTGAAGAGATCCAGAGGTCTCTAAGCCAGCGCTTCTTCTATCACAGAGTGATTATCGACTCCTTGACACCCATACTGAGCCAGGTGGGGCTGGACAAGCTCATGAACTTTCTCCACGCCGTTGTTGCTAGAAACAAAACCTACAGGGCGGTCACCTGCTTTGACATCTCCGCAGGGATACACAGCGATGGGGAGATCTCGGCCATCGAGGGTGTCATGGACGGTACCATAAATTTCAGGGAGGACGGGAAGAGGTTCTACCTCAAGGTCAAGGGCCTGCAGGGTGTCAGGAACAGGGACTGGATGGAATACAACTTTGACGACGACTCCCTAGACATCCTGGGGATATTTGGACTCGATTACATCCCCTGAGCGGGGGGAGCTCCATTATGCCTGCTAAAGAAAACCGTAATAAAGAGGAGAATGAGGGCACACTGAAGAAACTCAAAAAGGACGTGAAGAGAATCAAGAGGCTCAGATATCTGAAGATGCTTCTTAGCCTGCTTATAGTGTCCGGGGTGGCCATAGATTTGGGATATACCTATGCCGTGGCCAAGGATGTCCAGATCGTAGACAAAAAGATATCCTCTATAACACCTGAAGGGGAGCTTCGGTTCCGTGCAACCCTCACCTTCACCTTCGACAACCCCCGGGACAGGGAGCTTGACCTTGAAGGCCTGACCTACAGGATATACGTGGAGGGTAGCTATCTCGGCGAAGGGGAGAAGGGGGCCTTCACCATCTCCCCAGGGCTCTCCAACCATACCTTCGACATCCATTTCGACCTCCGGGACCTAGGAGCGGCACTAGACAGCGCCCTAGGGAAGGAGGTACTGCACCTTAGGGTGAAGGGGCATGTGAAGGTCCCAGCAAGATTTTTCGGCCTGTACACCTGGAGGGTCCTGGAGCTCCCCTACGATGTCACCGAGACCTTCACAATAAAGGGCGGCTCCGTGGTGGTGCCGCCAGTGACACTTTACGTACCGGTGGAGGTTACCTATAGCTCCGTGACCCTCGACTGGAGCAGGTACGCCGGGGAGGACTTCTCCCGCTACGAGGTACACTACTCCACTCAGCCTAACTTTCAGATATCCAGCAACACCTTGGCGGGGGTGGTGGAGGAGATAGATACAACCACATACACTGTGGAGAACTTGCGGAGCAGAACCACCTACTACTTCAAGATAAGAGTCTATAGCATCCAGGGACTGCAGGCAGATTCCAACGAGGTCTCCGCCACAACGCTGTTTCTACCCTTTCCGTGAGAAGTTTTAATATCCCCCTTACAATGGGATGGTGGTGTTTAAAGATGAGATCCCCTAAGGAGTATAAGGAGTCCCTCAAGAGGATGAGGCCCAACGTGTACAAGTTTGGAGAGCTGATAGAAGATGTGACCACTCATCCCGCTACCAGAAGGACAGTAGAAGGCCATGCGAAGCTCTTCTGGGCGGCCATGAGCGAGAGGTGGGGGGAGCTTTTCTCGAAAGAGTCCTCCCTCATCGGCGAGAGGGTCTCCCGCTATCTGACCCTCATAAAAACCCCTGAGGACATGGTTGCCAACTGCAGGATGAAGAGGGCCGCCTTCAACCTGACAGGCACATGTACTGGGGGAAGGTGTGTTGGATGGAACGCCATAAACGCCATGTGGGCAACTGCCTATGAAATGGCCAGGGATGGGGTGGAATGGGGGGAAGAGTACTCCCGTAGGCTTATGGAATGGCTCATCTGGGCGCAGAAGGAGGATATTACCCTCTCCGGGGCACTGACAGATCCTAAAGGAGACCGGACAAAGGGTCCGGGGGGGCAGAAGGACCCCCTCTCCTATCTCAAGATTGTGGAGAAGGACGATGAGGGGATTACGGTGAGAGGGGCTAAGATCATGATCGCAGGGGTCGCCGCCGCCAACTACATATTCGTCCTCCCGGGGAGGGGGATGAGGGAGGGGGAGGAGGACTACGCCGTCTCCTTCGTCGTCCCCCGGGACGAGGAGGGTATAACCTGCGTTGAGGCGAGGCACCCCTCAGACTTGAGGGAGATGGAGGAGGGCTGGGACAACCCTGTGGAGAGGGGGGGAATCACCCAAAGCTACGTTCTCTTTGACGATGTCAGGATCCCCTGGGAGAGGGTATTCATGGCCGGGGAGGTGAAGTATTCTGGCAGGGCGGTGATGAACTTCATAAGAATGTATAGGGCTTCTATTGGCGGGTGTGTGGCAGGGCAGGGGGACCTAATGGCGGCATCTTCAGTTCTCATTGCAAGGGCCAACGGCCTTCAGGAGAAGGCCTTCAGGGCTGAACTGGCAAAGATGGTTGTGAACAACGAGACCACCTTTGCCGTTGGCGTTGCTGCCTCTCTCCTGGGGGAGCAGCACCCTTCTGGGATATGGCTCCCC
>Ga0116200_10000722_pt1 | contig 11643 bp, 10 predicted proteins | sample Mar14436cmmetaG_FD_94478 | JGI IMG/M metagenome (GOLD analysis project Ga0116200, IMG submission 94478) | Marine hydrothermal vent microbial communities from Guaymas Basin, Gulf of California to study Microbial Dark Matter (Phase II) - Marker... ... | reverse complement strand
GTCAAATTGAAATAAGAAGTTTTCCGAGAGAATTTACTGGAGAAGCTTTAAGGGAAAAAGAAGAATATTTGCAAGATGCTGTTCAGGATATTGCTGAACTTGCAGAAAGAATCTATAAAACAGATGCAATCTTTTTGTTAATAGGGGCGAATCCTCATCCTATGGTGCTAAGCGATGAATGGATAGCAAATACTCCAAGAGCTAAAAAGTTGGCGGAGTGGCGTTCACAATTTCCACCAATAAGAATAACAAGTAAAGAAATAGAGCCACGTCATATTGCTTTAATAATTCAATCAATTCATTTGCACATACAAGGAAAAAGCCCAAAAGATGTTGCAGATAAATTTAATCGCCTTCTTTATATGGTTCCGGAGCAGATTGCTTTATCTGCTAATAGCCCCATAATTGGTGGAGAAGTTGTTGATTATGCAGAGGCGAGGCTTTTGTTATATGAAATGGCAGATGGTGGAAATGCTGGCTTGCCAAAGCTAAAAAGGTATCCAGTGACTATTGAAGAATATGGAGAATATGTTGACTCATTCAGCCCGATTTTAGCAAGTTCTTTAACCGAAAAAGTTAAAGAAAGGCATGAAGACAATAGAATAAGATTTGAGATCCCTTTTAGAGTAGAAAATAGGGTGTACGCAACTCAATGCACAGTAAGGGAGAATATGGCACTTATAGAATATATTGTTGGGCGCCTCAAATATGCCCAGAGATGGAGCAGGAGGGCATATCCAGATTTAAAGGAAATTGAAATAAATAGAATAGAAGCGATTAGGAAATCATTGAAAGGAAATTTCGTATGGAGAGGAAAATCCATTGCTACCCATCAATATTTAACGGAATGTATTGAAAAAGCGGAAAAGGGTTTAAAAGCTTTAGATGTAATGCCTCGCTATTTACATATTCTTAGGAGGAGAATTAGAAGAAGAAAAACAAGTGCTGATATTTTGAAAAGATGGTTTGAGAGAAGAGAAGGAGAAATGGAAGAAAAGATAAGTTATTTAGTCAATAGAATATGGGAAAAAACTAAGAAAAATCAACCCCTCATCTAATTTCTATTTTTCTTTTTTCCATTTCGGCTAATATCTTTGATTTTATTTTTATTCCTTTCTTCATTTGTGGCAATATTTCTCCATGTTCAAAGCTCATGAGCCATGCAACTGTTGTGCTAAGCCTAACAGGGGGGCGACTTCTTATACCTATTACAACGCTATTTTTTGGGCTTTCAATAACTTTTTTCTTTCCTGTGGGGAGTTCTCTTATATAGCCCAATGCTTGTTTTTTCTTTACAACTTCTCCTGGCTTAACAAAAGGATAAAACAAGCCGGGGCAATCAGCTTTTATTTCTAAATAATCCTTTAAAAGAATTTGCTTCTCTGGTATCTCTGGCTCTCCTTCAAGCATTCCAAAATACTTCATGAAATTCTTTACGCCTTTTAATCCAGCTTGGATATATTCTTCGTCCAATCTTCCTGCTTCACCTATTTCAAAGCAGACAATTGGCTTTCCTATTTTTCCAGCTTCGATAGTAAGCATGCCTTTCTTACCCTCATTATGGAAAATTATTTCTGTCCCCAAGGCTCTAAATGGCTCTAATGGTGGCATATAATCATTTGTATATCTCACTCTTGGATGAGGCATAAGTAGATGGCCGCGCATACCAGCATGCAAATCTATTCCAAAATCTGCTTTTTTAACAAATTTTTCAAAGAAGAGATATGCTATTCTTTCTGTTGCAGTACCGTCTTTTTTGCCAGGAAAAACTCTATTTAAATCTTCTAAATCTCTTGGCTCTGCTCTGCTTCCAGCCCTGTAGGCAAGAATATTAACGATAGGAACAGCATAAATTGTTCCATTTAGTTTGGCTGGATCGATTTCCTCTAATAAACGCATAATTACTTCTATCCCATTTAACTCTTCTCCATGTATGGCAGCATTTAAAAGCAAAACGGGCTTTTCCTTCCTTCCCTTAACAACGAAATAATTTAAATCAACGCTTGAGCCATCTTCAAGCAGTGTGCATCTTATTTTTCTCCTGTAAATCATTTTCAACAGGAGAAAATGCTGAGTTTAAATACTTTTTGGAATGATAAATTGGTTCTAACGAAAGATATTTAACAAAATTTCGTAAGTAATTGTGAATGTTTATAAAAGTTGGTTTAATTTTAGCTGGAAATAAATAGATAATAGAGAGATGTTAAATTGGGAGTAGAAAAAAGCAGGATATCCGAGTAAATAGTAGGTAATGCTGGTCTTTATTATGTGTGCTGCGAGTTATCAAAACGAGGTTGGAATGTATTACCAACATCAAGAAATGCAAAAGGTGTTGGACATTGTCATTTATAGTCAAAATGCTAAACGAACCTATACGATTCGAGTCAAAGCATTAAGCAAAAAAGACCCTGTGCCTTTGCGGGTATGAGGGACTAGCTTATTCATGAATATCACGGCGTTGATCTTGAAATTGTATGGGAAGTTATAGAAAAGGATATTCCGCCTCTCAAACCCAAATTTGAAAAAATATTGAAAGAGCAAAAGAATGAATTATTTTTCCTTTTCCTCTTCTTTTGCTCTTTCAATTTGTTTTTCTATCGCCAGTATTGCTTTTTTCATTGCTTGTCGAAATCCCCAGCCATCATCATCTGCTACAAAAAATCCTTTAGGAGATGAAAGCCTAATTTTACAATATACTAATGGCAATCCATGCCTCTTTTCTTTATGTTGCTTTAAATAGCAGTATAGGTAACCATTTTCTAAAAATTCTTCATGCTTCCTTATAAATTCATTTATGTATATCATTGCCTCCTCTTTATCAAATCCTTCAATTTTATGAAGTTCTCCAGCAAGCTGAGCAAATATTTTTTCTTCCCTTGCATAACTTGCAATTGGCTCTAACAAATCTTTTTTTGTTACTATGCCTACAAGCTTGCTATCTTCGCAAATCAACATTCCTCCAAAACCATTTTTGAGTATTTCCTCCACAACTTCTTTAACTGTAGCATTAGGTGACATTGTAATTGGCTCCTCCGTCATAACGCCTTTTACTGGAATCTTCAGGTAGCTTTTCTTTTCTGCAATAAATTCTCCATACTCTGGTTTATCTTCTGGATGAACCACCTTTTCTACAATATCTCTAACTGTTATTATTCCAACTAACTTTCCATTTTCTACTACTGGCAATCTTGATATGTTTCTTTCCTTAAAAATCCTTAAAACTTTTCCAATGCTTTCATCTGGAGATACTGTTATTGGTTCTTTAGTCATGAACTTCTCTATTTTCTCGTTTCCAAATTCCTCTTCTATTACTTTCTTTAAAATATCATCATCTCTTACTATCCCAACTAGCTTGCTATCTTCAAATACAGGCAGATGATATATATCGTTTTCTAGCATTAATCGAGCTACTTCTTCTACTGGCGAGGATGGCTCAATATGAGGTGCATGTTTTACAAAGCTTTTTACTTTTGCTTCAGGCGGAATCTTTGCCCTTACAACGTCTTTTTGCGTTAAGATACCTTTGTATTCCTTGCCATCCATTACTATTAAAGCATCTGTTTGTTTTTCCTCAAACAAGGATATTGCTTTAGCTATAGTTTCATCATAGCCGATTATAGCAAAATCATTTGTCATGAGTTGTTGGGCATAGATTAACATTATTTCACCTCCCTTTCAAATTTTTTAGCAATCTCAACATATCTCTCCAATTCCTCTTTTGCTATCGGCTTGACATTCTTCAAAGCTTCTTCAAAATGTCTCTTTTCAATTTTTAGCTTTTTGATTTCTTCTTTATCCATTTTTCCTCCCTTGCTTATGTATTCTCTTATCGCCGCCATCACAGCCTCATTGCATACTGCTGCAATATCAGCTCCAGTATATCCTTCTGTTTTCTCTGCTAGCTCATCTAAATCAACATCCTTAGCCAATGGCTTTTTCCTTGTGTGTATTTTGAATATTTCTTTCCTTGCTTCTTTGTCAGGAGGAGGAATATAAATAAGGCGATCAAATCTTCCAGGCCTTAATAAAGCAGGGTCAATTATATCTGGTCTATTTGTTGCAGCGATAACAGTAACATCTCTAAGCTCTTCCAAACCGTCCAATTCTGTAAGTAATTGAGATATCACTCTCTCTGTAACATGCGTATCACCTAAGCTTCCTCTTGCTGGGGCAATGGCGTCGATTTCATCAAAGAATATTACGCATGGTGCTGCCTGTCGAGCCTTTCTAAATGTTTCCCTTACTGCCTTCTCGCTCTCTCCAACCCATTTTGAAAGGAATTCTGGCCCTTTAACGCTAATGAAATTTGCCTCACTTTCTGTAGCTACAGCTTTAGCCAGTAAAGTTTTTCCTGTTCCTGGAGGGCCATAAAGCAATATTCCTTTAGGTGGCTTCGCATCCATGTGGCTGAACAAATCATTATATTTGAGAGGCCATTCTACAGCTTCTCTTAACTTCTGCTTTGCTTCCTCAAGCCCACCAATATCATCCCAGTGAACATTTGGAGTTTCTATGACCACTTCCCTTAAAGCAGATGGAGTCATTGATTTGAATGCCTCATAGAAATCTTTTTCTGTAACTTCCAGCTTTTCTAAAATTTCAGCAGGAATTTTCTCTGCTTCCAAATCAATCTCTGGAAGGATACGGCGTAAAGCACGCATCGCTGCTTCCTTACACAAAGCCTCTAAATCAGCGCCAGAAAAGCCGTGAGTCATCTCCGCCAGCTTATCTAAATTAACGTCTTTGGCAAGAGGCATTCCACGAGTATGAATTTCTAAAATTTCTCTTCTTCCTTTCTTGTCTGGAATGCCAATTTCTATCTCTCTATCAAATCTTCCTGGACGTCTTAAAGCAGGGTCTATAGCATTTATTCTATTTGTTGCTCCTATAACAACAACTTTACCTCTCTCCTCCAATCCATCCATTAAAGCTAGCAATTGAGCAACAACTCTCCTTTCCACCTCTCCTGTAACTTCCTCACGCTTGGGGGCAATAGAATCTATTTCGTCAATGAAAATAATGGATGGAGCATTTTCTATTGCTTCTTTAAATATTCTTCTTAAATTCTCCTCACTTTCTCCATAATACTTACTCATTATTTCTGGCCCACTCAATGAATAAAAGTTAGCATTTGTTTCATTTGCAACTGCTTTTGCCAATAAAGTTTTTCCAGTTCCTGGAGGACCATGAAGCAATACACCTTTAGGAGCTTCTATACCTAAGCGTTCAAATAACTCAGGATGCTTCAATGGCAACTCTACCATCTCTCTTATCTGCTTTATAGCCTCATCTAACCCACCAATATCTTCATATGTGACACGAGGAATCTTAAGCTCTTCCTTAGCAACTTTCTCACTAACTTTAATTTCAGTTGTAGCTCCTATTATAACAGCTTCAGTTGGCGGAGAATGAGAAGTAACCACTAAATCGAGCTTTCTACCCATGATGTTAAGCTCTATTTTATCTCCTTTTGTTATAACTCTTCCCTCCAAAACATGAGCCAGATAATCTTCTATTCCAATGATTCTTAATTCTTCAGTAGGAGCAAAAACAACCTTTTCAGCTGTTTTAGCTTTAATTTTCTTAACCTTAACCTTATCATCTATACCAACGCCAGCATTTTTTCTTGTCGAACCATCAATCCTAATTATACCTTTTCCAGCATCTTCAGCATAACCAGGCCAATAAATACAGGCAGTTTTTTTCTTCCCCTCAATCAGTATGACATCTCCTGGCGTTAACCCCATTTCCTCTGCCACTTCTGGATCTATTCTAGCTATACCACGCCCAACATCTCTTGCTTTTGCCTCCTCTACTTTCAAAATTTTCTCAGCCATTTAAATCACCTCTGAATGAATTCTTACCATCATATTTATATCATACTATTTAAATTAGAAAAATTATCTATAAAAAAATTAAGAGGGAATTACTCGATTTTTATTTTCTTCCCTGCCTTCTTTGGCTTTGCTTTCTTTAACTCAACATCCAGGACACCATTCTGATACGTTGCTTTAGCAGAGTTAGGATCTACTTCGCATGGCAATTCAACTTCCTTGTAATATTTCCTGTCTTTTGTATCTACTTTGATTGTCAATGTATTTTCTGTAACTTCCAAATCAATGTCCTCTTTTTTGACCCCCGGCACCTCTGCTGTCACGCTGACTTTGTCATCGGTTTCCATTACATCTACTAATGGCTCTCTGTATTCCTCGCTTATTTTGCCAAATCCTGGCTTGACATTGCCAAATTCTGTAACATGTGGCTTGCCATCTGGTCCAATGCGGACGCTCCAGCCATAAATGTATGGACCACCCTCTTCTGGTGTTGGCATTCTGCCTTCCATGGCATCTCTGATTAGCCTGTTCATGTATTGCTGCATTCTGCGGAATCTCTCTTCAAATTCTTCAAATATATCTTCAAAGCCCCACTCACCAAACCAATCAAATGGATCCTTATCTTTTCTATCCTTTCTCCTCACCATTTTCATCACCTCGAAAGTATAATTGCTGTTATATAAATAATTTACGCTCATTTTATGAATGTTATTGCCAATGGCATAAGAAAAGCAATTAAGCCAAAAAGCATTGCCACCAATGTTGTTTTTCTTGCTAACTCATTTTTATATTTAAATAGCAGAAAAATGGAATAGGAAAATATTGACAATGAAATTAAAAGGGGAATAAGAAAAACAACATTATTGTAATACCTCCCATCTATATTAAAAAAGAATGGAATAATGCTAGCAACCATTGCAATTATAATGAAAAAAGATGCTAATAAATTTGCTTTTTCTTCCCCTAAATAAAAAGGAAATGATTTTGTTTTTCTTAGCTTATCTCCTTCAAAATCCATAACATCCTTTAGAATTTCTCTTCCTACTCCAGCAAAAAAAGCAAGAAAAGAAAAGAAATAAACTATGGGCTTTATTTGCCCAATGGCTGAGCCAAAAATGAAAGGAATAGCCATTGTAAATGCAATGTAAAAGTTTCCAATAACCTTTATTTCCTTCAATTTTGCATCATATAGAATGGCTAGTAAAGCATTTATTAAAGCAATGAAAAAGCAAATTTTGTTTATAAAGAAGGCTGATGCTACACCTATAGGAAAGGAAACGCTTGCTATAACTAAAGCATCCTTTTTCTTTAAATCACCTCTTACTAATGGTCTATCCATCCTTTTATTTTTTAAATCTACTTCATAGTCAAAATAATCATTTAAAGAAAATGAACCCATTTCTATGAATAAGGCTGTTAAAAAACCTAAAATGCATTTTTGTAATGAAGTTGCTTCCCCTAAAATTGCTCCTATTATAACTGCTATGCCAAGCATTACGCCGTGGTCAAGCCTAGTTAAATCATAAAATGCTTTTATTTTCATATTAACTCCAAAACTTTTTTGATATCATTTTCAAATTTTTCTTTAAGCCATGGAGCATATATACATGCTGCTGGATGATAAGTTGGTAGAATTTTTATCCCATGCAAAGGACTATCAAAAACTTTTCCTCTTATTTTGCTTATGTTTTCAGCTTTAAATCCATATAATGGCAATATTGTTTGGGTGGCAAAATTTCCTAAAGTTAAAATGACCCTTGGCTTTATAATTTCGAGCTGTTTTTTTAAATATGGCAAACATTTCTCGATTTCATCTTTCATTGGATTTCTATTATTAGGTGGGCGACATTTTACAACATTTGTTATATAAACATCCTTTCTTCGTATTCCATTTTTTTCTAAAATTTCTGTAAGTAATTGCCCAGCTTTACCAACGAAAGGACGAGCCATTTCATCTTCTGTTTTGCCTGGAGCTTCACCAACAAGCATCAAATCTGCATTATAGTTTCCCTCTCCTGGAACCGCATTCTTTCTGCTTTTCCAAAGCCTGCATTTCCTACATTTTTTTATTTCTTCCTCCAACTCTTTCATTTCCTCCTCCTCTCTTTTATCTCTCTTATATAAGGATATCTCATTATTTTCCCGCAATTGAAACAAGTTACAACAACTTTACTTTTTTTAAGCCTAACTCTGCAATTTTTTCCTGGTAAAAGATAAGATAGGCAGTGCTTGCAAAATCTTCTTTTGTATTGCCTAGGCATTCTAACTAAATATCTCATGGCAATTTTTCTTGCAAGCCAGACATATCTATTAGCGAGCTCCATTCTATTTTCAAATGCCCTTCTTTCCGCTTGTTTAAAAAGAATGTGAATTCTCTGCAATGCTATCCTTTTCCTTTCCTTCCTCACATTTCCATAAGCTGAAAAAATACTTATTCTTTATGAAAAAAGGGGGTCTGTCGAAAATTAAATGAAATAGGATGTGTCATAGTAAGTTCTCTTGCAATGATGAGCAATGATAGCTATTTCTTCTATTTGTTCAACAAACCCGAAAAAGTCGTCGAAATACAATGAAAATAAAAGTTGCCCAATGATTTTCTTCCATGCAACAATAGCCAACGGCAACAATTCTTTCATTTTTCGATAACCTCGAAAAACATTATGTAGAATAAAAGCACTTAATATCAATAACCTTTAAATAGCTATAAAATCTTTCTTTATGATTACAATGGAGGAGATATATGGTATCGAAGAGTTGAAGGCTAATTTTAGAAGAGTTATTGAGGAAATTGATGCTGTTTTGAAAGGTGCTTATAAGGAAAAGGAGGCATTAGAAAAACTCAGAAAAATTCTTTCAGAAGAGCAGATAGAAAGGCTTGAAGAAATGCTTGAACTAATGAAAAATAGGATTAAAGAAGCTGAAGAAAGAGCTTTAGCAGCGTTAGAAGAGGCAGAAAAATATAAAAATGAATTGGAAAAGGAGAGAACAAGATTGGAAAAATTGTGGGATGCATATAAAAAGCAGGAAGACGAATTTATAGATTTAGAGGAAAAGATAAAAGAAAAGGAGGAATTGATTAAAGAAAAGGAGGAAGAGATAGAAAAGCTAAAGAAACAAATTGATGAAATGGAAGAATTAAAAGAAAAATATACCACTTTTGAAATGCTCAGAAAGGAACTTGAAGAGAAAAGTAAGGAACTTGAAGAAACAAAGATGGAGCTTGTAAAGGAGAAGGAGAAGAGAAAAGCTCTAGAAAAAGAAGTGGAAGAACTAAAAAGTTATATTCCTTATAAGAAACAGGCTGAGGAATTAATGGAAAAAGTGAAAGAATTAGAGCCATTAAAGGAGCTTGTAAAATATAAGGATAAATACAAAGAAATTGAAGAATTATATAGGAAAGAGCAGGAGAGATTGGCAAAACTTTTCAAAAAATATGAAGAAATAAGCAAAGAATATGAGGAAGCAAAGAGCAAACTGGAGAAATGGGAGAAATGGTATGAAGAAAACAGAGAATACATTGAAATGGCTGCAAATGCAATCAGTAAATTCAAAATGCCAGAATAGCTATCTCCTCTCTAAATCTTCTCCTCCATAAAATATATTTTGAATTTCTGCATATAAATCTTCCATACCTTCCCATGTTTCTGAAGATATTGGAATCAATGCAGTATGAGCTTCCATTTCCCTTATAACTTCCATTATTCCCTCACTCATTTGAGAATATAAAGAGGAGCCTTTCATTAAATCTTCCTGCAATTTCTCTGGCTTTTTACCCCATTCAATAATCATATCTAAAGCTTCCTTATCAACAATATCAATTTTTGTCAAAATATTAACTAACGGCGCTCCTAACCTAAATTGAGTAGTTGCTGAAAGTAATAGCTGGGAGGCAAAATTTGTAGGCGTTGTTGCCAAAGATGGGTCTATAAGAAAAGCCAGCAATGATTTTTCCTTTCCCAACTGCTCAATTATAACTTTTCCAGTACTCCTAAAAACAAATAGCTCTAACTGCCCAGGAGTGTCAAACAATATATAATCTGCCCTGTACTCTCCAAGTCTTTCCTCAAGCTCCTTAACATTTAAAGCAAGCATATCTGCACAGACAACTTGCGCTCCATTTGGTCCCAAATTATATTCCTTCATCACTTCCTCTAACGAAATCCATTCTCTAACATCTATCTCTGGAGAGTAAGGTATTCTTTTAACTCCTGGGTCAAGATTTACAGCTATTGAATCATAGCCTTGGCGGTGGCACCATTCATTGAATGCATGTGTTAATGTGCTTTTTCCTGAGCCTGCTGTGCCAACAAAATATATATGGATCATTTTAGCCTCTTAGCATTTCCATGTGCTTTATTCTTTTTTCTATTAATTCTTTCTTTCCTATGTCATGTCTTATAAATATGTGTTCTCCTTCAACAAATTGTAAACATTTTTCGCAAATTTTTTCTGCTTCTTCAATTTCTTCGGCTATTCCAACTATTGCCAAACTTCTTGATGTTGTTGTATAAATCTTTCCATTTTCTTCATTTACTGAAGCATAGAAAAGCAATCCACCGTTTTCTCTTATTTTCTCTTCATTTACCTTAATTTCTTTTCCAGCAACTGGCTTTATCCCATATCCTTCTGGCACAACATATTTACAGACTGTGCTTTTGTTTTCGAAGCTTATTTTTTTATTGCTTAGATTGCCTTCTACCATTGCCATACATATTTCCAAATAATTTGTTTTAAGCAAAGGCAATACATTCATAGCTTCTGGATCGCCAAACCTTGCATTTATTTCTATAACCTTAACACCACTTGCAGTAAGCATAAATTGCCCATAAATTACCCCCTTGTATTGCCTTCCTTCTTTTTTCAATGCTTCAACAATTTTTTGGAGTATTGTAGCTGCTTCCTCATAATCATCAGGCGTCATAAAGGGCAATATACCGCTTTTATGACTATATGAACCCATCCCTCCTGTATTTGGTCCTTTATCTCCTGGCAAAAGCCTTTTGTGATCTTGAACAGCTGGCATTGGATAAATTGCATTTCCATCGCAAAATGCCTGTAAGGTAAATTCCTCTCCAACAACTTTTTCCTCTATGAGAACTTTACTATGCCCCCCTATTTTCTTTTCTATAACTTCTTTAGCATATTTTACTGCTTCTTCAATACTATTAAAATGATCTCCTGCAACTTTCACTCCTTTTCCTCCTGTTAATCCTATAGGCTTAACAGCAACTTCTCCATCAAGCATCTCTATAAATTCTTTTGCCATTTCAGCATCTGAAAAAACCCTGCATTTAACACTCCCTTTTATCTTATACTTTTCCATCAAATTTCTCATGAATTCTTTGCTCGTTTCTATTTCAGCTGCTTCCTTGGAAGGAGATGCAACTTTTATTCCATTTTCTTCCAATACATTTGTTACTCCTGCTTCTTCTGGCGCTTCTGGTCCAATTATAGCAAGTTCTATTTTTTTCTTCAAAGCATATTCAAGAACTTTTTCTGCATCTGTTTCATTATGAATGAAATAATCTTTTGCAAGTCTTTTTATTCCCGGATTCAAATTTTTCATTACAGAATAAAGCTCCCCACCAGAATCGCATACAGCTTTACATATAGCATGCTCTCTTGCCCCGCCTCCAATAACTAAAACTCGCATTAATATGAATAGCTGGATGAATAATAAACTTTTATCTCAGCATCTCAATCTTTTCTATTTCATTATTCTTAATAAAATCAATAATTTTTTCTCCTGCTTTTTTAACTTCTTCACTAAGCTCTCCATAAAAACTCTTTGGTTGTATGCCTATCAGAT
>Ga0116200_10000720_pt1 | contig 11656 bp, 11 predicted proteins | sample Mar14436cmmetaG_FD_94478 | JGI IMG/M metagenome (GOLD analysis project Ga0116200, IMG submission 94478) | Marine hydrothermal vent microbial communities from Guaymas Basin, Gulf of California to study Microbial Dark Matter (Phase II) - Marker... ... | reverse complement strand
GCCCCCGCACGAGAAAACACTTCAAAAAATGCTTTTTAACCTGCCCTCGCCGGAGGGAACCATTTGAGCAAGAACAGCGTGGCACTTTTTCAACACCCTCGAAAAACGGAAATTTGACTTTAAGAGGATTCTGGGTATAATGTTAACTGGACAGAAGGGATATATCAGGGCCGAGAAGCCCTTGGGTTAAATACCCAAGGGCTTCTTCGCTTTTTAGGGGAGGTCCTGTGGAAGCCAAGCAACACGTTTAAGGACGTTATTTCTTCGACGACGGTGAAGTCATCGAAGAAATAACCACTTCAAGGAGGAAAAGTATGGCGAGGAATATTACAGAAGAAGATGTCCTTAAAAGAGTTAAGGATGAAGGGGTGAAGTTCATCAGCCTCCAGTTCACCGACATTATGGGGACCATCAAGAATGTCACCATCCCCACCAGCCGCTTGGAGGAGGCCCTTGATAAGGGGGTGTGGTTCGACGGCTCTTCCATCGAAGGGTTCGCCCGCATCTGCGAGAGCGATATGGTCCTGATCCCCGACCCCAATACCTACTGCGTTCTGCCCTGGGAGCCGGAGGAGCGCAAGAAGGCCCGCCTCATCTGCGATGTCTACACGCCTAAAGGGGAACCCTTTGAGGGTGACCCCCGCTGCATTCTCAGGAGGGCCATCAAGAAAGCCGAGGAGATGGGGTTCACTTACAACACCGGCCCCGAGGTGGAGTTCTTCTTCTTCAAGATGAACGGCGAACCCATCTTGCAACCTGTGCCTCACGATGTGGGGAGCTACTTTGATTTCTCCCCCAGGGACCAGGCTTCAGTGGTGCGATCCGAGATAATGAGTACCCTTCAGAAGATGGGCATCGAGGTGGAGATGGACCACCACGAGGTGGCCGAAGGCCAGCACGAGATTGACATCCGTTACGACGATGCCCTCACCACTGCCGATAACGTGATGACCCTGAAATACGTCATCAGGGCCATCGCCCAGGCGCACAACCTGCACGCTTCTTTTATGCCCAAGCCCATCTTCGGCATCAACGGTTCGGGTATGCACACCCACCAGAGCCTTTTCACCCTGGATGGCAAGAACGCTTTCTACGACCCCAACGACAAGTACAAACTCTCAAAGGTGGCCTACGGCTTCATTGCCGGGCAGATAGAACACGCCAGGGCAATCTCAGCGGTGATAGCCCCCACGGTCAACTCATACAAGCGGCTGGTGCCGGGTTACGAGGCCCCGGTCTACATCTGCTGGGGGCAGATAAACCGCTCGGCCCTCATCCGCATCCCCAGCTACTCTCCCGGCAGGGAGCAATCCACCCGGGTCGAACTCCGCTGCCCTGACCCCAGTTGCAACCCCTATTTGGCCTTCGCCGTGATGCTCTGGGCCGGGCTGGACGGCATCGAGCGGGAGCTTACGCCGCCTGACCCGGTGGAAGAGGACGTGTACCACTTTGACAATGCCAAACTGAAGGAGCTTTACATCCGCACTCTCCCCGCCAGCCTGGCCGAAGCCCTCGATGAGATGGAGAGAAGCGAATTGATGCGCAAGGCTTTGGGGGAGCACACTTTCAACCGCTTTCTGGAAGCCAAGCGGAGGGAGTGGGATGAGTACCGCATTGCCGTGACCGACTGGGAGCTGGAGCGATATCTGCCAGTGGTATAAAGGGCGATGTGCCTTGCGCAGCAGAAGGGGGATTGTCCTTGATGGCTGCTTCATTGCCGTCGAGGGCAACACCCTCTTCTTGACTTTTTAGCCGAAGGCTATTAAAATACGGCCAAGTAATTCCTAGTTTTTAGTAGGAGATTGGTTGATAGGAGAAAGAGGTGGTTTTCGACGGCGGCGAAAACGCCGTCGGACCTCCTGATTTGCATCAAGGTGTTCAGTGGTTGGGGGAAGGGAGATGAGGTTCTCAAGTAAAGAGCTCTACGGGTTAAGGGCGATGATAGAGCTCGCCAGGCATTACCCGGAAGGACCTGTTCCCCTGTCCAATGTGGCCAAAGCTAGAGACCTCCCTCTGCCCTATCTGGAGCAGATAGCCTCTTCCCTACGAAAAGCTGGCTTGATCGAGAGCATCCGGGGAGCCCGTGGGGGCTACAAGCTGTCCAGAGCCCCGGGGAAAATCTCGATAGGGGATGTTTTCCGTGCTTTGGAAGGGAGGCTGGTAACTCTGCCGTGTCATCTGCAAGAGAACTGCGGTATATTTGAGGATGCTGAATGCTATTGTACTAAAGAGGTGGCTTGCGCAGCCCGGGATGTATGGGAGCAGGTGCACTCCCTGATGTCAGGGGTTCTGGATAAAATAACCCTGGCCGATTTGATAGCCCAATAAGTTCCACAGCCGATAGCAGCCGGCATAAGGGTGTTGAGAAACTCCGGGGTTAAACCTACCCCAGGAGTCGGAGGAAAAAGGGTGGTAATTTCTTGCACGGCGGCTTCGCCGCCGTGCAAGAAATTACCCTCAAAAAGCCTTTTAACCTGCCTTGAGCGAAGGATGCTCATCAAACAAAAAAGGAGGTAGAAGCGATGGCAAGTCAGCAGAAGCGCATAATCTATATGGACCATGCGGCTACTACCCCTGTTGACAAGCGGGTTGTGGAAGCTATGCTTCCTTATTTCACCGATAAATACGGTAATGCTTCCAGCATCTACAGCCTGGGGCGGGAGGCCCGGCAGGCCATTGAAGATGCCCGTCGCACTGTGGCCGAAATCCTCCACGCCCGTCCTGAGGAGATAATCTTCACCAGTTGCGGCTCTGAAAGCGACAACCTTGCCATCCGAGGGGTGGCGTTTGCCCAGAGACATAGAGGTAAGGGCAATCACATCATTACCTCCCCCATAGAGCATCACGCTGTTGGGCATACTGTAGAACAGCTGGAGAAGTACTTTGGCTTTGAGGTGACTTATGTGCCGGTGGATAAATACGGTATGGTAGACCCCGATGAGGTGGGAAGGGCCATCCGGGATGATACTGTGCTCATCACCATAATGTATGCTAACAATGAGGTGGGGACGATAGAGCCCATTGCCGAAATCGGCAAAATCGCCCGTGAAAGGGGAATCCCCTTCCACACAGACGCCGTGCAGGCTGGCGGCGCTCTGAGCCTCAACGTGGATGAACTCAATGTGGACCTGCTGTCCCTCTCCGGGCATAAATTCTACGCCCCCAAGGGCATAGGCATCCTCTATGTTCGGAAAGGGACACCCCTTTTGCCTATGCAGACCGGGGGTGCCCACGAGCGCAACCGCAGGGCGGGGACGGAGAATGTGCCTTACATTGTGGGCATTGCCACTGCCCTCAAGATAGCTTATGAGGAATTGGAATCCAACAACTTCCGCATCAAGCGCCTGCGGGATAAGCTCATCAAGGGCGTCCTGGAGCGCATCACCGATGCTTACCTGACCGGTCACCCGACAGAGAGGCTTCCCAACAATGCCAGCTTCATCATCAAGAACGCCGAGGGTGAATCCATATTGCTTGGCCTGGACCTTAAAGGCGTGTGCGCCTCCAGTGGCTCGGCTTGCACCAGTGGGAGCTTGGAACCAAGCCATGTCCTCTTGGCTATGGGCATTCCACCTGAGGAGGCTCACGGCTCCCTAAGGCTAACCCTGGGCAGGGAGAATACCGAGGAAGATGTGGATTACGTGCTGGAAGTCTTGCCCCCCATTGTGGAGAAGCTGCGGTCTATGAGTCCTTTCAGCTAGTAGAAGGCTGTGCTGAGGAAATTTCTAATGCTTTTCTAACACTTTTCTTACCATTTTCTCAAACAAGGTGGGTTATAATTTAACAGAAAAGGATATTTTGCTGTGCCTGAGAGCGTGTCCTAAAATTCAGCCAAAGCTCATCAAGACAGCAGGTTGGGACAGAAGTGGCAACGAGGATAGCGATGAAGTTCAACGTTATGGGTGCGGTGGCCGGAGTCACCGCTTTTTCTATTTTAGGGATGGAGGGACGATGTCCCTGAGGGCCTTTTACGTCAAACCCAACTGGGAGGAGATAGCCGCAAGGGCTAGGGAGGACCGCATCCATCTCCAAAAAGCCATCCTGGGGATTTTCGTGGTTTCCACCCTCCTGCTCTTCATCCTCCAGCGCCTCTCCCTCCCGGTAATATGGTTGGCTATCTTGAGCCAGGCTTGTTCCCTTTGCATTTACGGTGCTACAGCCGTTTGGTTTGCCCTGCGGCCTTTAAAGCTAGCACCCAGGGTAGCCTTTTGCTTTTACTCTGCCGTTGTCCTGTTCAGTTCCCTGGCCCTATATTTAGCCAAAGTCGGCTTTGCTACTCCTTTCTTAGAAGGCAGCCAGGCAACTGGCCCTCCATTGTACGCTGGCATCTTTTTCTTTGCCTCCTGGCCCTTCCTCGTTTACCTGGCTCGTTCCTACCCGGACCGATTTCGGAAGATAGGGTTCACATTATCCGGCCTCTTGAGGGGGGCTCTCCTCGGTTTAATCGCAGGGGCTTCTCTGGGGATGCATTGCCTTGTAAGCTCTAGCTTCGCCGGCAATGGGCTTATCAACCCCAAACCGCTTCCTTACATAGCCTGGCATCTTTCCTACGAAGCCGGCCTTCAGTCCCTTGCCGAGGAGATGTTCTTCAGAGGGGTGGTCTTCAACTTCCTTTACACCTTCTCCAGAAAGGGATTCTGGCCCTCTTGCCTCATCACCTGCCTGTTCAACGTGGGAGTTTATCTGGTCATACCCCAATGGACAGGGAACTTGATGATGACCATTGGGGTCTCTTTTTATGTTTTTATGATGGCCTTGGTCAACACCTTCCTCTATCGCTCTACAAAGAGCCTGCTGGCCCCTTATCTATGCAATGTCACTTTCGGCCTGATAGCGCTATTCCGGTAGCCCTGCACTTGTTTTGCCCTCGTCTGGGGCGAGATTGCCAACCAAGGCTGTAGTCCTTTGCAACTCGGTAGAAAACCGCTCTTTGGGCAGCTCCACACTTGATTGTGGATACATAACAAGTGGGGTTCCGTCCCAAGAAGGGGGCCTCTACACGAGAAAGCGCTTCAAAATCCGTTAAGGGAGCAAAATTGAGACACGGTAAGTCGAAAAATCAATGGCTGATTCTCAGTTTAATAGGGTTAAGCTTGCTCCTTTCCACCTTTCTGATTTACTATGCTGAGGCCGAGCACCTGGAGTTCCTCTCCGTTTATCGGTATTTCTACCTCATCCCCATAACCCTGGCTGCCTATCATTTTGGCAAGGCAATGGGCTTGAGCATATCCCTCTTCTGTAGCGCCCTCTTCATCCCTCTGCTGGCAAAACACATCGCCTGGTCAGGTCTCTCCGGCCACACGATAGAGATTTTGGGCCTCTTGCCCCTTTACAACATCTACGCCTTCTTCGTTGCGGACATAACGGCCTCTCTCCGCTACGGTGAAGAGCTATCACGCTCCCTCAATCGCCTGGAGAGATTGCTCGACAAGGCCCTTTCCCTCCAGGAAGTGGTGAGCTTAATCCTCGACCACGCCATAGAAGTATGCAATGCGGAATGGGGGGAGATGGCCCTGGTCAAGGAGCCCGACGGAGAACTGGTGCTTCTCCTAAACACCCGGCTGCAAGGGGGGGCTCCGGGGGTTGCTGATGGAGCCCCTAAGAATGCCAAGGCCCTTCCCAGGTGGGTTATTGAGCAGAATCGCCCCTTAATTTTACACGAGTTAAACGATGACCCCAGGTTTATCGAGGTGCCCTCATCTCCAAATGTCCCAATAAATTCCGCCATCGTAGCGCCTGTCCGAAAAGGCGATATGGTCACAGGCTATGTAGCCTTGTTCAAGGGGGAGGGAGAGTTCTTCACCGAAAAGGATATGGCTTCGCTGGAGGCGGTTATTTCCCGAAGCGAGATGACCATCTGGAATGCCATCACTTATACGAAGACGGAGCGTGCTCTGGCCCGGAGGGTGGATGAATTATCAACGATGGCGGAGATAGCGACCCGGCTGAATTCCACGTTGAACCTGGCCGAAATCACCGAGTTCATCCTGGACAAGGCTATAGAAATGACGTTAGCTGAGGCCGGTATGGTGGTCCTCTGCGATGAAAGGACCGGGGGGCTAAGTCCGTTGGCCTCGCAAGGGGCTTGCTTTGGATTGCTTGAGGATGTCTCCCGGGTCCTGTTCGATGAACTTATCAGCCGGAGTGCTCAGGTGGAGGGTGATTCCTGGGGACCCCTGTTCTTGGGGAATAGCTCTCGCCTTGCTGTGCCTATCTTGAAGGAAGATGATGCCATAGGCGCCATCCTGCTGGCAAGCCCCTCCTCCAATGCCTTCTCCGAGGAGGATATAAGGTTCCTGGTTAACCTGGCCACCCACGCTGCCATTGCAATCGAGAACGCCAGGCTCTTCCAAACGGTTTCCAGGGAGAGGCTGATGATGGAGCTGGTCCTGCGGGGCATTGCCGATGGCGTTTATACCACGGATAAGGAGAGGCGCATCTTAACCTTTAACCCTGCTGCCGAGCGTCTGTCCGGGCGCAGCAGGGAGGAAGTGATAGGGAAAACCTGTGCTGAGGTGTTTGGCCTGGTGGATGAAGAGGGGGCGAAGATTTGCGAGAGGGATTGTGCCCTGATCAAGGCTCTGGAGGGTGGCCTTTCGGATGTCCCCTATCATTGTGAGGGTAACCTTCAGAAAGGATGGAAGAAGCGAAGCTACATCTCCATTTCCATCGCCCCCCTGCTCGATGCCTGGGGTAATGTAACCGGCACGGTGGCGACATTTAGGGATATGACGAAGGAGAAGGAACTCGACCGGATGAAATCCGAGTTCATCTCTATGGTCTCCCACCAGCTTCGGGCTCCCCTGTCCAACATCCGGGCCTCGATTGAACTCCTTAGGGATTCCCTCCCCGCCGAGGCGGCGGATAGAGAGTTGCTGGATATTGCCTATTCTCAGAGCATAGGCCTGAGCAATTTTGTGGAGCAGATTCTCGACCTCACACGCCTGGAGGAGGGGCAAATTCACCTCGAAAGCCAGCCGGTGGCTTTAAGGCCAATCATCCGGCAAGTGATGGAGCCATTTGCAGCTCGTTCAAAACTCCATCGCTTTGAGATAAGGCTCCCCGAGCCTTCCCCGCTTATCCTGGTTGATGAAAGGAGCCTGGAGATAATCCTCAGCAACTTGCTGGAGAACGCCGTTAATTATTCGCCTGAGGGCGGTAAGATAACCATTGCGGCCCGGAATAAAGGTCAGGATGTGGTGATAAGCGTCAGCGACGAAGGCATTGGCATCCCTCCCGAAGATTTGGAGAGGGTCTTTGACCGTTTTTACCGGGTGAATGGAAGCGATGCCCAGCGGATTTACGGTCACGGATTGGGCCTTTACATAGCCAAGAAGCTGGTAGAACTTCAGGGAGGTAAAATCTGGGCGAAAAGCAGACCAGGAGCAGGTTCTTGTTTCTATTTTTCTTTACCTCGGGTGGAGGTTAGGTATGAAGGAAAGGAAAATATTGATAATTGATGATGACCCTGAGTTGCTCAAGCTCCTCAAGAAAGGCCTGGAGAGGCGCAATTTCTCCCTTATAACCGCTCAAAACGGCCCCGAAGGGCTCAGGTTGCTCTACGAGCACAAGCCATCCCTTGTCATCCTGGACATTATGATGCCCAAGATGGACGGCTGGGAGGTCTGCCGCAGGATAAGGGAGATGACCAATGCCCCCATCATCATCCTCACCGCTAAAGCTCGGGAGGAGGACATAATCTACGGGCTTGACTTAGGCGCAGATGATTACGTCACCAAGCCTTTCAGCATATCCGAACTGGTGGCAAGGATTGAAGCCATCCTGAGGCGTATGGAGGAAACCAACCCCTATGGCTGGGGGGAATTAAGCTCATATACGGTTGGCGATTTGGAGATAAACTTCGCCCGCCGCAAGGTTAAAGTGAAGGGCAAGGATGTGGATTTAACCCCTACGGAGTTCCGCCTCCTTGCACATTTAGTCCGCAATGCGGGAAAAGTTATCCCTCACAGGACCTTGCTCTCCCAGGTCTGGGGTCCGGCTTACAAGGAAGAAACAGACTACCTTAAGTTGTACGTGCATTACCTTCGACAAAAAATAGAAGAGGACCCCCGTAACCCCTGTTACATCATAACAGAGTGGGGAGTGGGGTATTACTTCAACGGTGAGGGATAAAATAATGAAGAAAGGCGTTGTGCTCGTGGTTGATGACGACAAAGTCGTATGCGATTTTATAGGCTGTCTCCTCGAGGATGCCGGCTACGAAGTTTACAAGGCCAGCAGCGGCGAAGAGGCTCTCTCAAACCTGGGGGGAATTGAAATTGTGCTGACAGATTTATTTATGCCTGATATGAATGGCCTGGAATTAGCGAGTCGAATCAAGGCCATTGATGAGACCATCCCCGTAATCGTTATGACTGCCCTGCCATACCCAGGTTGGGACACCGAAGCCTTGGAAAAAGGCGCTTTCAGTTGCTTAACCAAGCCCTTCACACTGGAAGAAGCCCTCTCATCCGTGGAGGAAGCCTTCGCCTGGCGGAGAAGCCTCCAGGCTCTCTGAGGGAATGAAACTTCAGCCCCATCCTAAAAAAGGGCTTGCTGGTCGCAACCAGCAAGCCCTGGTAAGGGTGGGACGAGCACCCTTCCTTTTCTCACCCCGCAGGAAATCAGGCTCGGAGAACCCTCTTATTGACCACTTCCATAAAGCGTTTCACCCGCTCAACATCAACGGGGTTCTCGGCTATTCCGTCCACCTTGAAGGTGGTGCCTACAATGGCCCCATCGGCGTATCTCAGGAAATCGGCAATGTTTTCCTCGGTGGCGCCGCTGCCTATGAGGATAGGGCGATGGGACAGTTCCCTGGCCCTCTTCACTTTCTCCAGGTCGGGGGCGCTTCCGGTCATCTTGCCGGAGATGATGAGGGCATCGGCCAGGTAAAATTCGGTCCACTCTATGTGGGTGGCAAGGTCTATGCCGGGGAAAGCTACGGAGTGTTTCTTATCAACGTCGGCCAGTATCTTTATGTGCTCGGCTCCCAGTTCCTTTCGCTTCCGCAGGAGGCGTGCAGCACAGCCATGGTCGAATTCCCCTGTGTCCCAAACCCTGGCTCCCGTAAGCAAGCACACCCTTATGAACTTCGCCCCCGAAGCCACAGCTATGGCCAGCGTCACCACCCCACCGTTGTGAACTACGTTAATGCCCACAGGGACATCAACTGCTTCCACCACTTTGCGGGCCACAACCGCCTGGGCGGTCATCTCCTCTGGCGGAACGTCATCGCCTACAAAATAAGGCAGGTCCCACATATTCTCCACGATGAGCCCGTTCACCCCGCCTTCCACCAGAGCGTGAGCATCCTCAAGGGCCCGTTCAATTATGAAATCCATCCCATACCCCGTGTACCCCGGTGCTCCCGGCAGAGGCCACAGGTGTATCATACCGATTATGGGCTTTTCCACGCCGAACAGTTCCCTGAGGGATTTGAGGCGGAGGCTTTCCAGGCGCTCTTTCCATTCGACTTTCATCGTTTGGTTCCCCCTTTCAGGATTTCCAGCAGGTGATTGAGTCCTCCCTTCCAGGGCTCCCACGTTGGAGAGGCAAGAGCCCCCTGGAGGAGAGCCACAACTTTCTGAGGGGTAGGGAGGCTTTCCCCCGCTCCCACCACGGTGCAGGCCAATCCGCCCAAGGCATTGCCCAACAGCGCCGACTCCGGCAGGTTTAGCCCCCACAGTTGCCCTAAGATGAACCCGGCATTGAAGCTATCCCCTGCCCCTGTGGTGTCAACCGCATCTATGGCGAAGGCCGGAACGGTGAAGGCTTTTTCTCCATCCCCAATCATACACCCTTTCTCCCCCAATTTAAGGGCTATCAGCTTCACGCCTCTTTCCACCAGAGCCTTCAGGGCTTCATCCGCTTCTTCCTTCTGGCTGAGGAGGCGGGCCTCCTCCAGATTGGGGAAGAGGACATCTACCTGGGGCAGCAGTTTTCTCACTTCCTCTCTGGCGTGGATGGCAGTGCACATCCCCACATCCAGGCTCACGGTTATCCCCTTTTGGCGAGCCGTCTCCAGAATTCTGAGGGCAGCGGTGCGCTGCGGCTCTTCCAAGAGAGCATAGCCTGAGATGTGCACCCATCGCAATTTCCCAAGTTCACCCTCACCAAGGCGAACGGGTTTCAGGCGGGTGTTAGCCCCCCGGAAGCCGAACATAGTGCGTTCGCCATCGGGAGTGACGGCTATGAACATAACTCCGATGGGAACTTCAGGGTCACGTTGCACCAAGCTTAATTCCACCCCTGCCTTCCGCAACCCTTGCAGGGCGTAATCGGCCAGGATGCCTGACCCTACTCTCCCCAGGAGGCTCACTTCCAGTCCGAAGCGGGCAAGGACCAGGGCGGTATTGGCAGCAGAGCCGCCTATGTGAAGCTCGCCTCTCTTCGCCAAGGCATCGCCGCCTTTGGGAGGGTACTGGTCAAGCAAGGCCACTATATCTATGTTGATGTCCCCCACCGTTAATACGCAAGCCATCCTCTTCACATCTCCCTTCGCCCTTCCAAGGCCCTGGCCAGGGTAATCTCGTCGGCGTATTCCAGGTCGCCGCCCACCGGGAGACCCCGGGCCAGCCTGGTGACCTTTATCCCAAGCGGTTTTATGAGCCGGTAGAGGTACATTGCCGTAGCTTCGCCTTCCAGGTTGGGATTGGTCGCCAGGATTACCTCCCGGATGTTCCCGTTATGGAGGCGGTGGATGAGCTCTTTGATGCGCAAATCATCCGGCCCAATCCCCTCCACAGGGGAAATAGCCCCGTGGAGCACATGGTAGACCCCCCGATATTCTCCTGTCCTCTCCAAGGCCAGCACGTCAAGGGGCTCCTCTACCACGCAGATGGTGGTGTGGTCCCTTTCCTCATCCCGGCAGATGGCGCAAGGGCTTTCGTCGGTGATGTTGAAGCAAATTTCGCAGTAGGTGGTCTTCTCCTTCAACTCCCTTATGGCCTCGGATAAAGCGAGGGCCTGTTCCTTGGGGGCTCTTAGGAGGTAAAAGGTTAGACGGGAAGCCGTCTTAGGGCCGATGCCCGGAAGGCGGCTGAATTCTTCGATTAACCTCGCTATCGGGGTTGCCAGCTTTGCCATCGTTCACATCATCAACCCGGGAATCTGTACGCCTCCCACGAGGGAGGCCATCTGTTCGGCAGCCAATGCCTGGGCACGCTCGATTGCCTCGTTCACGGCAGCCAGAATCAAGTCCTGAAGCATCTCCACATCTTCAGGATTGACGACCTCAGGGTCTATCGTTATGGAACGGAGGCGCTGGTGGCCGTCAATCACCACCTTTACCACCCCACCTCCAGCGCTAACCTCTATGGTTTCTTCGCCCAAGCTTTCCTGAACCTTTGTCATTTCGTCCTGCAATTTCTGCAACTGGCGCAGCATATCCTGAGCTTTAATGCTAGCCCCGGAGGTGAGCTTCCTCTTCTTCTTCTTTGCCATAAATTTCCTCCTTGGCGCAGACTCCTCGATAAATGCTTTCGCTCCTGTAAAGGCCTTTTGAGGGTATTTCTTACACGGCGGCGAAGCCGCCGTGTAAGAAATACTACTCCTTTTCCTTGCCCGGCTCCCGAGGGCGAGTTTAACCCCGGAGTTTTTTACCTCCTCCCGCCGTTGTGTCTAGCCCTGGGTGAAAATCCTAATGACTTGTTTC
>Ga0116200_10000716_pt1 | contig 11674 bp, 6 predicted proteins | sample Mar14436cmmetaG_FD_94478 | JGI IMG/M metagenome (GOLD analysis project Ga0116200, IMG submission 94478) | Marine hydrothermal vent microbial communities from Guaymas Basin, Gulf of California to study Microbial Dark Matter (Phase II) - Marker... ... | reverse complement strand
ATCTTGTGGGTGTCTGTAATCCCGCCAATTGAGACTACCACCGGCAACTTAGCAAAATGGGTCAATAATCTGGCAAGATAAAGCGCAGAGATATATTCCTGGATGCTCTTGGGAGCCAGCATTATGCCACCATCGTCCCTGAAGCTCATGAAGTCCGTATGACTTTCCTCAATATTGAGATTTGGTGCTGCCAGCGCCCTTCTCGCAAGTAAAAACAGTCCTTCGAGGCGTGCGCCCACGAATTGAGGAATAATTTCGGTAAAGAGCCTCCAGCCCTGGGAAGCAGTAAACGTTACCGGTAACATACCTCCGGCCTTGGCTATTCCAATAAGTTTTTCTGCTGCCACCTTTTCTGACGGATTTATTTCATCCACGTAGACATATGGGTGCCCGTTCGCATAAACCTGTGCCATGGCATAGAATGGGTTGCCCGCGGGAGTAATAGGAAATCCAACGTAACATATAGGGTGCTTGTCAAAGGCAATTTGACTCAAAACCAGTCCTGCTACCGTACCACCCATTTCAGTGTAAAAGTTGCCAGGATCGAGAGACACTCCCATGTCCTCAACGCGGGCTAGATCCTTCTTTGGCGCCTCAGCAGGAAATCCCTCTGCTCGCTCAAATGCTAGCTTGATAGCTTCGAGATAATAGTTGAGCAGGTCCTTGTTTTTAAGGACAGCACCTGGAAAACCACTCAGGAGCGTGTTTTGATCTTTTTCAAAATCAAATGGGAAACCAAGCATCTGTAGAGCTTTAAAAAGTGGAGCCACAGCAACAAGGTTGGACACTATTTTGTCAGACCCGGTTACTTCTTCCATGATACCGTCCATATCTAGGGTAACTATCCTGCAGTTAGCCAGTGCCGCAACCTTTTGGACAAGCCTCTTCTGGTCAACATTCAGGCTCCTGAGGTTAAGATCAAACATCTTCTGGCTAACCCATTCCATCATCCTGGTTGCATCCCAACCTTCAGATATTTTTCTTAATTCTTCCACCAGTGATCTTATCTGCTCGTCATATGCTTCTACCAACTCTTTTCTGACTTCCTCAGGACTGATTCTTGTGTTTATGATAAGAAATCCAGTAGGATGAAGGTTGTCAAAAAAGACGTCTGGCTTGGTCTTCAAGTCCCCATAATTGGTAACGGTCATTACATAATATGGGAAACTGAGCATAGCGTCTTTCCGCTCGATGGGCTCGGGAGCAATAAAAGTAGCCGAAAGAACGGGGGTGCCTCTCTTGGAGGAACCAAACTGCCATGCCATTCCAGCCCACAAGCCTTTTTGAGTAAAAAAGTTGGAGAAAATTCTATTTATAGCGATTCCTCGTTCTCCAGCCAGGCTTGCAACTCCAATAGCAAAGTAACCGATATCCTTAACAAAACTCCTTAATTGTTCACGTTCTTTGGTAAGTTCCGCTTTGGGCGGTTCTCTAAATACACCACCCTGATTTAAGAAATCTGTTCTCAGCTTTTTAGCGAGCACAAACTGGCTGATTTCTGTCTGTTTCGCAATTGCTCTGTCTTCAATTAGCCTATCGAGTATCTCGTAAAGCTTTGCCTCCCTAGCTTCTCTAACGTTCGAATATTCTTTTTCTGTTGCCACATCCGAACCTGGAGTAGAAGCTACACCGCTTCCCAGCAGAATCGCTTCCAGTTCCTCTCGATCCCTGATTTCTTTTTCCTGGAGCTTCATACTGAGCTGTTCCAGCTCATCCAAAATCTTTTTCACTTCCGGCGAAGAATCTTCCTCACCCAGTTTTTCTTTAAGCGACGCCGTTGCCTTCTCAAGTTCTTCCACGCCGGCAAAAAATGCATTTAAGAGCGCTTCATTTTCGCTAAGCATGGTTTCTTGTTTCAGGTGGTAGTCCGTGAGGGTATCCAGGCCGATAACCAGTTGCAACATTTCCCACTTCAGGCTATCCCTGAACTCAGGCTTCATTTCACCATGATGATTGAACAAGAATGCATACTTGAATTGCTGTAGATTAAAACGATAGTGTTCCCACTGCCTGTGAAGATCTTCAAAGAATTCGTCGACAATTTCTTCTGCTTCCCTAACAAGCATATTTTCCAGGTCAATCTGCCAGTTGAGCTGATCCCTGTATCTCTCCAGTTGCCTAATAACAAATCTGGCAGCGGTATTAATGGGCTCCCATTCTCCGGTCTCCGGATTTTTTCTCAACATGGCACGATACCTGGGATCCTGGGATAACCAGTATGTGATGGGCTTAAACTCCCTGCTCCATTCTCTCCATGGCTTTCCTATGTCGGCAGGATTAACAGGTGCAACTCTCTTTCGCAGTCTCCCTACAAAGATAACTTCAGGCAGCATTCCGGCATGTGCCATTGCGTACGCAAGATTATCAGGGTCTTCTCCGAAGAATTTTCCAGTCTCAGGGCAAGGGGTCACGTCCCAGCGAATCGCAGATTGTCCCAGGCGGTCTGCTAGGTACCAGAATTCCTGCATGGCAACCCTGTTTCCGGAATGCCCCAGCCCAACGAGAATGTTGGGAAACTCTGCAGCAAGGTTAATCAAATTCCATTGAACCTTTTGATTGCCAAGGATGTATTTCCCGATAGGGGTCGTTAACGTTCCCATACCAAGGAGAGAACTGGCGGAACATTCGCCTCCCGTGTTTGAATAAACCTGGGTGTCCGTGATTATTATGAAATTAAGAACGCTGGGCATCCTATTTCGAATTACGAATGCCTTCTGGCGAAGAGCATTTAACCATGCGGGAAGTCCTATTACCGAGCCTCCATCACCGCTCTGGCTAACAATGTACCTCCGTCCTTTCTTGAGAAACCCGTACTTGATTGCAAGCTCTTCAGATAGCGCGATTGCTTCCGCAAAGGCAAATCCACCACCAAAAACCGTTCGGCCACCTTTTACCTTCTGGGCCACTTCGCATGTCTTGTTCAGGGTCTCACTCATGCAACCAGTTTCGCACGTAAAAGTAACCTCCGGCACTTCGCCTCTGGCAAAGCTCATGAGCATGGCCATATAAATTGGTATAGCCAGCACCTGAGCTTCAGCACACGTCGGACACGCAGAATGCCCGCTGGCGATTGCCATTGTTCGATACCGTGCATGAATGTGTGCTGAATTGGTGGGTATATCACTCAAGAAACTTCTTGCCATCTCTGATTCTGCAAGCATCAACTCCGGATACCTGGGGAAGATACTTACAAGAATGTCCCTAATCTCATTAATCAGGGGATCGTTGGTAAAAGTGAATGCCTGAATAACATTCGGTGCCATAACACGGCTAAGTCCGCCTGTGAGTTCAAGGAACGTTGTCTGAACATACCTGGAGACAGCTTTGAGGTAAGGAGTTAATACTATGTCCACTTTCCCTTTGGAGGCAAGATTGTCCAGGTTTTCCCCTTCTTCAACAAGACCCAGACTGGCCATTCTGCGGATGGCCTTATTAGTAGCGGTGATATGTGAACGTCTGGGTTGATCAATGACTCCTATTATCCTGGCACCTGCCAGTTGAACAGCTGAAGCCATATCCATTTCAATGTGACCTTCTTTCGTATGAAGTAACACAGCAACATTGGCTTCCTGCCGAATAATAACGCTTTCCCGGCTATCTCCGTTTTCGCTGTAATACACTGACCTGGTAACCAGAAGAGGCCTCTTTGAATCATAGTATCCATAAACAGGGACAACTTCCTGCTGATCTATCTGGCAAGTAGCCTTCCCATTATCCATAGCGATAGATTCACCGCTGTAGACCCGATTAAGCTTGAACGGAAAATCTTCAATGGTACCGGAATCTTTGGCAAGCCAGTCACTAAATTCCGAACCGGTTTCTCCACCCAGGATCAAACATTCACCACCCTGGTACAAGGGCATATCAGGGTAGAAGGTACTAGGAAGTTCGTCTTTCAAATGAGGAGTCAGGTAAGGACATCTTTTCTGACACAGGCCACAGTTGGTGCAGTGATCTTCTGCGGGCCCCAGAAGCCTCATGCCTTCGGGAGTGGGAGTGGCTTTCAATTCACTGCACGCCGGTACACACCTGAAACACTGCGTACACAAATCTCTGTTTAGCACAACCTTTTTGGCCAGATGTTTTTTTACCATCTCGGTGCTATGAAGCTGAACTATCGAAGGAGCACCCAATCTAAGGTAATCACCAAGGGTGTCATACTTTGACAGCGAAAAAGGATAATTAGAAACAGCCAGAGCATAGGCAAGAAGCAACGAAAAAAGTTGATTTTTCCCCACGTTTTGGAGATTCAACTCAAGCACATAAGCATGTCCGTCAGGATCCTTAAAAACTGTAAACAGAGGAAGAAGGTCTCCTTCAGGATCTTTAAAATCCTCGTAAAGAACCACATAAAAGCGCCCTTCCGTGGCCATTTCGGAGATATTCTTTCTAGTTTCTACATTTACACCGGAGAGTCTGTTTTCGTCTTCAAGCAGATCTTGATAGTAGCGAGTTCCCAATAACCATTCGGAAAAACCCAGCTCCAGAGTATTCCGATCTACCAGGCGGTAAATCTTCTGATTCAAGTTCAGCAATGCTATGCCGGGATTAGATCGGGAGAGTTCCCACCTGTGACTTTCAACTGACACTTCTGGCAACTCACAAACTGTAAGTGCATTGTTTAAACATTCACGAAAAGATGGCTTGCTTTCTGCCATGATCCCTAACTCCTATTCTGGTTTCTGGAAATGATGTAAAACTCATCCACCTTCCGATTATCGAGGATCGCAACTCCTAGTCCTCAACATCAAAGCAAGTCCAACGGTGCTTCCGGAAATGACAGGGGTATACTACCGAGGGAAAACTTTGAACGCCCAGGAGTTACAAAAAATTCAACAATCAGACTACAGATTCTAAAAACTTCATTTTACTTCATCTTTTTATGTTTTTCGGTGGCGGGAGAGGACAACATCTCTCTCAAAACGAGAGTGATCATTCCTATGAGGCAATAGAGATTTATACCCAGGTAGCCACCATTCCGGATTTAGGCATATAAGATTGTTATAAAGGAGAGTATTTGTCAATAAAATAAAATTCACAAGAAAGAATTGTCGTCCCTGCTCTATTTCGCCTAATTGTATGTATTAGCGCTTCTCAGTCTTGATGTACGCGCCACTGATACCTTCTTCTTTGAGCAGCTTCTCTTTAAGGCTAATTGCTTTCGAGCGGTTTTTCACAGGATCAAGTCCGACATGATACATCAAACCCAGTTCCCCGTGCTTCTCGGGAGACAGAAACACTTTGTAACCCTTTCTTTTCAATTTTTCCATCAGTTTTAGCGCGTTTTTCTCTTGCTTGAATGCACCAACCTGAACAATGTATACAGTTTCTCCTCCGATTTTCCCTTTGGACTTTTGAACAGATGCCGTAGCAGGCACAGGCCCGGTTTTCTTCTGTTGCATACTAGTTTTTGGAACCTTCTCTGAACCTATTGTCTTTTTATCAGCTTTAGCTACACTGCCGGATTTTTTATAAAATTCGTCCAGTTGTTTCTCTCTGCTCGACACTGGGGGTTTTTCTACTTTTTTGGAAACCTTCCCTTTCTCTACCTCTGGCGTCGACATCGTTTCCGGGAGGGGTACTTTTTTTATGAGTACATTCTTACCGGGCAGTTCAAATATTACCTTGCTTTTTTCCACTTCCTTTTTCTTTTTCAAGATCGGAACCAGTGCAAGTATAATGAAGAAGATGATAATGGACAGGAAGGTCCACTTTAGGGACACATTTGTCCTTCTCCGAACATTCCCTTTTTTGTCCCTGTACCTGTAGATGAATAGCTTTTCGCCCATAGGCTCATCCTATTTTAAAGCTTTTTCGAGAGCTCTTTTAAACCCGTCAAAAGATCGTTTTATGGTATCGTCGTCTACGCAGTATGCTAGCCTGAAATACCCCGGGCCGCCAAATCCGGAACCTGGAACAGCAAGGATCAACTCATCCTGCAGAAGTTTAACAAATTCCACGTCGTCAGGAATAGGACTTTTCGGGAAAACATAAAAAGCACCGGCAGGGACAGAAAACTCGTAACCGGCCTCCTTTAAACCATCGCAAAGGAGGTTCCTCTTCGCCTCGTATATACCTTTGTCAACACAAACGCCCTGGATCTGTTTGACCAGCCGTTGCATAAGTGCTGGAGCATTAACAAAACCCAGGATTCTGTTAGCAAGGTTTAGGGCTCCCAGTAGCTTCTCCACTTCTTCGGCTTCAGGATGAACAACCACGTAACCTATGCGTTCACCGGGAATCGAAAGATTTTTGGAATACGAATTCGTGATTATACTATGCGGATATACCTTGAAAAGAGATGGTACCTCAACATCATCGTATATAATGTCACGGTATGGTTCGTCAGAAATCAGGTAAATTCTTCTCCCGATTTCCCTGCTCTTTTCATCAAGGATTTTTCCCAAGTCCAGTAAATCGCGCTCAGGGTATACCTGGCCTGTTGGATTATTGGGAGAATTGATCAAAACCGCCCTCGTTTTGGGGTTTAAAGCTTCTTCGATCCGGGACAGATCCAGTTGAAAATTTTCCCTGGTGGGAACAGTCACCAGCTGTCCACCGTGATTGTCACAGTAAAACCCGTATTCCACGAAGTAAGGAGCCGGACATACTAGTTCAGCACCCGAATCCAGGAGTGCTTTCAGGATTATATTTAAGCCTCCCGCAGCACCGCAGGTCATCACCACGTGGCCGGCGTTGAGCTCTACACCCAGCACTTCGCTCAGATACGATGCTACTGCGCTTCTCGTATCCTCGTAGCCGGAATTGGGCATATATGCATGAATTCCCTGAGTATTTTCCGACACCAGTTGTTGTAAAGTTTTATCAACTATTTCAGGTGGAGGGACATTGGGATTTCCAAGGCTAAAATCTGATACTTTATCTGCACCATGAATTGCTTTTAGTCGGCTACCTTCTTCGAACATCTTCCTGATCCATGAAGATTTTTCCATAAATTCTTCAATCTTACGAGATATTGCCATTCTTTTTAATCCTCCATAGATTAGATCTTTGACCGAGTTCCCTGGATTTCTGAAAATATTCTCCGTGGTTTTTAGAACTACCAATTTAGCTGTAGTTGGTCAAGCTATAACAAATTTCTTTCCAGTATAGCTTTACTTGATTTCCTAAATGCCTGTATAATTCACAAAACTTTGAGCCAGAAAATCCTGAGGCAGTGCTTTATGGGAGCTATTTTGTATAACTTGTTCTTTGTGGGAGTTGGTGTTGTTCTGCTGACAAAAGGGGCTGACTGGTTGATAACCGGGAGTGTAGGAATTGCCAGGAAATTTGGTGTCTCGTCCATGATCGTTGGCCTGACACTCGTTGCGTTTGGCACATCTGCTCCAGAGCTTGCGGCCACTCTTGTCAGTGCCGCACATGGCAAAGGAGATATAGCATTCGGAAATGTGGTTGGAAGCAACATCTGCAATATTGGGCTCATACTTGGTGTGGCAGCACTTATCAAGCCAATCAAAGTTGAAAGAAGCACCTTAAAACGTGAGATACCTTTTATGATTGCAGCGAGTGTAATTATCTACATTTTCGCATTCAATTCAATTATTACCAGATGGATGGGGTTTATTCTGCTGGCCGGTTTTGTTATTTTTTTATATCATTGCGCCAAAAATGCTCAGGATCCCGAACTGAAGGGAGAGAATCAAAAGGAATCTCCCGCAAAATTAGTTACATACGTGGTAGTTGGTGGTATAGGTCTGGTTATCGGGGCTGAACTCTTCTTGAGGGGAGCAGTAAATCTCGCACGGATACTTGGGATAAGCGAGGCTATAATAAGTTTGTCTCTTGTGGCACTGGGAACATCCTTGCCGGAACTATCGGCTTCCCTGGTCGCTACCTGGAAAAAAGAGCCCTCAATTGCTCTAGGAAATGTTATAGGAAGCAATATTTTCAACATATTGCTGGTAGGAGGTGCAACAGCCACAATTTGTCCTTTTAAAATATCAGGAGATTTCATATACATAGGGTTACCCGTAATGCTCGCGTTAGCCGTATTGCTTGCTCCATTTGCCTGGACCAAAAAAGAAATCGGACGTATGGAGGGAGGGATCTTTCTTGCACTTTATATAACTTACATAGTCTGGTTGTACGGGATAAAACATTAAACCTTACAAGAAGGAGAAGCCATGGCATCTGATGTATTCTTCATTGACATGAGGGCATCGATTAAACGTACTAGGCTGGAGAAAATTGGGGATCTGATTGAAAAGGTAAAGTGGGAAGCTAATTTACCAAAGAAAAGCCTCGTGGCCGTTAAAATTCACTTTGGAGAAAAGGGTAATACCTCATACATTCATCCCGTGTACGTTAGAAAGATAGTGGACAAGATCAAGTCATGGAATTTCAAGCCATTTCTCACAGATGCAAACACCCTTTATGTGGGCAGCAGGGCAAATTCAGTGGATCATATGATAACGGCAATCGAAAACGGGTTCGACTTCAGTGTTGTGGGAGCTCCTGTATTGATCGCAGACGGGATAAGAGGTGCTTCTGAGGTAGCCGTAACAATCGATCAGGAAATATATGAAAGAGTCTATATCGGAACGGAAATAGTCAACGCAGATGCCATCGTCAGTCTTGCTCATTTTAAAGCTCACGAACTATCAGGTTTCGGAGGCACCATCAAGAATCTGGGGATGGGTTGTGCTTCAAGAAGAGGCAAGATGGCTCAGCACAGTGAAGTGTCACCTAAAGTTAACAAGAAGAAATGTATCGGCTGCGGAACGTGTTCCATTCATTGTCCCGCAGATGCAATTCGTGTTTCGGATGAGGATGGAAAAGCCGCCACATTTGATGACCTGTGCATTGGATGCGGAAGCTGCCTCGTAGTATGTCCCCAGAACGCACTGGAAATAAGGTGGGATACCGATGGGGTGAAATTTCAGAAAAAAATGGTTGAGTACACCCTGGGTGTCTTAAAAGGAAAAGAAGATCGTGCACTTTACGTCAACTTTGTCATAAATGTGACTCCTGAATGTGATTGTTACCACTACAGCGATGTTCCTGTGGTGAATGATATCGGAATTCTGGCAAGCAACGATCCGGTGGCAATAGATCAGGCGGCTTATGATCTGGTAAATCAGCAGCCCGGCAGGGCTGACTCCAGGCTTAAAAAAGGCCATGAGCCCGGTGCCAATAAATTCAGAGCCCTTTACCCAAAAATCGACCCGGAAGTACAGCTTGAATATGCGGAAAAATTGGGGCTCGGGAGCAGAAAATACAACCTCGTAAAGGTTAAATAAAGTTATGGAAAGTTGCAAGAAAACACGAATACACGAAAAATCTACAAACTCCTTTAGACTGGCAGCCCTGGTCTTTTCGTTCGTTATTCTGGGAATAACCGGAAATTCATGGGCAACCCAGATTCATGATAGACCTGAGGGGTTATTCGCGCACCAGATGGCCCATGTTTTTTTCATGACCAGCATGATTTTCCTCGTATACTGGCTGAGAAAAAACAGGTTTGTAAAACAAAAAGGATGGCGATTGATACAGTATTCGGGCATTCTTTTCGCTCTATGGAATATAGATGCAATGCTCGTCCACTGTATTGACGAGATGCTCGACACATCTTTTTTCATCGGGAGCCAGGTCAATTGGTCCAAAAAGCTGATTATCAAAGATCATCCTTGGCTTATTATCTATTATGTGGGAAGAATGGACCATTTGTTATGCGTACCGGCGATTCTATTTCTCTACTTCGGAATAAAACAGTTGCATGAAGAAGGTCAACCACTGGTAATCAACGAAGATTGATGGATCAAAACCAGGAGAGATGATAGAATAGGACAAATCAACGGAATAAACTTATGCTTCCATTATTCCCCGTATATCTTGTAGACCTGATCGGTTCCGCATCAATGATAGTCATATCCTTTTTGTGCGTGATGTTGGTCAGGACAAAAAAGAGAGAGGACCCGACCAATGCCATATGGACATATCTGCTCTGGCTATCACTGGCGTTGTTTGCCTTTGCTATTTCAAGATCCGTGGGCCACATAATCAAACATATCCTGATCGTTACAGGTAAAAAATCCATATGGCTTCAGCTCCGTCCATTTAGCGGGGCAATGAACACCATCATGTTTGTCCTGGTGGCGTCAATCACGCTCTTTTTTCAGCGAGTCCAGAACATCTATTTTCAGATCGTTAAAGACAAGCAAAAAATCCAGAGATTCAGTGAGAAACTTATGTGGCTTAATCGCCACCTGGAAGATCTGGTTTCCGCCAGAACAGCAGAGCTCCAGGCTTCCGAAACAAAATATAGAAGGATCTTCGAAGGCTCCAATGACATGCTCTTTGTAGCCGACAATTCGGGTACATTCTTTGACGTAAATAAATCCGGCCTTGATCTTCTCGGTTACCAGGACAAAGCGGAAATAATCAAAAAAATTAATCTTAAAGACATATTTGCAAACGGGGAAGATTTTCAGTACATCTTTAATGAATTGCATGAAAAGGGAATCATAAGAGACCACGAAACGGCGGTAATCTCCAAGGATGGCTCCACCAAGACAGTCCTTTTTAGCTGTACTATTCAACCGGGGCAGGAAGACGATCCGGAAACGCTCCAGGGAGTAATCAAAGACATAACGCACAGGAAGGAAATAGAAAAGCACATGTTAAGAGCCGATAAACTTGCCTCGCTGGGTAAATTATCAGCAGGATTGGCGCACGAAATTAACAACCCTCTTGGCATGATACTCGGTTACACTCAGCTACTTCTCCGTTACGAAAAACCAGAAACACAGAGATATTCAGACCTTAAAATAATCGAAAAACACGTGCGCAACTGCAAGGCCATCGTTGAGGATCTTTTAAACTTCGCCAGAAGTACCGAAACCAAGAAGATTGAGAGCAACATAAACGAACTCCTGAGAGACGTTCTGAAAGTAATGGAACACCAGTTCGAAATGAACGGAATAGAAATAATTGCGGATCTGAACGAAGAGCTTCCCAATATGACTATTGACCCGGAAAAGATTAAGCAGGTATTTATGAACATCCTGATGAATGCCAAAGATGCAATTCAGGGAAGAGGTAAAATCACGATTAAATCAGACCTCAACTCCAGAGATAACACGGTTGTAATAACTTTTTCGGATACGGGATGCGGGATAAGGAGTGAAAATCTACCCCACATTTTCGATCCTTTTTTTACAACGAAACCTACAGGCAAAGGAACCGGTCTCGGTTTATCAGTCAGTTATGGTATAATACAAGATCATGGAGGAAACATTGAAGTTGAAAGCAAAGTAGACGAAGGAACAACGTTTATCGTTACTTTGCCAGTTAAAGACAACAGACTTAAAGGTGAATAAGAGAGATTGAATTTGGAGCTATGGAAACAATATTAGTTGTCGACGATGAAAAAGACATGCTCAACCTGCTTAAAAGGACCCTTGAGCCAGATTTAAACTGCGAGGTTATTGCAGCGGAAACTGGCCACAAGGCTCTGGAGATCCTGGAAAGCACCAGCGTTGACCTGGTTCTCGCAGATATCAAGATGCCAGGAATGAATGGTTTGGAACTCCTTGAAAGAATTAAAGACAGGAATCCGTGGATAACCGTGGTAATGATGACGGCTTACGGAGTTGTAGAGTCCGCTGTGGAATCAATCAAGGCTGGTGCGTACGATTTCGTTGTAAAGCCTTTT
>Ga0116200_10000715_pt1 | contig 11680 bp, 10 predicted proteins | sample Mar14436cmmetaG_FD_94478 | JGI IMG/M metagenome (GOLD analysis project Ga0116200, IMG submission 94478) | Marine hydrothermal vent microbial communities from Guaymas Basin, Gulf of California to study Microbial Dark Matter (Phase II) - Marker... ... | reverse complement strand
ACTCTTGTGTATGTATTCGCTCATTCAGCAATACTATCACCGCTGAAAAAGCGAAGCAAGCTTCGGGGAATTACACCCAAAGAGATTAACAACTCAACCAAAGCCCCCTTTCGAAGTGCGATGTCTCGCGTAATTTTTTCTTTTCCTTAACTCCCAATTCAACATACAGGAGACACACTATGATCAGAGTTGCCGTCATTGGTTGCGGGTACTGGGGCCCTAAGCTTCTTCGCAATTTTTTCAGCATAGAATCATGTCGTGTGGTTGCCCTTGCTGACCTTGATCCTCAAAAACTATCATCAATAAGCCCTAGATACCCTGGGGTTGATCTTTGTACAGACCCCTCAGAAGTATTCAAACGCAAGGATGTTGATGCTGTAGCCATTGCCACCCCAATATCAACCCACTATCATCTTGCTCTCGAAGCGCTCGAACATGGAAAGCACGTGCTGGTGGAAAAACCTATGACATCAAAGGCTGACGAAGGGAAACACCTAGTGGAAGTAGCCCACAATAAGGGGTTAACCTTGATGGTGGACCATACTTTTCTCTATACAAGTGCAGTGAAGAAGATTAAAGAAATGATAAACAATAATGAACTTGGCGATATTTACTATTTTGATTCCGTGCGGGTTAACCTGGGGCTATTTCAACATGATGTAAATGTCATATGGGATCTGGCACCACACGACTTTTCAATAATGTGCTATCTCGTAGAGGAAGAACCTGTCTCTGTTCAGGCTGTCGGAGCATGCCATATAAAATACTCCGACCCACCTCTCGAAAACATGGCGTATGTCACCATAAATTTTGATAGCGGGCTTATCGCCCATTTCCACGTCAATTGGCTCACTCCTGTGAAAGTACGAAAAATCCTTATCGGTGGCAGCAAGAAAATGCTTATATATGATGATATACAACCTGACGAAAAAGTTAAGGTATATGATAAGGGGGTATGTGTTAAATCACAGGAAGAATCCTATAAGATTCTGCTCCAGTACAGAACCGGCGATGCCTATGTGCCCATGATCTCCCAGTATGAACCACTAAATCTGGAATGCCGTCACTTCCTGGAATGTATCGAAACGGGCAAACGGCCGCTTACAGACGGTGAATCTGGTATTCAGCTGGTCAAATTACTTGAAGCCGCAGATCTTTCCCTGAAAAATGAAGGTCGTAAGATAAAGTATCATTAATTTACAGGTCATGGCAAATATAGAAATAGTTGAATACAACCCTGAGATGCAAAAGTTATGGGATGATTTTGTATGGAACTCCCGTAATGGCACAATTTTTCACACCCAGCGTTTCTTGGCGTATCATCCCCCCGGCCGCTTTAGAGATTGCTCTCTGTTGTTTCATAAGAAAAACAGGATAGCTTGCGTGCTCCCCGGAGCCCTCACCACTAAATCTGAGAATCTCATTTACCGATCCCATCCCGGCAGCTCTTATGGTGGCCCTGTTCTAGCCTTTGATACAGATCTCAGATTCGTAATAGAAGCACTGGAGATCTTTATTTACTATCTCAGCCAACGGGGCTTCCATTCCATCGAAATGCGTTTGCCCCCTCGAGTTTACCAGCGCTATCCGTCTGGGGAACTGGATTTCGCATTGACATATCTGGGATTTAAAGTGGTAAATATGGAATTATCTACTGCTATATACTTGAATGACAAGAAGAACTGGTGGAAAAGATTCCGTGATGATACGGCAAGGTCTATCAGAAAGGCATTAAAAACTAACAACCTGACCGTCAAGGAAACCGATGACTGGGCACATTACTGGAAGGTGCTGACTGATGTACTTCAAGAGCGTCATGGCGTTTCTCCCACCCATTCCCTCGATGAGATACTGACCTTAAGGCAATTATTCCCAGATAGGATACGCCTTTTCACGGGCTATGTAAATGGTGAGCTAGCGGCAGGAATAGTGGTCTTTGTCTGTAACAGCAAGGCACTTCATACATTCTATTTTGCGCAAAAGTATGAATATCAAGAGTTCAGGGTATTGAATCTTCTCATCTACAAGATAATGGAATGGGGTCATGACCATGGATTTGCCTACCTAAATCTGGGCATTTCAACAGAAGATAATGGTAAGCTCATAAATTGGGGGTTGTTCAGATTTAAAGAGGGATTCGGTGGTCGAGGGGTTGTGAGGAGATATTACACATTGAATCTTTTGGAAAATGGCCGGTGAAAAAACTGTCATAGTTGGTGATAGTCCAATAGCAGAAGTGGCATATGAGTATTTGACCTATGACTCCTGCTATACAGTAGTAGCATTTACTGTGGACCAGGAGTTTATTAAAAGGGATCACATGTTTGAAGTGCCTATTGTCCCTTTCGAAGAGGTGGACTCGTACTATCCTCCAAATACCCACAAAATGTTCGTCGCAGTTGGATACCCCCAAATGAATAGGCTGAGGGCAAAATTCTTCAAAAGAGCAAAGGAGAAAGGATATGCTCTTATATCTTACATAAGTTCAAAGGCTTTTGTCTGGAGGAATGTCAAAATCGGTGAGAACTGCTTTATCATGGAGAATAATGTAATACAGCCCTTCGTCAGGATCGGAAATAATGTCACAATCTGGAGTGGCAACCACATAGGGCACCATTCTGTGATTGGCGACAATGTGTTTATTGCATCCCACGCTGTAATATCCGGCTTTGTTGAAATTGGAGAATACTGTTTTATCGGGGTAAATTCTACTATAGCCAATAACATACGGGTTGCAAAGAATTCCCTGTTAGGAGCCGGCAGCATAATCCTCAAGGATACCGAGGAAGGTAAAATATACGGGGCAAAAAATACTGTTCCAAAACAGTATGATGTATTTGAACGCTTCAAGATAGATACAGGGGAAATCATCTAGATCAAACTATGGCCCAGTGGATCAAAAAGGGATTAATCTTTTCTGTTGATGACAATTTCTGGTGGGCCAAGACATACGCCTACTTACCAACACCTTATGTATTGGATTCCAACAAGATCAGGCTCTATTTTGCATCATATGATGAAAATCTCTTTGGAAGAATAGGATTTCTTGAACTGGATATTAAAACAGGAGAAATATCATATATCACTGAAAACCCTGTATTAGATCTGGGCAGCGCTGGCTTGTTCGATGACAGTGGAGTAAGTCCCTCATGCATATTGGACGTGGGAGATAAGTTGTTTCTCTATTACTTTGGATGGCAAAGGGTTGAACAAGTCCCCTATATGCTGTTTTGCGGGCTTGCTGTGAGCACTGATGGGGGCAGAAGTTTTAAGAAATTTTCTAGGGTCCCGATATTGGACAGAACTGACAAGGAACCCTTTCTCAGGTCCGCAGTGACTGTCCTCAAGGAAGACAACACATACAGGATGTGGTACGTGTCAGGCCTGGACTGGATAGAGTTAAACGGTACTAAATATCCTACCTATTTAATACGATATGCCGAATCCTCTGATGGCATCAAATGGTCTCGTGAGAACCCAATTTGCATTCAATTCGAAGATGACTCCGAATTTGGTTTTGGAAGGCCCTGGGTTATAAAAGAAGATGGGTTGTATAAGATGTGGTACTCAATACGCTCCAAAGCAAGACCTTACCGAATAGGATATGCTGAATCCGGCAATGGCATAGACTGGACAAGGAAAGATGAAGAAGCAGGAATAGACGTGTCACAATCTGGTTGGGATTCTGAAATGATCTGCTTTCCTTCTATTATTAAGTTGGGACACACAAAATACATGTTTTATAACGGAAACCAGCACGGGAGGACAGGCTTCGGACTGGCAGAGCTGACTGACTAGCCTGCCTTGTTTTCGCTGAACAAGATATACCCATTGCATTTATGGATTCTCTGGCAAAATATTCAAGAGAATATGAACGGCACTACCGGACGTCATCCTTTGAATTAGAACTAATTCGCATCAGGCGAAAAAAGGTAAATGAATCATTAACAAGACATCGCCATGATCGGATTATGGAAATAGGATGTGGCCTTGAACCCATGTTTCTTCATATAACCGGCTTTACTGCCTACACTCTTGTAGAACCCTCTCCTCAGTTCATGAAGAACGCAAAAAGGCTTGCTCCAACCAGGTCAAATATTTGCTTCATTCAAGATTACCTTGAAAATGCGTATGACGAACTATCAGCAATGCCTGTCCACGATTTTATAATCATTAGCAGCGTCCTCCATGAAGTCCCGGATCCTAAAAAATTTTTGAAGGTCCTCTTCAAATTAAGCGGAGCATCCACTGTGATACACATAAATGTCCCCAACGTTCTTTCCTTTCATAGGTTATTAGGCATGGAAGCCGGGATAACCAAAAGTGTCTATGAAAAATCAGAGGATGAAATAAGATTTTACAGGTACACGCAGTTCACTAAATCCTCACTTGTCAGGATGATCGAAGATGCAGGTTTCGAGATAATATCCAGTGGTACATATTTCATTAAGCCTTTTTCTAATGCCCAAATGGAACACCTACTCAAAACCGGAATAATCGATGAAAAAATTATTAGGGGTTTAGAAAACATGGCCACGTACCTGCCTGAAATGGGATGTGAAATCTATGTAGATATAAGGAAAGCGAAATCGACCAACCAGTAAATCCTCTTAGGAAGAGATATGGAAAGAAAAAAGGTATTATTTTTGGACCTTGAACGGCAAAACAGACAGGTCCTCCATGAGATCGACGAGAGGCTTAAGGATATTTCTCGCAATTCCAGCTTTGTATGCGGAAAATACGTGAGCGAATTTGAGGAACTCTTCGCTGGTTACCTGAATGTCAGGTATTGCATCTGTGTCAATTCCGGGACAAGTGCTTTGCTGGTATCACTGATGGCAATTGGCATTAAGCCAGGAGACGAGGTGATTGTCCCAGTTAATACCTTTATAGCTACCGCAGAAGCCGTATCCATCTTGGGAGCAAAGCCCATATTTGTGGATGTCAATCCAGATACATATCTTATAGACCCGGAACAAATCAAAGACAGCATCTCAGAAGACACGAAGGCGATAATTCCAGTTCATCTTTACGGACAATCTGCAGAAATGGATACAATACTGGAAATAGCCAGAAATCACGGTATCGCAGTCATCGAGGATGCATGCCAGGCCCATGGGGCCGAATATAAGGGCAGAAAGGCAGGCACTATGGGGGATATGGGCTGTTTTAGCTTCTATCCCGGGAAAAATCTTGGAGCATGGGGTGAGGGAGGCGCCATAGTCACGAATAATGAATTACTCGCACGTAAAATATATTGTATCAGAAATCATGGTGGCCAGAGCAAGTATCAACATGACATTAGAGGTGGTAATTTCAGGATGGAAGAAATCCAGGGAGCTGTTCTTGGAGTGAAGATAAAGTACCTCGAAGCCTGGAATCAGAAAAGGAGTGAAATGGCACGACTCTATCTCGAACAGTTGAGATTCCTGGAGGAGGAAGGGAAGCTGACCTTGCCATCTGTTCTCCCGCACAATAAACATAGCTTTCATCTTTTCGTAATCCAAGTGAATACGGATAGGCAGGTGGTTATTGATTGCCTTGAGCAGAACGGAATTCAATACGGTATTCATTATCCTACCCCACTACATCTTACGAAGGCCTTTTCTTACCTCGGATATAAAGATGGTGCATTTCCAGTATCTGAAAGGTGCCAGAACAAGATACTCAGCCTTCCGATGGGAGAACATCTCTCTGAAATGGACATAAACTACATCAAAGAGATATTGAGCACCAGATGTTTTAGCTAGGTATTTAAAGATATCAAAGGTTACTGCCGCAACAGCCAGTCATGGCAAGTACTAAAAAAAGCCAAAAATGTACAGACAGTGAAGCACCCCGCTATCTCAGCTTGTATGATGGTGAGACCTTTGCAGAACCTGCCAAAAATTGTCATTTGAGGGGAAATCGTGAAAAAAGTTGGTAGAGGGAAAAGCCTGAATACGCAGATGGCATTCAATCTATCGAGAGCCATGAAGGTGCTAGGGGTAACGTGAGGTAGGCAGGTAGGGAGAGGTGTACCCGAACTAAGAAAAGCTTATGAAAAGAGCCAAAAAAGCCCTACTGAGGGCCACGAGGAAACTGATAGCCATCTAAGATGCCCGAAATAATGTGACAAAATTTCTCAGGAAACTTCTTGTCTAAAACGGGAAAATTCAAAGGTCTCGCTGTTCCCTGCTTGCAGCTGAAAGCCATTTCCGGACAGGCGGCAAGGATCACTTTGTTGGAGTTGAATAGGTACTAGCTCTATCGATATGCATCACCTTAGGAAGCGGATTTTGGTTACAGGTGGGGGAGGATTTATAGGATCTCACCTGTGTGAAAAACTCTTGAACCTGGGAAACGAGGTTATTTGCCTTGACAATTTTTTCACAGGAACAAAACAAAATATTATTCATCTATTGAACAATCCCAGGTTTGAGCTTATTCGTCACGACATAGTACAGCCTATATTTCTCGAGGTAGATGAAATATATAATTTGGCCTGCCCCGCCTCTCCTATTCACTACCAATACAATCCAGTAAAAACAATCAAAACAAGTGTAATAGGTGCAATCAATATGCTGGGACTTGCCAAAAGGGTCCATGCAAAGATACTGCAAGCCTCTACAAGCGAAATATATGGGGACCCGACAGTCCATCCTCAGCCTGAAGAATATTGGGGAAATGTGAATCCCATCGGAATTCGATCCTGCTATGACGAAGGCAAGCGGTGCGCTGAAACCCTTTTCTTTGACTATCATCGCCAGAATGGGATAAGGATTAAGGTCGTCAGAATATTTAATACGTACGGCCCAAGGATGCACCCAAACGATGGCCGCGTAATAAGCAATTTTATTGTCCAGGCATTGCAAGGAAAAGACCTAACTGTCAACGGAGACGGAAGCCAGACCAGATCTTTCTGTTATATAGATGATATGGTGGATGGGCTTATTGCTATGATGGACAGTCCCGATGAAATAACTGGGCCCATAAATCTCGGGAACACCCAAGAAATTACCATCCACCAACTTGCTAAGGAGATAATACAAATCACAAATTCCAAATCGAGGATAGTACATAAAGTATTGCCAAATGATGATCCTGTCAAGAGGAAGCCAGATATTTCCAAAGCTATGGAAGTCCTTGGATGGAAGCCGAAGGTCGGACTTAAGAAAGGACTACAAAATACGGTCAAATATTTTGTCCGATTGCTCGGCATGAAGGAAATTGCACCCAACCAAGAATCTGTTTCCAGGGATTATCCCCCTTTCTATAGCGATAATTTCCTAGTCTCACATAGACTGAGCATATAAAAGAACTATTCCTTTTTCCACTATACACTCTGAAATTATTTCCATAAGCTTTGATAGCCCTCTCAATCTGGCTAATCAGATGAAACCAATACATTATGTAAAGATCGCAGCTAAAAATGGAAAATTCAGCTTCTAAACAAACTGAAAAGCTCTATCTTGCACTAGTCCCTGGCAACAATATTGGCTGGGGTGTGTGTAGTACCAACTTAATAAAAGAGCTTTCTGAGCTTTATCCGTGTGAAGTAGTGACGCAGGACAATCTAAAACAAACCTCCAATTACCATTTACCAGGTGCGGTACTACATGCCATTGGCGATCATCATCTAAAAAGGATTTTTCCAATCGAAGGAACACAGAACTTTGGCTATACATTTTTCGAGAATGTACTACCGCCTCATTGCAAAAAGACCGCCTCTTTCTATGACATTGTTTTTGCAGGTTCTACCTGGTGTAAGGAAAGGCTTGAGGAAAAAGGTGTCACATGGGCGAATACCCTTATCCAGGGGATTGATCCGTCCCTTTTTTCTCCTCTCCCTCCTAAAAAGGAACATAAGGACAAATTCATAATATTTTCAGGGGGAAAATTCGAATTTCGAAAAGGTCAAGATTTAGTTATTCGGACTTTTAAAGTGTTACAAGATCGCCATAAGGATGTTTTTCTTGTAACTGCCTGGTATAACCCATGGAGATTTAGTATGGATACCATGGCACTATCTCCATTTATTACATTACCTTCGGTAAGTGGGAATTGGGATAAAGTGATGGCTGCCATCCTTGCCACCAATGGAATAGATCTCAACCGAATAACAATTCTTCCCCAAGTAAGCCAAACAGATCTAAAAAATGTTTATTCTATCACTGATCTGGGACTGTTCCCAAACCGCTGTGAGGGTGGAACAAATCTGGTTCTTATGGAATATATGGCTTGTGCAAGGCCCGTAGTGGCCTCTTTTAATACTGGCCATAAAGACATCCTTACAGAGGAAAATGCAATCCTCCTAAAAAAAATGAAATCACTGGTAATAAAGGATTCATCCACCGGGGAAGTCTCTGCCCTGTGGGAGGAGCCTGACCTTGAGGAGATTGTGGAGGCCCTTGAGTGGGCCTACCAAAACCGGGAGGAACTGAACTCCTATGCGGCAAAGGCAGGCAAAGAGATGGCAAAATGGACATGGAAACGAGCGGCAAAAGAGTTCCTAGGCAAAGCAGGACTTGTTTCACAACGTCTGCATGAAGTCGACAAGGTTTTCGGTCCTGACCTTGGACGGCTATCACCTCATGTCAGTTGTTGAACTTCTAGCTTACTTTTTTGCACCTGGATAGGGAGAAAAACTATGGGAAGAAAAGGAAAGAATAAGAATAGAAAAGTTCGTGCGGCGAGATTGCAACGCCCCAAACGGCCTACTATTTCGGCCTGTATGATAGTCAAAAATGAGGAAGAGTTTCTTCCGCAGTGCCTAGAAAGTATTAAGGGCCTGATTGACGAACTTATTGTTGTGGATACTGGCTCTACAGACAAAACGGTAGAAATAGCCCAGTCCTTTGGAGCAAAGGTCTATCACCATCCATGGGAGAATGACTTTAGCAAACACCGCAATCAGTCCATTTCATATGCTACGGGCGACTGGATATTCATTATAGACGCTGATGAAGAGCTGGTAACTGAGGACATCCAGATCATAAGGAAGACTATTCGTTGCGCAGCAGATGATGTAACTCAAATCTTGGTACGTGTGTTGGACTTCAATCGAGAATTGAAATTGGTAACAAACGAGACCCATTCAATTCGTCTTTTTAGGAATAACACGGGTATTCACTATGAAGGGATTGTGCACAATGCCCTCATAATCCCTTGGGGCAATTATATAATTACGCCAGCCAGAATCTTTCACTATGGCTACCATCTTTCGAAACAAAAAATGAAGGAAAAATTTCAAAGGAGAATTTGTTTGCTTGATCGGCAACTTGAGCAAGATCCACACAACATCGCCACCCTATTCTATTTGGCAAATGCGTGGTTTGAAAGAGACTGCCGTAAATCCCTTGAATATGGGTACCGGGTAGTTGATCGGCTAAAGGCTTCGGAAGATTTTCCGGCGGTCTTATTGAATGTCTTCTATACCCTAGGTGCTTGTCACATGCGATTTGAGGAGTATGAAGCAGCAATAGACATTTGCAATAAGGCTCTTGAATACCAAAGCAACAATGTGGACATTTTGTACATCCTTTGTGACGCCTGTCTTAGGGTAGGAAGATATGAAGAAGGAATCAAATTTGGAAGGAAATACTTGGAAGCCGTTCGACAATACAAGGACAATATATTGAAAATGAAGGATCTTTGGGTTCACAAAGGAGGAAAAGAACATGAAGTTCTTATAGGGATTGGCTTGGCATATTTGGCTTCGAATAATCGTGAGAAGGGAATACAGTGCATAGATGAAGCAACAAGGATTCAACAGCTATCTGCATCTGATTGGAGAAATATTGTGGAGCATATTAACCTATTCCTACCCGAGAAGGAATGGCGCGTCAAGGAATACTATATTGAAAAAGCCTTGCAGCAGTACCCTGATGACATACATCTGCTAAAGTTGGCTTATGCCTTCTATAAAGAAAAGAAAGATGTGAAAAGTGCTCTAACCTATCTAAAAACTCTTCAAGGAATGCTTGACGACATTGTGTGGAAACTCGAAGAAGTGGAGATTCAAATAAATGAAAGGAACTATTTGGGCGCCCTGACAATACTGCAAGAGCTTTATCCGAGCTATTCCAGTGACTGGCGGATAAATCTCCTTCTTTTCAGAATAAGTATTGCCGTTGGGAATATTGAGGACTCCGTTGACTATATGAATATCGCGTTGAAAGGCCTAGGAATAGTCATTACTGAGTCAATTGAGACATACGAACATTATGCATCTATCTTGGATAGAATTGCTCATGCTTTGGAGGAAAAAGGGGGAAAGGAGTATATTGAGATTATTTTGGAAGGAAAGGAGGACCTTCTAAGACTATTTCGCGCAGCGGCTTAGCTCAAATAGTGGCTGTTTCACTACTGGTGAAGTATAGAGGGACAAGAAGGCAGAGAATGCCATGATGTTCCTTGTTTCTGACGGAAAAGGCACTTTTGAGTGCTACGGGAGTTCATTCTATTTGGAACCTATCTCGTATCCCAGCGTAAATTTGGCGAACATATTGGTTACGGAAGATACGCTGGGCAACCGCTTACTTAGCAATCACGAACATTTTCTTGAGGCAAAATTTGAGGCAGAAAAGATCCCCGGCTTTCCTTCGAGAATGACTTCTGTCGAATCTGTCTCAATGGGAGCGAAAGTTGTTGTACTTAGAGGGGGGGGAATCGGAGACCTTATTCTCTTGCTCCCCGCCCTGAGGATGCTTAGAAATAGGCTACCCAAGAATGTCAAGGTTACACTGGCCACTTTTTGCGATAGATTTGCCTTATTTGAAGGAATGGACGAGATAGACGAAATAATCACTCTGCCAGCAAGGATGACGAATATTGTGGGAATGAATTATTATATAGAATTTTCAGAACGCCTTGATCTTTTTGGATCTTTGCATATGACCGACTACTATCTGACCATTTTGGGAATTGACCCTGAAAAAGTCAAACCTTTCCTCAAACAGCCTGATATTTCAAAAAGGGTAACAAAATCAGAGAAGATATCGGAATGGTATAGGGAGTTGAGGAGACATTGGAAGAAGGTAATCTATGTGAACATTGGTGCTACTGACATTATCAGAAGGCTGCCGCCAAGTTTGATCTCTAAGGTAGCCACTGCCTTGCCTGATGTCGCATTCGTTGTCCCCTCAGAAGTGCATGTGGAAAATAGACGAAAACCCTCTAATGTTTTCGCCCTAGAAACCGGGTACTCCCTACGCGCATATATATCAGCCATATATTACTCAGACGGAGTTCTGTCGTCGGATAGCTCAGCTTATCATTTGGCTGCGGCGCTAAACAAGCCTGCCGTAGCACTTTTTGGGCCCATATGCTCAAAATTGCGGTCCCGTTATTATCCTACAGTAATATCTCTGGATGCTGACTACAGGGGCCAGATATGTAGCTCACCGTGCGGCTTAAATGCTGTTACAGAGTTAGAACAGATCCCTGGAATTCAGAAATATGATATTTCAAAAGGATGTCCTGAAGCCAATATAAAGAAAACAAAATATAGCCCTTGCCTCCTTTCCATCCCATTGGACAAGATCGTTTATGCGCTATCAGAGATTTTGTCATGACTATGATCAGCCTTTGTATGATAGTGAGAGACGAAGAAGCAAATCTAGGCCTATGTCTAGAAAGCGTGCGGGCATTAGTAGATGAAATGATTATCGTCGACACAGGGTCTAAAGACAGCACTGTT
>Ga0116200_10000711_pt1 | contig 11701 bp, 9 predicted proteins | sample Mar14436cmmetaG_FD_94478 | JGI IMG/M metagenome (GOLD analysis project Ga0116200, IMG submission 94478) | Marine hydrothermal vent microbial communities from Guaymas Basin, Gulf of California to study Microbial Dark Matter (Phase II) - Marker... ... | reverse complement strand
TATACAGCCTCTATGAAAATTCCATGCAGGCTACCTGGAGATCTGGATCTGGATCACTAAACTTTTCCAGTTCAGAGGATAATCCTGATGGTTTTGTTGGAAAAACAGATTATGGTTATATTAACCCGGGAGTAAGGGCTGTATCAATGCTTGAAACCCGGCCGCAGATGACAAGTCATGGTTGGGTTGAAGGACTTTATCCTGAGATTATCTTACCGGAAAATGTCCATTTACGTTCATATATTGGCTTTAAAAAAGGTGCTGACGCTTCCGACGGCGTAACCTTCCACATTTTTGTTCATGAAGGAAATACCTATAGCCAGGTTGCAGTACAAAAACTATTCCCCCGTCAATATAAGAAAGTTGATATTAATCTTTCTCCATGGGCTGGCAAAAAGATTCAACTTATTTTAAAAGTATCGGCAGGAAATCACAGCAAGAGTGATTTAGCTGTGTGGGTTAATCCAAGACTGGATAATTTCCAGGGAAAAAAATAAAGAACAGGGTATTGGCCTAATGCCTCATATCATTATCGAGTTAGCCGTTGGCAAACCTGATGTCTGGATGCAGGAAAAGCTGGAAAGTTTTATCTGGGTTCTGGATCAGAATCTGCGGAATAATAAGCTGGGCCATGCGGAAGGAAAATATTATGAGGGAATTATAACCGTGAAGGCTTCAGGCATATCCCTGGCTGAAACCCGGTCACTGGTTGATACATTTACGGAAAGTATGCGAAAACATGGACAGAGACTGATTGCCCATGTCAGGGAAGTGAAAGGTAAAGTTTAAGCTAAAAGAATTGGTGCCTGGAGCCGGAATCGAACCGGCACGAAGTCAAACTTCGAGGGATTTTAAGTCCCTTGCGTCTACCAATTCCGCCATCCAGGCGTTCGCACCATATATTAAAATCCGGAGGGAAATAAAGTTGGAGGCGCCACCCGGATTCGAACCGGGGATGGAGGTTTTGCAGACCTCTGCCTTACCACTTGGCGATGGCGCCAACATAAAAAAATCAGCATATGGAATGCTGATCAGCCACCTGAATTGGAGCGGGAAACGGGATTCGAACCCGCGACTTCAACCTTGGCAAGGTTGCACTCTACCACTGAGTTATTCCCGCCCTTGACTGTTAAATTCTTGAAGGTCTTTAAAGGATTATTCTCCAAAAGTCAACAGAAAAAACTCACCGGTATTTTCATTCCTCTGGTCCATTAAAATATGGTAAGGCCTTATCAAAATACTGATAACCGGTCCACCAGGTCAGCCCTAATGCCATCCAGATGAATATTGTTCCCACCACCTGGGCATCAATGCCAAAAAGGGGATAGTGAATCGTTAATGCCACTACTGCGACAATCTGGAAGATTGTCTTATATTTGGCCAAAGGACTTGCATCGATAATGGTTCCATGTTCAGCTACGATAGCTCGCAAACCGGTAATGGCTATCTCGCGACAGAGTATCAAGCAAACAATCCATGCCGGTGCCCGGCCCAGAAAAACCAGCATCACCATGGTGGTAACCAGCAAAATCTTATCAGCAACCGGATCCAGCAATTTTCCAAAAGAAGTTACCAGCTCATATTTTCTCGCCAGATATCCATCAAGAGCATCAGTTACGGCCGCGGCAATAATGAGCAGGGCGGTAAAGAAGTTTATTATCCGTGAATCAAAATAAAGCAGGAATATCAGCAAAGGAACTACTGCAATACGGGAAAAAGTCAGAATATTCGGCAAGTTTTTCTTATGAGAAAAAAATTCTAATATTTTAACCATAGTTATAAATTCTCACTTAAAAACTTTCGATTGATTTTCTCTTTCAATTCTTTGCCAACTTTGAAGAATGGTAATTTTTTGGGAGGTACTTCAATCGAATCACCAGTCTTAGGATTGCGCCCGGTATATGATTCGTAATGCTCAATATGGAAACTGCCAAAGCCCCTCAATTCTATCCGGTCATTATTAATAAGTGCATCTTTCATGGAATCAATTACCAGATTAATGATGGTTTCAGCAACCTTACTGTGCAAATTAGCCTGAACAGCAAGTTCCTCAATCATTTCGGATTTGTTCATGCATCCCCCTGAAAAAAACACTTTGGAGTTATTAAGTTATTATTACAGCTATTTAGAAACGATAAGATAATGTAATCTATGAACTATAACGCAATTTTATCTACAAAAACAGAATTTTTAATATCGATTTTACTGAATACTGTCAAGAAAAAAAGGAGAAATAACTATTTTTATTGCACAAAACTGTATTTATTGCCATTGAAACTCAATAAATCATCTTTTTCTAAAGTATATTCTTATCGGTATCCCATCAAGAGCAAGATATTCCATCATCTTTTTCTTCAGATAGCGAACATATGATGGTTTTATTCCGCTTACCATATTGCAGAAAATCACAAAGGCTGGAGGAATACCGGAAATTTGGGTAATATAATAAAATTTCAATGGGTGGTGATAAATCAGCGGGTGCTGATGTTGAGTGGTGATTTCTTTGAGCATCCGGTTCAATTTTCCGGTAGTCACCTTGGTAAGGAGCTGTTTGTCCAGTTTTTCCAGCAGCGGGAATATTTTATTAAGTCCGCGGTTTTCAACTACTGAAACTCTGATTGCATTTGGTTTATAAATAAAGGGAAGCCGGTCTTTGAGTAGATTCACCATTGTTTTCTCACTAAAATCTTTAGCAGCCGGCAAATCAATTTTGTTGAAAATAAAAACTATGGTTTTACTTTTTTCATCGGCCAGTGAAGCAATACGGATATCCTGGTCGGTAATCCCCTCCGTCGCATCAACCATCAGCAGAACTATCTGGGCAAAATCGATACTGCGAATCGTGGCAACATTCCCATAACCTTCAATTCGTTCACGAACCCTGGCTTTTTTTCTTAAACCGGCGGTATCAATAAAGCGGTAATGATGATTGTTGACGGTAAGAGGAACTTCTATCGCGTCCATTGTTGTCCCCGGTTGATTACTGGTCACCAGCCGTTTTTCCCCCAGGAGACGGTTCAGCAATGATGATTTGCCAACATTGGGCTTCCCGACCACCGCTATTCTCAACCGTTGATCCCGGCTTTTGTCAATTTCTTTATTCGTTACCGCAAGGTCAGCGGTAACATCATCCATCAAATCACCGATTCCCAACCCATGGGCGGTTGAAATGGAATAATATTTCTCCATTCCCAGACGATAAAAATCAACACTGGCATCATCATGCTGCGGCGACTCAAGTTTATTCACCACCCAGAAAATCTTTTTCCTGGTTTTACGCAAATAAAGTGCCAGGTTTTCATCTTCAGCCATAACACCATCTTTACCATCCATGAGGAATATAATGATATCCGCCTCATCAACAGCCATCATACTCTGCCTTGATATGTCAGCCTGCAGTTTGGCTTCCTTATCGAAAATCATCCCACCGGTATCAACCAGCAGAAATTCTTTTCCATTCCACTCGGCATCGGCAAAGATGCGGTCCCGGGTTACCCCGGGAGAGTCGGCAACGATGGCCTTTCTTTTCCGGACTAGCCGGTTAAAAAAAGTTGATTTGCCAACATTAGGTCGGCCAATGATAGCAATGCAGGGTTTCATCAGCGCATTTTCCTCCAACGATATAGACGACCTGTCTTACGGCCGGTAAATGTTTTTTTGCCACTTTTGCTGCGTTTGCCTTCAGGAAGGCATAAATCAAGACGGCATTTAACCGGGTCTACCGCTGCCAAGCATACCTGCAGGCGATCTCCGATGGTATAAGTTTTCCCGCTTTGCTCACCAACGGCATGGAGACGATCATCCCGGACAACATAATAATCATCCAGATTACGAAAAGGCAACAAACCGTCTGCCAATATCTGCTCAAGGGTGATAAACAAACCAGCCTCACTGATGCCGGAAATAATTCCGCTGAACATTTCATCGGCATGTTTCTCAAGATAAAAAAGTTTTTTTACCATTAAGGAAGTTCTTTCGGCCTCAACAGCCAAGCGTTCCCGACTGGACAGCTCATCGCCAATACTGACCAGTTTATCCAACGGGATATGCCCTTCTTTATGGTTTTCAGGCCATAGATGTCCTTTGAGTAATCGCTGGACCATCAGGTCAGGATAACGTCGGATGGGTGAAGTAAAATGCGTATAGTGTTTTAATGCCAGGCCGAAATGACCACAATTTACCGGGCTGTAACAGGCTTTCTGCATAATCTGCAACAACATTTTGTTGACAACCGGTGCCACGGGCAGGTGAGCGGCCTGATGCAGCAGCTCCTGAAAAGCCCGAGGATGAACAGAACGCCAGCCTTTAAGAGATAAACTGAAGCATTTCAAAGTTTCCAGCAACTGAGCAATCTTTTTAACTTCCGGTTGAGGGTGAATCCGGTAGAGCAGGGGAGATTCAAGCCAGGTCAGATGAGTTGCCACCGTCTCATTAGCCGCCAACATGAATTCCTCAATCAACTGGTGAGCAATGGTATGCAGGGCCGGCCTGATTTCTTCAATATTTCCCTGAACATCAAATAATATATCTGCTTCCGGCAGGTCAAAATCTATACTGCCCCGTTTGCGACGCTGTTTTTTCAGTAGTCGGCACAGCTTTTTCATCAACCGTAGCCCACCGACCGTATTACGGTATCGGGCAGGCAGAGATTTGGCGTCAATAACACCTTCCAGTATCCCGGCAGCCATGGCATAGGTCCATCTGGCCTTACTGTTAATAACCGAGGGACAGAAATATTCCTTGACTCGACGTCCGGCATCATCAAATTCCATCACCGCCGTAATCGTCAGTCGATCCTGTCCCGGCTTCAGGCTGCAGATACCGTTTGAAAGCTCTGGCGGTAACATGGGAATACAACGGTTGGGGAAATAGATACTGGTGCCGCGCCGGCTGGCTTCCTGATCAAGAATAGATCCTGGTTTAACATAATGACTGACATCGGCAATACTGACATATAAACGGAAACCACCATCATTGAGTTGATCGACAGCCACAGCATCATCAAAATCCCTGGCGGTATCTCCATCAATGGTAATAAACTGTTTGCGACGGAAATCAGTTCTTTTTTTCAGCTCCGATTTACAAACTGGAACCGCAAGCTCCTTTGCCAACTTCCTGCTGCCCCGGGGAAATCGTCTGGGAAGCTGGTAACGGTGGATGATTAACCGGTCATCAACTAAGGGGTCGTGAAATTTGCCCAATATTTTGTCAACCGCAACATAGCCAGGCTGATCATAGGAAGGGTAATGGATAATGCGGGCAATGACTGCGTCACCATCATTGAGGTTTTCAGACTCCTGTCCTTCTATCCTGAACCGCTCAATGGCCGGAAAAGCGAAAGGAATGAAAATCAGGTCATTTCCTTCTGTGGAGATAACTCCGCCAATAGTTGACAGTGCTCGGCTGATGATCTTTACCGGTAGAACCCGCAGACGCCCGCGCCGGTCAGTTCGTAGAGAGGCCGTTAACCGATCACCATCCATGAAACGATATCTTAGCTGATCATGGTATGATAATTTGAGCGGCAAAGCGCCATCTGCATCGCGGATAAAAAATGCGGATCTGTTTGTGATCTTTATAGTTCCTGCTACAGTTTTTTTCATTAAAAACGATCATATAACAAATCAACCACCTTTGGCAATAACTCACTTTTACGATCCAACTTCCGGTTTTACCTTGAAAAACAATGAGTAAGTATGATACTAACTATCCGCGTCTGTAGCACATAATTCTGGATAATAACCACTTACCGTTTGGTTGTCCGGTCTTGGAACCTGTACGTTAACTTCCACTTAAATAGAGAGAGATTCAATCAAATATGAAAAGGAATAAAGAACTTAAGCCGTTTTATAAAAACCTGGCACTCTGGCTGGTCATAAGCTTAATCATGATCATGGTTTTTAATGTGTTTAACAGTCCCAAGGTTGGCCAGCACGATATTATTTTCAGCGATTTCATTGAACTGGTTAATAATGGTCAGATTCAGGAAGTAACCATCCAGGGACATGATATCAGTGGTCAATATGGATCAAATGCCTTTAAAACCTATGCACCTGATGATCCGAACCTGATTGAACTGCTACGCAGTAAAGGGGTTAAAATCTCGGCTAAACCCGAGAATGCTCCCCCCATATGGCAGACACTGATCATCTCCTGGTTCCCCATGTTACTGCTTATCGGCGTCTGGATTTTCTTTATGCGTCAGATGCAGGGAGGCGGTGGTAAAGCCATGTCTTTTGGTAAAAGTCGGGCCAAGCTGCTGACAGAAGATCAGAAAAAATTTACCTTTAAAGATGTTGCCGGCAGCGAAGAGGCTAAGGCAGAACTGGAAGAAATTATCAATTTTCTCCGGGATCCGAAAAAATTCACTCGTCTTGGGGGTAAAATACCTAAAGGGGTCCTGCTGGTTGGTCCTCCTGGTACCGGAAAAACACTGATGGCCAAAGCGGTGGCAGGTGAGGCTGAAGTTCCCTTTTTCAGTATCAGTGGTTCCGATTTTGTCGAAATGTTTGTAGGAGTCGGAGCATCCAGAGTGCGCGACCTCTTTAACCAAGGCAAGAAAAATGCTCCCTGCCTGATTTTTATTGATGAAATTGATGCTGTGGGCCGTCATCGTGGTGCCGGCCTGGGTGGTGGGCATGATGAACGGGAACAAACCTTGAATCAGCTGCTGGTGGAGATGGATGGCTTCGAATCAAATGAAGGGGTAATACTGATTGCGGCAACCAACCGGCCGGATGTTCTGGATCCGGCACTTTTGAGAGCCGGAAGATTTGACCGCCAGGTTGTGGTTCCGGCACCGGATGTCAAGGGTCGTGAAGGCATTCTGCGGGTTCATGCCCGAAATGTTCCCCTGGCTGATAGTACAGATTTTAAAATAATTGCTCGTGGAACCCCTGGATTTACCGGGGCGGATTTGGCCAATCTCATTAATGAAGCCGCCCTGCTGGCAGCCAGGAAGAATAAAAACAAGGTCGAAATGGATGACATGGAGGAGGCCAAAGACAAGGTTCTGATGGGTGCCGAACGCCGGAGTCTGGTCATCAGCCAGGAGGAAAAGAAGAACACTGCTTTTCATGAAGCAGGCCATACTCTGGTCGCCCGTTTTCTGCCCGGGACTGATCCGATCCATAAAGTTACCATTATTCCCCGCGGCAGAGCTTTAGGGCTTACACAGCAGCTACCCATTGATGAACGACACGGCTATTATAAAGATTTTCTGCTCAACAATATTGCGGTACTCATGGGCGGCCGGGCAGCCGAAGAGCTGGTTTTTAATCATTTCAGTACCGGGGCGGGCAACGATATTGAACGGGCCACCAAGCTGGCCAGGAAAATGATCTGTGAATGGGGGATGGGCAAAATGGGCCCGGTAAGTTTCGGCAAAAAAGAGGAACATATTTTTCTGGGCCGGGAAATGGCCAATGCGAAAGATTACAGCGAAAAAACGGCTATGGAAATAGATGATGAAATCAAGGAAATCGTCTACGCAGCCTATGCCAAAGCATCTAATATCCTGAAGGATAGACGTAAAGAACTTGATGAACTGGCCAATGTTTTGCTGGAAAAAGAAACGTTGAACAGTGATGAAATCGACCTGATTCTTGGATTAAAGGAGGCATCGACAGAACCAGCATCTTCTTCTGTACCATCCGGTGAACCTGAAGAAGCTGCTGATGAGGAAAATCCGGCGGAAAAAGAAGATATTTCCAGCCGGAATGTCACTGAATTATCTCAGGAAGATAACGACAGCTGATGAGAAAATTCTTTGTCCATTTCCAGGACATTTCCAAGCCCGAGGAAGCAGCAGCCATTATGCGGCAGATCGGTACGGATGTTCATGGCATAAGTCTGATGAAAAATAAGATGGTCCATTATACTTTAAGAGTTGGACCATTACCGGCCCGGGCTGCCAATATTGTCAAACAGGAGATGTTGTCGGTGGGTGGCGAAGCCGCGGTTGCCCGGGGGGTTATTGATTGCAGCGCACCCGATGGAGCTGTTTTGTTAAGTGCCACCAGAAAACAGTTCCGGCGGTTCATGCAGAAAATGCGGGCCCAGCCATTTTCCCTGCCCCGACTGGCTGACCAAATTCAACAGGTGATCTCCCATTATGAAACCGCCCGCCCTTTGCGCTTCAGCTGCCGAAGCATTGAAGCAGATCTGCGACGGCAAACCCTGATTATGGGTATCCTAAATGTGACCCCGGACTCGTTTTCAGATGGAAGCCTGTTTCAAAAAAAAGAAGCAGCCTTGAATCAGGCCCGCCGGATGATTGCCGAAGGTGCTCAGATTATTGATGTTGGTGGAGAATCCACCCGACCTGGTGCGGTGAAAGTAACTTTAGAACAAGAACTTGAGCGGGTTATTCCGGTTATTGAAGCACTCAGGGCTGAAAGAGATGATATCCCCATTTCCATCGACACCTATAAAAGTCAGGTAGCCAGTGAAGCCTTGAATGCTGGAGCTGATATGGTTAATGATATCAGTGGCTGTCATTTTGATGCTGACATGGCTGAAATAGTTTCCCGGGCTGAAGCTTTTCTTTGTCTCATGCATATCAAGGGCACACCGGAAAATATGCAGGTAAATCCTGAGTATGATGATGTTATTGAAGAAATTATGACCTATCTTGAAGAGGGCATTGGTATTGCCCTTGATCAAGGGATTGCCAGGGAAAAACTTATAATTGATCCAGGCATTGGTTTTGGGAAAAATCTCGGTCAAAATTGTACGATCCTGAAATACCTGCGTGAATTTCAGGCTTTTGGATTACCGGTTTTAATTGGTAGTTCCCGTAAATCTTTTATTGGCAGACTCACTGGTAAAGAGGTTGATGATCGACTGGCTGGCACGATTGCCAGTGTGGCACAGGCCATTTGGAATGGCGCCAATATTGTCCGTGTTCATGATATTGGAGTAACCAAAGATACGGTGTTGGTACTTGATGCTATTCGGAGTGCCGAACGTTATCCTCATCATTAGTACCTTACAGGTTATTTTCTGGTTTGAAAAACAAGAAAATGTTCTGATAAGAGTACTTATTTGCGGGCCGGAAAGACCCGTTTGGGTTGCGGGATTTGTTCCCGCATTAGGATTGCCCTGACAGAGATATTATCAGATGATGGTAGATTTTTTTTACAATCTTCGCTGGCAGGATATTCTTGATATCCTGGTTGTTGCCTTTCTGGTCTACCATGTTTTAGTGATCATCCGTGGCACCCGTGCCTTCCAGATTCTCCTGGGACTCTTCCTCGTTTTTGTCATTTATGAAGTCTCTCTTTACCTGGGATTTTATACCCTCAACTGGGTTCTCAACGGTTTTCTCAGTTCAATCATCCTGATTATTATCGTTTTATTCCAAAATGAAATCCGTCGGGCGCTGGCAAAGTTCGGCAAAACTTCCTTTGCCATTAACCCATCGGAAGAGCATCAATACCTGGATGAAATAGTCAGAGCCTGTGCCGCCATGTCGTTAAAACGAATTGGCGCCCTGGTTGTTTTTGCCCGGGAAAACATGATGCCCAATGTTATTGAGGGTGGAGTGCAGCTCAATGCTGATGTCACTGATGCCTTATTGTTAAGTATTTTCAATCAATCCTCACCACTTCATGATGGTGCTGTCATTATCATGGAAGGTCGGGTTCTGGCCGCCGGTTGTTTTCTCCCCTTGACGACCAACCCCAACATCGACAAAAATTATGGCACCCGCCACCGGGCGGCTATCGGCATCACTGAAGATACCGATTCGGTAGTCGTGGTAGTATCAGAGGAAACAGGTAATATTTCCCTGGCCATGGGCGGTAAGCTTACCAGGAACCAGGATATTGAATCATTAAATAAGGTATTGAAGAAAATATTTTTGCCAGATAAAAAGAAAAAAAGCGGTTTAACCCTGGAATCACTGCGGGAACTATTACGTATAAGGTAATCTTTTAAGGCCAGACATGCTTAAAATTCAGTCTTTATTATTCAGCAATTTTTATTTGAAAATCCTTTCGGTTATTATTGCCATACTGTTATGGTTTTTTGTCATTGGTAAGAGTAAAAACGAAATGGGCATTGATGCCCCCCTCGAATTTAAAGGAATTCCCCAGGATGTTACCATTGTCAACAACATTCCTGCTGCCATCCATGTCCGGCTGAAAGGTTCATCTACCCTGTTACGACCCCTGACCGAGAAAAAGCCGCTTTTCAATATTGATCTGTCTCATGCTAAGATGGGCGAAACCGTCATCCTGCTGGAGAAAAAAGATTTAAAGAATATCCCCCTGGGGGTTGAAGTGATTGATATTTCTCCGGTCGCCATTACCGTTATCCTGGATAAGCTGATTGAAAAACGCCTGCCGGTGGCAGTGAAAACCAGCGGAACCCTGCCCCGCGGGTATCAGTTGTCGGAAGCAAGAATTGAACCTGAAAATGTATTGGCCCGGGGTACCAAAAGCTATTTGCAGGAAATCGACACAATTTTCACCAATCCCATCAACCTGAGCACGATCAAAGGTAATGCAACCAGAGAGGTAACGCTCTCCTTTGATCCTAAAAGACTGAAGTTTATTGATCCTTTGACCGTTAAAATTTTTATCAGTATCAGCGAAGAACGTAGTCAGCGGAGCATTAAGGGAATCCGGATAAACTTTATCAATAAGCCGCCAACCATTAAGCGGATCAGCTATAGTAATTATTTTGTTGACCTATTGGTTAACTCTCCACAGAACATGTTGGTTGATGAAATCCGTCATGATACCAAGGTAGTGGTTGATCTTGCGGCCCTTCTTGACACTTTTCCCCAGGAAAACACTGCTACGCTACCCATTGAGGTCAAACTCCCGGACGGGGCAAAACTGATCTGGGCCGATCCTCCTCAGATTGAAGTTGTTTTTAACCGTATCGCTATAAAAGGGAAATAGATGAAAAAACTTTTTGGTACTGACGGAGTCAGAGGAATTGCCAATATGGATCCGATGACTGCGGAAATGGCCCTGCAGATTGGCCGGGCTACCGCTTACATCTGTAAGAAAAGAACACACCGTCATCGTATTGTCATCGGCAAGGATACCAGGTTGTCCGGGTATATGCTTGAAAGCGCCCTGGTATCTGGTATCTGCTCTATGGGCGTTGATGTCCTGATTGTCGGCCCCATGCCCACCCCGGGAATTGCTTTTCTCACCCGCAGTATGAGGGCCGATGCCGGTATGGTTATCTCCGCTTCCCATAATCCTTTTCAGGATAACGGTATCAAGATTTTTTCCCGTGACGGTTTCAAGTTACCTGATCAAACGGAAGAAACCATTGAAAAGCTTATTTCACATGATAGCATCAAGGATTTGCGGCCAACGGCAGACGAAGTGGGTAAAGCATTCAGGATTGATGATGCCATCGGTCGTTACATTGTCTTTCTGAAAAACACTTTCCCGGCTGAGTTGGATCTTGAAGGACTGAAACTGGTTATCGATTGTGGTAATGGAGCAGCATACAAAATTGCCCCGGCGGTTTTTGAGGAGCTGGGAGCCTCGGTTACGGCCATCGGCATCAGTCCCAACGGTAAAAATATTAACGCTGATTGTGGATCTTTGCATCCGGAACGTCTAAAAGAAGAAGTTCTCAAAGTCGGGGCCAACTTGGGTATTGCTTTTGACGGTGATGCTGATCGGGTAATATTTGTCGATGAGACGGGCGCCGAAATTAACGGTGACCAGAT
>Ga0116200_10000710_pt1 | contig 11713 bp, 7 predicted proteins | sample Mar14436cmmetaG_FD_94478 | JGI IMG/M metagenome (GOLD analysis project Ga0116200, IMG submission 94478) | Marine hydrothermal vent microbial communities from Guaymas Basin, Gulf of California to study Microbial Dark Matter (Phase II) - Marker... ... | reverse complement strand
TCTGGACATGAAATCGGAACGTTGTCGAGCGAGGATTCTTAGGATGAAAGCGTTCCTTCATAATGCGAAACCAAATCCTTCTAGCCGCTCGATACTTGGCAATCTCCTCGAAAAAGTCATTATGAGAGGACAAGAAGAAGCTCAGACGCGGGGCAAAAGAGTCTATATCCAAACCCCGGCGGAGAAGCTCCTCGCAACAGGCAAGCGCGTTCGCAATGACAAGGGCAACCTCCTGAACCGCCGTACATCCAGCTTCCCGGTAGTTATACCCGGCGAAACTCACAGGATTCCAATGGGGAACATGTTTTGTACAAAATTCAATAGCGTCGCAACTCAGCTTGAAGGAGGCTTTCGGAGGCAGAACTTCGGGGGCCACCGTGATGGCCATTCCATCAGAAAATCATTTTGACTCGTACCAGCCAGCCTTTCCAAAGGAATACCTCTCATCTGGGCATTGGCAAAATACATGGATTGAATGGATATGTTGCAGATGGGCTGGCAGGTCACCAGAGAAACACTGACGCTATCAATGGGTATCCCGTCAAACAAAATGCTCATGTCTTCCAGAGTGTCTATGGCCACTCCCCCTCGTCCGGCATCGGCTTGCGCGTAAGGGTCGGTTGAATCAAGCCCACGAAGAGTGGGATAGTCAAAAACGCCGTTTATGCCTGTGGCTCCTTCCTTGAGCAGAAGTTTATACCTCTTGTTTGTTTCTTCGGGAGGGCCGAAACCTGCCAGCTGTCTTATCGTCCAAAGACGTCCCCGGTACATGGTTGGATAAACTCCACGAACAAAAGGTTCTTGACCGGGGAACCCCAGGTCCCTGACATAATCCATGAGATGCAGGTTGCAGGGGGTATATACCGGATCAACGGAGATGTCAGAAAGGGTCTTGAAAGTTTCTCCCCTCTCTTTACTCGTGTGATAAACATCCATTCTCCATTTAGCGTGTTCCGTGTCTATCTGTTCCAAGGCCTTTCTATTAAAGAGCTTTGGCATCTTCTCCACCTCCAAAGTCCCAAACGGGTCTTTTTTCCAGTTCTATACCCCCGGGACCCGATTCCCGAAATCCCGCGGTCTGTATCACGGACCAGCGAACTCCGCGGCTGCCGCACTGCGCCACGATTTCCGGAACAAACTGAGCCGGCGTCAGGATGACAGCCGGATCAACGGCGTCGGGAATTTCGGTAACGGATGAATATATCGATAAGCCTTCAAGCTCACCGCTTCGAAAACCAACAGTATAAATTTTTCCCTGGTAACCAAAATTCACCACGTTCTTGAAGATGTTCCTGCCGAGATTATCTTTTGATGCCGAGACACCAACGACTGCTACCGAGGCAAGAATCAATTTTCGATCTTTCGACCATAACTGATGTCAGCGCGCTCCTTTTCAGTCAAAGAGGGCCGTGTTTTGATCGGCCATGGCAACAAAATTTACCGGACCTCAGTTTTGTGACTTGTGTGCGTCACTTGGGAATCGTACCTGTTGTTCATCAGCAAGGCAAATACCAGAATAACAAGAATCACCACACCAGAACTTGCCAAAAAGGCGACACGATAGCTGGTCTTTTGAATAACGGTTCCCATAATAGCCGAAGCCAGCATGATACCGAAGTAAATACACGTATTGTAGCCCCCCATAGCCAGGCCACGAGAATAAGGAGGAACCACCAAGGGAATGAGAGCCCCGACTGATGTGAAAGCCAGTGCCAACCCGGCTCCAAGCATAACGGAATACGCCAAAAACTGCCACAGCGATGTTGCGGTGCCAAATCCTACCATGGCTAAGGCAGTTCCCACTGCGCCGAAAATGACCAAACGGCGGCGGTTTGAGGTCTTATCGCTCCAATGACCAAACGGTATCCGCAACACGGCATTAGAAGTTCCCTGAACGAGAAAGATCATGCCTATGGAAGCGATAGGTATGGCCGCATGGCGGGCATGGAGTGGGATGAAGGTGATAAACATCCCCAGGCTAAAACAGAGCCCAAAGGTGACAAGCCAACAGGCCCAAAGGTTGCGATTGGTCAGAACATCCCGGGTTCGCGCCGATATTACTGTGGATCCTAGGTCAGACTTCGCGGTACTCGCGGTAACGGGAAGAAAGAAAAGGAGGAGAAAAAACAGCATCAGCGTGGCGATTCCTGATGCAACAAAGACATCCCTATAGCCCTTTTTGTCAGCAATCCATGCTCCAATGGCTGGCCCTACGCTCATTCCCACATAAAGGGCGGTTGTGTACCAGCCGTAGGACCTCCCCAAATGGCTCAGCGGAGAAACATCGGCTACATAACCCATCATTGTTGGTCCATAAGCGGCGAGTCCAACGCCGAAAAAGAAATAGATCATCATCAATTGTGCAGGGGTGTGGGATACAGCAAGCCAGAAGGAGGTCAAAGCAACAATGATGGTTCCGGCGGCTGCGACTCGTTTCCGTCCAAGCTGATCCGAAAGAATGCCACACAGAAAGGACAGACAGCCGGCTGTCAAAAAGAAAGTAGAATTAATAAAACCCACAGTCGCTGTATCGGCTCCCAAGGTCTTGGCATAAAGTGGAACGATGGGGATACGCATGTAGGATGCGGTATAGAATCCGAAGGTCACTCCACAGCAAATGATTAACGCAAAGACAAATGACCCTTGTCGTGCGGCACGACATTTTTCGATCATGTTCTGCTGCCCCCTAGCAAAAGCCTTGCTGCCATTTGAAGAACATGAAACAGCGCTTTGCCATTTTCAACTTGATTCGAATCCATCTGCACGTTATCTCCCCTTGTTGACCACAATGGGTAGGGTTCTATGAAGGTCAAGTGTCATCCGTTATCATATGCCGCCATTTACCCGGTTCAGCACATCCCAGACCTCTTTCACCTGCGGGGCTAAACGCCATTCCTCGGGGCGCGTCACAAACTTGTCTGCTCCCTTGACAAAACGGTAGAAATGTACAGTACAACCGCGATATTCTTCGTTATTCCCGTTCCATCGAACGAAATTTCCTGGAAAAATTCCCGCAATCTTCCATCCTTCTTTAAGGCACCAGTATTGTGTAATATCGTGCCAGGTTTCGCAAAAGGTGGTGAAGTATTCAGCATCTGTTCCAAGGGCTATTTTCCTTGTAAAGAGACGGAGTTCATCGGTGAGGTTCTTCAGGCGGCAATCCGGATGAGTAGCGACAAAGGAAAATTCCACCTGGAGGTTTCTTTCGAACTTGGTGAGTACCGAGGACGAAACCGCTTCCCCGATTTCAATTTCCTCTACGATAGACATGCAATAAACTTTCCTGGCCGCGTCTTCCTCCCAGTTGTCCTCCAAAGCGAGCCAACGCTCATACTGCTCCGGGTCGAGTAAGAATTCGTGCGGCGATCCATACGACTCAGGATAACCCAACCGCCAAAGCCTTGCAGCAGTTTCAATGAGATCACGGCGTAGCAACGTCACTCGGTACTTGCCGTCTTCACAAATGACCGGTTGCATTTTGGGCCAAACAATGCGCTTTTCTTTCACGGGACGTGTGCTGCAGGTGGTGGCCATTTTTCGATACGGACGACTTTCTTCCATGGAAATATTCATTTTTACACCTCCATCGTTTGGTTTTAGGCGTATTGACCGCTATCTTCGTGCCGGAAAAAACGTGTTGAGTAATCAAAAGCTTAGAAACATCTTTTCAGATTTAATCTCAGTGTGTATAAAGACTACTACAAATTAAGGCAGCGTAGCCGCAACCAAATACAAACCGCAAAGACGCAAAGGACGCAAAGATAGAATTTATTTTTTCTTAAGAGCTCACAATAGCTTTTCTTCTTTGCGTACTTAGCATCTTGAGCGAAACGGGCGGTTTAATTTTAATGTATCCACGGGCAGCATAAAATTTATGACACGTTTATCGAGCAGTAGCTTTGGCTAAAACCTTACATGTTCACAGGGAAGTATTCTAATACCCTACACGACCTTCCTCCTACTCAGTGCCCAGGTCGGTTTCTCCATTTGATGGCCAGGCATGATTTCTATACTGTTCCACTGCCAAGATGCTGAAGCGCCGCAACCAGGAGCCAGAAGCCAAAACCTACAAGAAAAACCCCACAACCCCGGATCATGATCCTGTAGCCTTTTTCAGACACGACGCTTTGGCCCCTGTCGATCCCCAGGGCGACCAGAATGTACCAGCTATAGTCCGCGGCGATATGCCCTAGGAAGAAAGCGACAAGTCCGGGAACGCCAAAATGTTTGGCTGTAGCCATGTAGCCAAACCCAATGGTTACCCACCAGATGGTCCAGTAAGGATTAGCAAGACTAGCGAGAACTCCAAGGACCACCGGATGGCCGGATGTCCTCTCACAATCTGAAGCCGCCTCCTGCCTCAAGGACAAGGTAGAAGCCTTGCGTACCATGTCCACACCCATGACAAGCAATATGATTCCGCCCAGGAGGGAGATCGTGCCAATGACCGGGGGAGCGTTGAGATACACCCCCAGGCCCTTGATAACAGCAACCACCAGCAAGAACTCAAGAATGGCATGACCAGTGATAATCAAGGGGCCAGCACGGACGCCGCGCTGCGCTGCTTCAGCCACGGTTACGGTCAGGAGCGGCCCGGGCATCAACGCACCGGACAGAGCCAACATAAAGGATGTCCCCGCGATACCGGCGAGGGCAAATAATGGGTAATCCACTCTTATGTTTCTCCTTCTTTTCAATTACAGGATAATCTCTACCATGTGCCGTCCACAGCCCTCAACCTCTTTTTGCCATTCCCGCAAGTAGCTTCCAGTCGACTCTCATGTACCAATTCAGTGTTCCAGTTAGGGAGGTAGAGCCGAATAAAATTGCTCTGTCTTCCCCTTTCCGCACAACCCTCAATCAGGGCATGAATATAATCCCGCAATCGATCTTCGGCAGAGCCCTGGCTCGCGCTAGGGAGCTCAGATACGGCACACTCGTGAAAGGCGTGTTCCCACGCCTTTTTCCGCAAATACCAGACAGGCGGCTTCCAATATCCTGTAACGTGTTTTCAGCCTATTTTCTATGTGGCCCATCGCATGTTTCCCTCTCAGTTTTGCTGTTAGCAGGCATGCCTTCTTAAATGAGTACGCCGGATCTTCCCTCCCCTTCATGCCCCTTCAGTCCCCCACACCATACGCTCGCTTATCGGATTCATGTTTTTTTATGACGCCTTCCAATTTGCATATAGGGTACTTGAGTCATAGCCGGCAGCAGTGTTCCATCTTTGATTGTCGTCCTTGGTTGCACTCAATTTCCGTAGGTACTGCCCCAAAGCCATGAGCGGGAAGCAGTTTCGGTAATTGTGATATCGTATGTAGAAGTGGTTTGGGAAGCCGGTGCCGGTATAATACTTTTCTTCCCATGTCCCGTCGACTCTCTGGGTATCGACGAGGTATTGAATACCCTTGCGGACCTCGAGGCTGTTTTCTTCACCACAGACTATGAGTCCCATTAGGGCCCAGGCTGTCTGAGACGCAGTGCTTGGTCCCCGGCCGCGCATAGCAGGGTTTTTATAGGATTCACAGGTTTCCCCCCAACCACCGTCGGCGTTTTGATGATCCTTGAGCCACCTCACAGCCGCTTGAATATACGCCGCGCCAGGGTCTTCCCCTATGGCGATGAGTCCCCTCAGCGCCGACCACGTGCCGTAGATATGGTTCACACCCCAACGACCCCACCAGCTTCCATCAGGTTCCTGATTATTGCGAATGAACCGGATAGCCTTTTGTGCTTGTGGATGAGACCTGGTGTAACCGCAGTGCGACATGGCTTCAAGCACTCTGCCCGTTACATCCACCGTCGGATAATCCACCATCGCTTCCTGATCCGCAAAAGGGATGCGGTTGAGGATAAGCATATCGTTGTCCCGATCAAAGGCGCCCCAGCCTCCCGAAGTGCTTTGCATGCCAAGGCACCACTCCATTCCTCTGCGCCAAGCCTGTTCGAGACCATCAAATCCATCGGAGCCCGCCCGTTGCAACGCCATAAGCACGACCGCCGTATCATCTACATCGGGGTAGTGGGTGTTAACGAACTCAAAGGCCCAGCCTCCTGGAGGGCAATTAGCCTTGACCTGCCAATCGCCGCCGGTAGTGATCTGTTTCGAAGCCAGCCATAGGATCGCTTTCCTGATCGCCGAATGCTGGGGTGGGTAGCCGGCTTCCATAAGCGCAAGGGTGGTTAGCGCGGTATCCCAAACGGGGGAAATGCATGATTGCATTCGCAGTCCCTGATCGTCTTGCAGGCAGAACGCTTCCACTGCCTTCAAGCCTTTCGCCACCACGGGATGGTCGAGACCATAACCCATATACCACAGGGCCAAGATGGAATAAACCATGGCCGGTTGAATACCTCCCCAGTCGCCGCTTTCTTCCTGGTGGTCCAGAATCCACTTCTCTGCCGCTTGTATGGCCCGCCTCCGCAATGGCCCGAACGGGCGTTTTTCAAATACCTTGGCAATGCGGTCAAAGATGAAGAACAACTTGTGCGTAGGTGATTTGAACCTCCGGTAAGAATTGTTCAGCGGGCAATATAGTTCCTGCACGCCTTTATTTAAGGGTAGTGTGTATACCGGACGAATCGTGAGCACGATAGATAGAGGAACAACCGTACTGCGCGCCCAGCTTGAGAGCTCATAGATGTTGAAATACCAGTGCGGAGGTAACAACACGAGTTCCACTGGCATGGAGGGAACCTTCTGCCAATCGTACTGACCGAAAAGTGCCAGCCAGATTTTTGTAAACACTCGCGATCGCTCAATACCTCCGTGGCGCAGAATAAAGCTCCGGGCCCTACGAAGCGGAACCGACTCTGGATCCTCGCCTGCAACCTTGAGCGCAAAATAGGCTTCGATCGTAGTACTGAGCTCACCCCCATCACCGTAATAAATGCCCCATGCACCGTTTTCGTCCTGTTGATTCAAAAGATATCGAACTATTTCACGTTCAGTTTCGGGATCGGCCAATCCAAGTAAGTGAAGTAGCAGAAGGTACTCGGCGGTAATAGTGACGTTCGACTCAAGTTCAAACCACCAGTAGCCCTCCGGATACTGGGTGCGCAGAAAATACCTGCAGGTTCGATCTACTGCCTCGCGAATCCTGCAAACGAAACAGGACTCGATCTTGTCGGCCTCGTTACCTACAAGAACTATCCGTGAGTGGCTACTGTTATCGAGTCGTTCTGGCTCTTCAACAGCCAACCTCAAGCATTCTTCCTTCACCTCTCCTCCTTTCCTTCATGGAATCCGGTCAAATCACGACTGTGCTTGATGAGCCTTGAGGTCTCGACATAATTTTCGCAAAACTTCTGACCCTTCCTGCACGCTATTTAGCCCCGCCACCTAATACCGCATAAAGTCTTATCTGGTTGGCGAGTTTGGCCAAGCGAAGCCTTATGAGGCCTTCTTGTGCCGCAAAAAGCGATCGTTGCGCATCGAGGACGCTTAAGTAGCTATCAATACCCTCTTTGTAGCGCGCCAGGGACAGGCGATAGGTTTCCGCTATAGCATTGACCAGAGATTGTTGTGCCAACAACCGATCATCCACTGTGCCCTCTACTGCAAGAGTATCAGCTACCTCTCTGAATGCCCTTTGAATGGCTCTTTGGTACTGTGCAAGCGCAATTTCCCTCTGTGCTTTACTTACTCGATAGGCTGCCCAGGTGCGAGCGTCAAAAATCGGCATAACGATCCGGGGTGCAAAATTCCAGGTGCCTGAGCCAGCACTGAAGAGCCCCGAGAGCTCATCGCTTGCCCTTCCTGCAGATGTCGTAAGAGAAATCCGCGGAAAAAAGGCGGCCCTAGCAGCGCCGATGTAGGCATACGCCGCCTTGAGTTGATGTTCCGCAGCAATAATGTCCGGTCGCAATAGAAGAACCTCCGAAGAAAGGCCGGGAGAAATATCCCTGGGCGGGCTCACGCTTGCAAGGTCTCGGGGGAGTAAGTCTTCCGGTACCGGAGCGCCTGCAAGGAGGTTCAATGCGTTTTGATCCTGCGCTACAAGTTGCGTGTAGCGAGCAACGTCGCCTTTAGCCTTATCCACCTGAGTTTGTACTCGACGCAGATCGAGTTCGTTGGCCAGGCCAACTTCATATTGCTGTCGAATTAAATTGTAGGTTTCCTGCTGAGTTTTAAGTGTGTTGCGGGCGAGCTTAAGATTTTCCCTATCCGCCGCGAGGGTGAAATAGGCCGTTGCGACTTCGGACACCAAGGAGATTTGTACGCTCCGACGAGCTTCATCTGTGGCCAGATATTCTTCCAGAGCCTTTTTCTTCAGGCTGCGAATCCGACCAAAAAAGTCGATTTCCCAGGAAGCAATACCTAGGCCGACGCTGTATTTCTCCTCCGTCGTCGATTCCCCGGTTGGCGAAAGATCGGCGGGTACACGCTCTATATAGGCACTCCCGGTAGCATTGACCGTGGGGAACAGTTCGGCTCGTCGCACACCATACAGCGCACGTGCCCTTTCCACGTTCAGGGCAGCGAGGCGTAAATCGAGATTGTTGCTGAGGGACATCGCGATAATCTTTTTAAGTTTTCTGTCCGTAAAGAATTCTGACAGATTCAGATCCTTGACTGTTGGTACTCCGGGTATAGCCTTGACGCTTTTATAAGCCTTTCCCTTTGGCCACTTTTTAGGTATTGGCGCGGGTGGACGAGTATACTTGGGAGCCAGGATTGCGCAACCGGTGAGATGCAAAGCGAGAAAAAGGATTATGAGCACTCTTGCCATCATTCTTATGTGCCTCCTATGAACCGGTGGAAGTGGTACCTTTTCCGGAAACTTGCCGAGACTGTCTGCCTTTGAACATACTGTAGACCAGCACAAAGAATAGCGGAATATAAAAGAGATCGATAAATGTTGCGGAAATCATGCCACCGCAAACTGCGGTGCCGATTCCGTTCATAGCGCCGGAACCTGCGCCGGTAGCGATGGCCAGCGGAAGAACACCGAAAAAGAAAGCAAAAGAAGTCATCAACACCGGTCTCAATCGGACTCGCGCTGCTCCACGTGTCGCTTCTATCAGACCTTCTCCATGCGCCAGCCGTTCTTTGATAAATTGTATAATAAGAATTGCATTCTTTGTTGATAGGCCCATGGTGGTCAGGAACCCGATCTGGTAGTAAACATCATTGTAGAGCCCTCGCGACCATGTTGCAACAGTAGCTCCAAACACACCAAGAGGGAGCATCAACAGGTTGGCAAGAGGAACCGGCCAGCTCTCGTACAGCGCCGCCAGGCAGAGAAAGATAACAAAAACAGAGAAGGCGTATAGCAGGGGTGCCTGGGCTGTTGCCATCCGTTCCTGATAGGAAAGGCCGGTCCAGTCATAAGCAATTCCCTTTGGAAGCTTGGAAGTAAGCTCTTCCATTGCCTTCATGGCTTCACCAGAGCTATGTCCCGGCGCCGGTTCTCCCCATATGTTGATGGATGGAAACCCGTTATAACGCTCGAGTTTTGCGGCGCCATACCTCCAATGTCCGGATGCAAAAGAAGAAAAAGGGACCATCTTGCCATAGATATTGCGAACATAAATCCGTTCCAGGTCCTTCGGCAACATACGGTACGGTGCGTCTGCCTGCACATACACTTTCTTAACCCGCCCGCTCCGAACAAAATCATTGACATAATAACCGCCAAAGAGGGCCGCGATAGCATTATGGATAGAGGTGATGGGGACGCCCATGGAACCTGCCTTTTCCCAATCGACGTCGATATAGTACTCAGGCACATCCTCCATGCCGTTTGGTCTGACACGTACTAGCCTCGGATCTCGCATGGCCATGCCAAGAAGCTGGTTGCGAGCTGCCATCAGTTTTTGGTGGCCCAGACCGCCGAAATCCAGGAGTTCGAAATCAAATCCCGTGGCATTCCCCAGTTCAATGATAGCCGGAGGGGGGAAAGCAAACACCATGGCCCCTTTTATCCGAGAGAATACTCCCATGGCCCTTCCGGCCATAGCCCAGACCTTCAGGTCCGGCCGCTTGCGGAGCTTCCAGTCCTTGAGCTTTACAAACCCCAGACCTACGTTCTGCCCCTGACCGCTAAAGGAGTACCCCGCAACATAGGCAAAAGACTCTACAGCATCCCTTTCGCTTGTCAAAAAGTACCGCTCTGCCTGCTTCATGATGTTTTCAGTCTGTTCCAAGGTGGAACCCGAAGGCAAGATCGCCTGAATCAGCAGGATCCCCTGGTCTTCGTCCGGAAGGTAGGCTGTTGGTAAGTGCAGGAACAGATATCCCATCAACCCGACCAGGATGAAATAAATCAACACGTACCGGATTTTTTTGCCAAGCACATGCCCTACCAGCCGGACGTAGATGTTTCTGAGGCGATCGATCATCCGATCGAACCAACGGAAAAAGGGGCGAAGAAAAAAGATGGCATTATCCGACGGCCTGTGCCCTGCAGGTACTGGTTTAAGCAGTGACGCGCAAAGAACCGGCGTGAGAATCAGGGCTACCAGGACCGAAAGGAGCATGGCGGAGGCAATGGTCGCGGAGAACTGGCGGTAAATGATTCCAGTGGAACCGGGGAAGAAGGCCATGGGGCCGAAGACGGCCGAGAGCACAACTCCAATACCGATCAGGGCGCTGGTGATCTGGTCCATGGACTTTGCCGTCGCCTCTTTGGGTGGAAGCCCCTCTTCTGTCATGATGCGGTCCACGTTCTCAACCACAACGATAGCATCGTCCACCAGCAAACCAATTGCCAGCACCATGGCGAACATGGTCAGCATGTTGATGGAAAAGCCGAAAATCGCCATCACAGCAAAGGTTCCCAAAACCACCACTGGTACTGCAATGGTCGGAATCAGCGTAGCGCGAAGATTTCCCAAAAAGAGCCACATCACCAGAAAGACCAGCAGAATCGCTTCCAACAGGGTCTTCACCACTTCATGAATGGCCACCTTAGTAAAGGGGGTAGTGTCGTAGGGATAAACCACCTTCATGCCTGGAGGAAAGTAGCGGCTCATTTCCTCGAGCTTCTTCTTGATGCGATCGGCCGTTTTTAAGGAATTAGCGCCGGGCTCCTTACGGATGGCAAGGAAGGCTGAAGGCTTACCGTTATATTTACTGAAAATGTCATATCGTTCTGTTCCCACTTCCACTCGTCCCACATCACTGATCCGCACAATGGATCCGTCGGGGTTGGTACGAATGGGGATGGCGGCAAACTGCTCCGGAGTCTGGAGGTAGTGCTGGACGATAATAGCAGCGTTAAGTCGCTGGCCTTTGACTGGCGGCGCACCACCGAACTGTCCCGCGGAGACTTCCACGTTGTAAGATCGAAGCGCTCTAACCACTTCATCTATGGTCAGGGAATAATTGGTCAGCTTATCCGGATCGATCCAGATGCGCATGGCGTATTCGGTGCCAAAGGCTTCCACTACACCCACGCACGGAATCCGCGCAAGCACCTTCTCCAGGTTGGATTTGGCATAATCCCTCAGATCATTTCCGTCCATGCTGGCATCTTCGGAGATTATTCCCGGGATCAACATGTAGTTCCTGGTTGATTTACTGACCTTGACCCCCTGGCGCTGCACCACATCGGGCAGGCTGGCCAAGGCAAGCTGAAGCTTGTTCTGCACCTTTGACCAGGCCAGATCCGGATCGGTTCCCGGGGCAAAGGTGAGCTCAATCCGGCTGGCCCCGGATGAATTGCTATTTGAGGAGAGATACCACAGCTTGTCCAGCCCTGTCATCTTC
>Ga0116200_10000708_pt1 | contig 11715 bp, 9 predicted proteins | sample Mar14436cmmetaG_FD_94478 | JGI IMG/M metagenome (GOLD analysis project Ga0116200, IMG submission 94478) | Marine hydrothermal vent microbial communities from Guaymas Basin, Gulf of California to study Microbial Dark Matter (Phase II) - Marker... ... | reverse complement strand
GGCCAAAGTCAAGGCCTCATCGCTGTTCACATCGAAAAAGTAGAGGAGGAAGAGATACGCTGAACTACCCAGAACGTAGATTACGCCTAAACCGTTAGGAACTTCAGGATTCCCAGGTTTATGATAGTCTTTAGCCTTCTTGAAGACCAAAGATCTAGGAGACCTCCAACCCATGTTCACTATGTCGGATAATTAACTTTATATACGCAGACGAGAATTATGCAACGTCTGTTCCCGATCATGAAAGTGGTTCCTGGAGACCTATAGACCAGCTGGAAGAACTTTGGTGGAGCAAAAGGCATTCCAAGCCATCGGCTTCTAGCATAGTTCATTAGCTTATAGATCGTAGTGTTTTTTCCTAGGTCGTTCCACCGCCAACCGCCTTGAACATACTCGCCGAATCTGGACTCGTTTAAGCCAGCTATACGGGCCATCCACATCCATTTACCTTCATCCCCCCACCCGAGGTCTCTGCCGTCCTCGTAAAAGGTCGTGAAGACCACTACGTGTGTAGCGTTGTACTTCTTCAGGATCTTAATAGCTTCAGTCTCGTTAGACATGAACATTAGAGCTACGTTCTTAATCTGTGTAGCGTTGAACGTGGCGTTATCGACTACTGTCGTACGGTTACCTAAAGTCGTTATCCAGTATCCGTAGTCCCACCAGCTCACAACCACGGCGTCTGCAGGTAGATTTTCTCTCATCCAGCTCAGAGCAAGTATCCAGTCGGGAACTGTTATAGTTAGTTTAACCGGGAGACTTGCGGCCGCTATAGTGGTAGGCGTATACGCAGAGAGATATAACCTAGGTTCGGGAAAGGCATAATTCACCGTCAGGAGGAGGAACATTAGGATTATGGCTGTTAGATGATATTCTCTGCCTGTTCGTATGGCTCGAAATCTTCTCCGAGCAGGAAGCCCCCTGAGCTCTCTCAATTCAGTGAAGAAGGGTTTCAGGAGTTTTACGACGCCGAACGCGGATAACAGGCAGAAAGCGGGGGCGGCTACCAACATCAACCTGATCATCGAAGCCGAGAAGTATAGTGATGTTAGGCCATAGATCAACAGGAACAAGTTTTTATTCGTGAGATCCCTCGTCGTGAAGTATATTCCAAGCGAGATCAGAAACACGCTTATACCCAAGTCTATGTAGAAGTTACCCCAAGCTGAGGGTTTATGTTCGGCTACAGACTCAAGTAAGGGATTCTGGCTTCTCCCGAACGGTAAGACTACACTTACGAATTTCCCTGCGGGAAGCTTGACCAACCCATGTAACGAGGCCAATAAAACGGCTATTGCCAAGAGGATAGTTCCTCCTATCAGGATCATAGGAGCTTTTCTCGAGATGTTAAACCTTCTACGCAGCTCGGCTAAGATGAGTAGGGAGATTACGATGTAGACAGGTATGTTCGATGCTTCGGTCAAGAATCCTAGACCAAGTTTAGGTACGTGTACTGCTATCGAGAATGCTGTGGCGTATGTCACTATAGAGGCTAAGAGCAACTTGCTCGAATATCTCCTCAGGAGCAGAAGCGCTAGAACGTATAGAGCTATTAGGTCGATCGGATATCTAACGGCCCCCCATGAGGCGCTTACATAACCTAAGGTTAAACCTGCACCTAAGGCATATAATGCCGTCGACTTCGGTTTCCGTTCTCCCTCTACGGCTTTCAGGAAGAAGTAGTAGACAATCATGATACCTAATACGCCTATGGTCTCATCGTCAAAGAAGCCTAAAGAAGTTCTCGAAATATAGGATGCGTTCAGCGCTAGAAAGAATGCTGCGAGGATCCCTACCTCTCTACCTCCGATGTATCTGCCTAGAAGGTATATCATGACGCAGGCTACAGCGGCCATTATAACTGGAAATATCACGCATAAGTTAAACAGCGAGATAGAAATTCCTATGAAATTTAAGAGGTAGTATAGGAAAACTACGGTCATCGCAAGGCCTGGCAGATACACCTTGGCTACGTCTCTGCCGTAGGGATACCAGCCCATCATGTCATGCCAGCTGGCTAAAGAGAAGAAGCCGTTTTTAGTTATATACTCGGCGGCTCTATAATGGAAGTACGGGTCGAACTCTGAGAGATAGAAACCCCACCTAAGCGGTAGCAGCCTAACCATCACGGCCAGAGACAGGACTAAAGTCATAATCAGAAACTCTAACGTAAGGGTGCGAGGTAAAGGTAAACCGACTCTTCCAAGCCTCGATAAGAGCCCAGGTTTCTCTTCGTTCACCGTCATCTAATCGTCTCCTGAACTTCTTCGAGAGATCCTTTTAGAGGGATATAAAATTTTGTTTTCTTTTTAACTTATATCCTTACTATCCTTACTCTCCTTTATATAGTTCAGACGGGGATACTTAAGGTCGTTCAGGCTTCTTGATCATTTTCTGAAGTTCTTTAAGGTCTTAACGCGATAGGTTAAAGGAGATTTGGTCAAACGGTCTACTGGACGATTCGCTTGGCAAAAATTAACGTCCTTGTTTATCTCGTTTTCCGGAAGGTTCAAATCGATCCTTCGATAATATTTCTAGTTGTTGGCGGGGAGGGAGCGCTTATAAAGAGGAGGCTTATGGATTTATTAGCTTGTCCGATCGATAAGTATTACCCGTTAGAACTCTATGTTTTCGAGGAGAGAGAAGAGATAGTCGAAGGCCTCATAGTCTGCCCGAAGTGTTTAAGATGGTATCCGATCAGGGACGAGATACCTGAGCTTCTTCCAGATGAGTTGAGGAATAAGAAGGAGGAGCTAAGTTTCCTCCAGAAATGGAAAGACAAGATCCCTCGAAAGATACTGCTTAACGGTAAACCCTTCAACCTTAGCGGTGAAGACCTTCGCTAGATGAGAGCTTTTACCTTTAAAGGTTCTCTATTTTGACTACTTTGTTTCTTCTTGAGGACTCTAAAACCATCTCTGCGATCTTTAAGGCTCTTAACCCGTCGTAGCCAGTCGTTCTCAACACACCTTTATTCAGAATGCACGAGACAAAGTGATCCAGCTCGAGCATGAGAGGCTCCCTCCATCTATGCGGCGGACTCTTCCGTCTACCAGACCTCTCGATCGTGATCTTCTGGGTTATATAGTCTAACGAGAGTATGGCTTCGCTTCCTGTGACGATCAGCCTCCTAACCTTGTAGGGGGTCAACCAGTTCGTCTCCACAAGTGCTGTAACCCCGTTTCTGAAACCTATTATTATTTGGGCATAGTCTTCGAACGTTCTATGTCTTAAGGAGCCGACTCGTGCGTATATCGTCTTAGGGGAATCGTTGAGCAGGTAACAAAGCATATCTAGCTCGTGGATCGCGGTATCCTTCACTATCCCGATGTCACCGATCCTTTCAGGCCACCTTGAAACCCTCCTACTTAAAGTCGACACTACAGTTCCAGCTTCACCCTTATCTAGGAGACGCTTAAGTTTCTCTACTCCTGGGTTGAAGCGTTCTATGAAACCTACCATTAGGTATAGACCGTTCTTCTCGGATAATTCTACCACCTTCTCGGCTTCCTTAACGTTTATGGCCATGGGCTTCTCTACGAAGACATGTTTACCAGCCTCAAGAGCTCTGACTGCTTCTTTGGCTAGGGCGGTGCTCCACGTGCATATGCTTACGGCGTCGATATCCTCCCTTTTCAGCAGCTCTCGGCTGTCTGTGTATCCGTTGATCGAGTATTTCTTGGCTAGTTCTCTGACCCTCTCTTTATTCACGTCGCAAACGGCTTTCAACTCGGCGTTAGGTAGGTCGTGGAACACTCTCGCATGGTTTTTACCCCAGAAACCTACTCCTATAACGCCTACACGTAGATTATTCATCTCGATAAGACCCCTCTACTCAAACTTGCGTAGACGAAGCCTTCCTTTAAAACCTCCTCTGGGTCTAACCTGTTGGTTAAGTCTACTATCAAAGCTGGTTGGTCGACTAGATGTTTAGCCTCTTTAAGTTTAAGGTATTCTAAACTTTTCTCAGAGAGGACTATCAAGCAATCTTTACCTTTCAAGGCCTTATCTAGGTCGTTCTGGAACTTTAAGTCTAAGTCTTCAATTCCCTTAAACGACTCCCTCGATGTATAGATTTCCACGTCCATCCCTCTCTCATAGAGCACTTTATATAGAAAGTCTGCCGTGAACGAAGGATCGAACGGAAAAGCTGTGATAAAGCCTAAGATCAAGATTTTCGACCTTCTAACTGTTTTGTTGCATAGTTTAAGTCCTGCTTTGATTAAACCGAACGTCCTTTTAACGGCGTAATCGATAGTCTTGGCGGCAGCCTTAGACAACTCTAGCTTCAGGTTTAGGAGCCTAGACTCCTCGAAGATTCTGCGAGAGAGGTTAAGGAGAGGTTTGCCGATTAAGGTAGGATCCACTATTCCGGATACACCTTTAGCCCTGAGAACATCTTTAACCTCGAGGAAGTCTAGGCCAGCGGCTACACAAAGCTCAGCGGCTTCATGGGAGAACGCTAAGACCACGTTGTGATGTAAAGCTTCCAACAACGACGCCGCTTCTGCGGCGGCTATCGAGTTAACCATTACCACTCTCCGACCGGTAACCTCCTCGAACAAACTCGCCAATCTACCGAGGCTACGTTCATCCAACGAGGCTAAAAGTATAGGATTCTCGTCTGACGAGAACGACACATAAGCTAAGCCGAAATCTCCAGGAGACTTCAGACCGGAGCGATTTTCTAGAAGATCCTTAACGACCTTTTCCGACGTTCCAGGAAACACCTTCGTGGAGACTATCACTATAACGCCTCTCTTGATCAGGTCTCCAGCGATTCTACAGGCTCTCTCTAACGGGAGATAGTCGACTTTACCTTTCTTATCAACCTCGACATCTGTGAAGATGAATAAAAATGAGCATTCTTTGAGCGTGATGGGGTCGTTGGACACCGAGATCAAGCCTTCTTTAACTCCTTTCTCTATGAGTTCGAAGACCTCCCCAAACTTTTCGTCGTAGACCTCACACTTCATAGACCTCATGAAACGACCGCTTAGGTCTAGAACAACTAGCTTAAAGCCTGCTTCCACAAGTCGAGACGCTAGATATATGGCGTCCACGTTAGAGTCTATGAAACCAACCTTACCCTTTACTATAGAGGTCTGTGTATTCGAGTCTAGTACAGGCTTCGAAGACTTCAACTCCTATCACTCTCTGAGAACTAAAGGTTAAAAGTAGATATCGCTGGGAACCTAAAAATATTTTTAGACGGCGCTAACCTCCCTGATCACTCTCTCCAGTAATGCTGCGTACTTACGAACTAAATCGTTCACTTCGTCTTCACTTTTAGCTTCGGCATAGATCCTTATAGCAGGCTCCGTTCCGCTAGGCCTTATCAAGACTGCGCTGCCGTTTGGAAAGAAAGCTTTAATCCCATCCACAGTCTCCTTAGGTAGACCCTCAAACTCGCTAGATACTCTCTCCATAACCTTTCCTTTAAGCTCGTTTGGACACTTGACGTTGCTTTTCTTGATGAAGTAGACTGGTAGATCCGAAAGCAGTTCTGAAAGCTTCTTTCCAGATTCCGCCATTATGTTTAAGATGAGGCCAGTGGTCATCGTTCCGTCTCTTACCGGTATGTGAGGTGCATAGAATACTCCTCCGTTTTCTTCGCCTCCGAGAATTGCTTTCAGCTCCTTCATCTTATGGGAGACATCCACGCTACCGACTTTCGTGAAGACAAGAGACCCTCCATACTCGTCGACTACGTCTTTTATGATCGACGAGGAACTTATCGGCGTTACGATAGTGGACTTAGGATTCTTCATTAAGAAGAATCTCGCTATCAACGCGAAAGTCTTATCGCCCCAGTGAATGTTACCGGTTTCGTCGACGAATATCGCGCGGTCCGCGTCTCCATCTAAGGCGACGCCAAGGTCTGCTCCAAGCGCTTTAACGGTTTTAGCTAATTCCCCTAGGTTCTCGGGTCTAGGTTCCGGAGGTCTACTCGGGAAACGTCCATCCAACTCAGCGTTTATGACGTAAACCTTACATCCTAAACTATGTAGGAATCTAGGTAATGTGAGTGAGCCTACACCGTTCGCCGGATCGACGACGACTTTGAATCTCCTTTCTCTAACGGCTTCAACTTCAATATGTTTCGTTACACTGGCTAAATAATCTTCGATCACGCCTTCTAGTATAGAGGGCTCTTTAACCTGATCCCACTTTACTCTTCTGAAGGTCTCTTCGAAGAATATTTTTTCGACGACTTTCTCTTCTTCCCTAGAGATTTCGACGCCGTCTCCGGCTAAAACCTTTATGCCGTTGTATTCTGGCGGATTATGAGAAGCGGTGATTACGATGCCGCCGTCAACACCTTGCTTCTTCACGGTATATTGGATTGTTGGGGTAGGAGCCATCCCAGCATTATAGACCTTACATCCGGCCGAGGTTAACCCGCTGATTACAGCTGAAAGTAGCATAGGACTCGTGCATCTTGCGTCGCTTCCCACAACCATTTCTCCACCGTCAAAGAATGTCCCCACGGATACCCCGACCTTAGCCGCGAACTCAGGGGTTAGGTCGACATTCGCGAGTCCTCTTATCCCGTTAGTGCCGAATAGCGCTCCCACAAGTTTTCCTCCGATCGGCCTTTAGAATAAGTATTCCATTTATAGTAGGGAGGTCGAGGTTAATATACTTTCAGAGACCTCCTTCGACGGACAAACAGTCACGTCTCTAGTGAGGGTTACGTTATCTTTAATTAGCGTATGGTCGCCGACTATACAGCCTTCTTCGATCTTCACCCACCTACCGATGTAGGCGTTCTTCCCTATTATAGCAGACTTTATGGACGAGAAATCTGAGATTGTAGCCCCCTCGAAGATTATCGAGTTCTCGATGCGTACCCCTCTTCCGATATGCACGCTATCCCCTACAGACACGTAGGGTCCGATAACAGACTTCTCGCCCACTTCAACTCTGTTACCTAGGATGGAGGGTCGAACGATTTGAACGTCTCTACCTAACTTAACGTCCTCACCGTACCAGTTATTCGCAAAGTGAGACTCAAGTAACAGACGATTTGTATACAAGTAATCCCTAGGTTTACCTATATCCATCCACAAGCCCTTAAAGACTTTACCGTAAAGCTTGCCCTCCTCAGCTAGCTTCGGGAAAACTTCCTTTTCGATGGATACTCCACGCTTCTTACTCAACTCTATATAGTCGAATATCTCAGGTGTAAAGGCGTAGATTCCCGCGTTAACCAAGTTACTAGGAGCCTTAGCGGCTTTAGGCTTCTCTATGAAATCGAGAATTCTGCTATCCTCTAAGAGTACAACTCCATATCTACTTGGATCCGGAACCTCAACCAACGCGATCGTAGCTACACCACCGTTCTCTAAGTGCGCTTCCATCAGCTCCTTATAATTTATATCCGTGAATATGTCTCCGTTGAGAACTAGGAATGGTTCTTCACCCAGCAGTGGAGCAGCTTTCTTTATAGGCCCAGCGGTTCCTAGAGGCCTCTCCTCCTTAGAGTATATGATATTCGCTCCGAACTTTGAATTTCCATATCTATGCATTATTATATCTGCCATGTAGTTCACGGCGAGCACTATCTCTCGTATACCGCATTCCACCAGATGCTCTATAGTCCAATCTAGGATCGGTCTGTTCCCGATGGGGAAAAGTATCTTTGGTCTAGTGCAACTTAGCGGTCTAAGCCTTGTACCGAAACCTCCGGCTAATATCAAGGCCTTCATATCAATTCTTAAATAGTCAAAGACAGCCTTAAAAATTTGTTTTAATGGTTTTTCAGAGAGTTAAATTTTAAATCTTCAAAGCAAGCCTTTGACACATCTATGTATAAAAGTTTAATTTATTGGATGAAAATAAACAAGCAGATGGTCAATCAAAAAGGGTAAAGGAGGTTAGAGATGAATGAGTGGAAGGGGGATTGTATGGATAGTGAAAAGTTATACAGAAAACTGTCGTGAGGTTCAAGGTCTAAGGTTCCCTGAAAGCCTCCTCACCTATCACGTAACTCAAATCGCTTTAAAGTGTGGAGGTATAAAAATAATGTAATTACGAAAGCTCAGTACATAAACGCCGAGTATAAGAGAAAACGAAACTTGAGGGTAGATAATACATGAGGTGGAGAAGAATCCGGTAAGATGTTGGTAGGTGTAGTAGATTGAGGCTTGAGACAGTTAAGATTAGAGATCCGCTAGGAGAAGGCTATGTAGACGCGGTGGTGAAGTCTAATCTATTCGACTCGAGTAGACTGATGAAGAGGGGTAAGGTCAGGGACATATATGACCTAGGAGAGTATCTCTACATTTTCTCGACCGACCGGATATCCTCCTTCGACCGGGTTTTACCGACACCTATCCCTCATAAGGGGGAGAGCCTTCACATGCTCTCTGTCTATTGGTTCGAGAAAAGTAGACAGGTATTCCCAAACCATCTCGTCGAGTCGATAGACTCAAGAACTATGAAGGTTCACAAAGCTGACAGGATAGACATCGAGTGGGTAGTAAGAGGCTACATCTACGGTTCTATGTGGCGTGCCTACGAGAGAGGCAAAAGGACGTTCTCAGGCGTGAAGGTAGAGAATGGCTTGAGGTTAGCGGAGGAGCTGTCTTCACCGATCCTCACGCCAACTACGAAGAGCGAGGTCGGACATGACGTCGAGATCACTAAAAAGGAGGCTATTGACCGGAAAATCTTAACTAGAGAAGAGTGGGAGGCTCTTGAAGAGGCATCTTTTAAGCTTTATGAGTTCTATAGCGGACACGCGAAGAGGAGGGGAATAATCTTAGCAGACGCGAAGTTCGAGTTCGGCAGACACCGCGGAGAGTTAATCCAGATAGACGAGGCTCCTACTCATGATTCAGCCCGTCTCTGGGACGCCTCACGATATGTCGTCGGGAAGAAGCAGGAAGCTTCATGCCTAGACAAAGAGTTTCTTAGAGAGTACCTTAGGAGTGTTGGATTCACAGGTGAAGGTGAGCCTCCTCAGATACCATGGCCGGTTGTAGCCGAAGTATCTAAAAGGTGTGTCGGAGCATATCGCGTGATCACGGGGAAAGCCAAAATATCAGACTTCAAACTCAAGACTTTAGATGAGCTTATGAAGGAGTTGACCTGAGTGTCATCTAAGACCTTCGACTTCAACGGTTTCCTATCAGTCTTCACTTGGCGTTACGGAAGCGAAGAGATGAGAAGGATCTTCTCAGAAGTTCACTCTAGGGAGACTTGGAGGAAGGTTTGGTCGGCCTTAGCCGAGGGGCAGGCCGCTTTCGGTATCCTATCGAAGGATGAAGTTGAAGATATACGGTCTAAGGCTAAACGTGAATACGTAGACTTAGATAAGGCCCACGAACTCGAGAGGAAGATAAAGCATGATGTCATGGCGGAACTCAAGGTTTTCGCCGAACAGTGTCGGATCGGCGGAGGAAAACTTCACCTCGGAGCCACCTCGATGGACATTACAGACAACGCGGACATCATACGATTCAGAGAGGCCCTCGAAATAATCTTAGGGAGAGTTCTGAACTGTCTTAGGCTTCTATGCGACAAGATCATAAAGTATAAGGATCTGCCTTGTATGGGGTGGACACATCTTCAGCCAGCGGAACCAACGACTTTAGGTTACAGGTTCGCCAACTATGCACAAGACTTAACGATCGATGTTTTGATTATCGAAAACTTACTCGACAACGTGCTTAAGGGTAAAGGGATTAAGGGGGCTGTCGGGACTTCTAGTAGTTTCACGTCGCTCCTCGGTGACCATGAGAAGGCTTCAAGCCTAGAGGAGGAGGTTATGAAACGGTTAGGCTTGCCATATTACCTAGTGTCTACTCAAACCTATCCTCGAAAAATAGATTACCTCACCCTATCCACCTTAGCAAGCGTGGCTCAGAGCACACATAAATTCGCTCTAGACATACGAGTGCTGCAATCACCGGTCTTCGGAGAGCTTTCTGAGCCTATAGGCAAGATGCAGGTCGGCTCTTCGGCCATGCCTTTTAAAAGGAATCCCGTGAAGTCTGAGAGAATATGCTCTCTAGCTAGGTATGTTAGCTGCCTCCCCTCGATAGCTTGGAGTAACGCCTCGAACACGATCCTCGAGAGGACGTTAGATGACTCGGCGAATAGGAGAATAATTATCCCGGAAGCTTTCTTAGCGGTCGACGAATGTCTGATGCTTTATAGTGAAGTGTTAAAGGGGCTTAACGTGTATACGGAGATGGTTAAGAGAAATCTCAGAAGGTTTGGGCCGTTCGCCGGAACAGAGGCTATACTCATGAAGCTCTCCAGTAGGGGTATGAGCAGACAGGAGGCACATGAGAGGCTTAGAAGGCACTCCTTTAAGGCTTGGGAGAAGGTGATGGCCGGGGAGGAGAACCCGCTTCCAGAAATGCTGAAGAGAGACCCGGAGATAACGGCTTTAGTGAGAAGTAACGAGATAGACGAGGCTTTAGACCCCTCTAAACACGTCGGCGACGCGCCTAAAAGATGCGAACTGTTTGTCGAGAAGGTAGCTAAACCGATTCTGGATAGATACAAGGGTCTCATAAAGAGTGTAGAGAGAACGGGGTTTTAGAGATGGGTGACTTTTTCATCAAAGAGCACTGCGGGGTGTATGGAGTCTACGATTACGAGGGGAGAGACGTTTTTCCACTCCTCTATTGGGGTCTGCTATCGCAGAACCACAGGGGCCACGAATCGCACGGTTTTCTAACTTATAACGGGTCGATGAATCTCTATCGGAACCTCGGATTAATACCTGAAATCAAACAGAAGGACTTAAAGAAGTGGTTGAACAGACTTCCAGGAAACGTGGGTATAGGCAACGTCAGATACGGAACCTCCGGACTGAAAGATGAAAGATCCCTGCTCTTAGACGCACATCCGTTCATTACAGAATTTAGAGAGAAACGGCTAGGCATTTCCTATAATGGGAATATAGTGAATAACCCTCAGCTCCGAATGATCCTCAAGGAAGAACAGGGAGAGATCGAAGGAACATCCGACGTAGCTTTACTAGCCGGATATCTCCTTAAAAGTTTGAGCCAGACAGGCGATATATTCGAGGCTGGAAGAGTCTGTATGGAGCAGGTGGAGGGAGCTTACTCGCTGACCGGCATTCTAGACGACGGCACTCTATTCGCAATAAGGGATCCATACGGCATAAGACCCTTCTGCACAGGAGTTAACAAGGACAAGACGGCTTACGCCTTCTCCTCCGAGTCTGTAGGCTTGGACATCAACAACTTCGATTACGTTTCTGAAGTTAAGCCTGGTGAAATCATAGTCCTCACAGAGGACGGTGTCGAGAGAAGGCGGGTGATGAAGAAGGGGAGAAGAGCTCTCTGTAGTTTCGAGTTTTCGTACTTCGCAAGACCAGATTCTATTCTCGACGGGACAGATAGGCCTGTCTACGAGATCAGGGAGAGATTCGGTAAGAATTTGGGTAGAGAATACTCTGAGCTGGTGGCAGATGCAGACCTGATAATCTCGATCCCTGAAACCGCTAACGACGCGGCCTACGGACTCCATGAGGAGACTGGGTTAAGGTGGGAGAGGGGGCTTTGGAGGCACAGGTACATAACCCATAGAGCTTTTATAACCCCGTCAAGAGAGGAAAGACATAAGATAATAAACAGGAAAGTAAACATTCTCGGAAGCAAGGTTAAGGGAAAGAAGGTTATAGTGGTCGAAGATAGTATAGTGCGGGGTGATACGACAAGCGTGATACTC
>Ga0116200_10000707_pt1 | contig 11716 bp, 12 predicted proteins | sample Mar14436cmmetaG_FD_94478 | JGI IMG/M metagenome (GOLD analysis project Ga0116200, IMG submission 94478) | Marine hydrothermal vent microbial communities from Guaymas Basin, Gulf of California to study Microbial Dark Matter (Phase II) - Marker... ... | reverse complement strand
TGGAAGGCCTGATCAGGTGGAGCTGGATCTGGTAATTCACGATGGTATGGTCTGGATAATGGAGATAAAGTCATCAATCAGCAAGCCAGAGGTATATGCATTCTTTAGGAAGGTGGAATTTTATAGAGAGAAAGAGGGAAAAGAGGTTAAAAGAAGGATAATAGTGAGCCCCATGATAGAGCCCTCTGCAATGGAAATTATAGAGGATTTAGGTATTGAATACTTTACCTACCCTGAAGATATGAATCAAAGGGCTTCCAATTCATAGATGTAGGGGCATCTTTCCCATTGCCATTAATATCCCAATAACGAGAGCTTTGAATTTTTCAAAGCTCTCAGCTCTATATAAAAGAATTTTTAAATCATTTTTAGGCAAGTTTTTAATGTTTTGGATAGTTTCCTGAACTTGCGTTAGATCTTCCCCAAAATAATAAGCTCTATTTTATACAGACCTTTCTTACCTGTATTAGATCAGTATATCCCAATAGCACCTTTCTGATACCATCCTGCATAAGGGTGATCATTCCATCTTTTATGGCCTGCCGCCTCAGCTCTTCCATCTTTGCCCTGTTCTGAATCAATGACTTCATCTCATCTGTTCCCACAAGCAGCTCATGAATTGCAACCCTTCCCCTGTATCCTGTGTTTCCACACTTGGCACATCCCTTTGCTCTATAAAGGACAAGATCGCTGTTATATTCAAAACCAAGTGCATCAAAATCTCCATCATATTCCCTTCTCAGTGTGTCAAATTCCTCTTGTGTTGGATGATACTTCTCTTTACAGTCTTTACATAGGGTCCTTACAAGCCTCTGGGCCAGAATTCCTAAGATCGCATCTGCAAAATTAAATGGATCCATTCCCATATCCAATAGCCTTGTAATGGTCTCAGGGGCACTATTGGTATGCAGGGTGCTAAATACTAAGTGACCAGTAAGGGATGCCTCAATTGCAGTTGCAACTGTCTCATGGTCTCTCATCTCCCCTACCATTATCACATCAGGGTCTGCTCTGAGGAATGCCCTCATAGCCCTTGCAAAATCAAAACCGATCTTGGGCTGAACCTGAACCTGCCTGAGCCCCTCCTGGGTTATCTCTACAGGATCTTCAGCAGTCCAGATCTTTACCTCTGGTTTATTAATATATTTAAGGGCTGCATGAAGTGTGGTGGTCTTTCCAGAACCTGTAGGACCCACCACCAGCACAATCCCATATGGCTTTGTTATCATATCAATGAATGCCTTATAGTCCCTCTCCCTCATCCCCATCTTTTCTAAGGGGATGGGTTCTCCAGAGGCCAGGAGTCTCAGAACCACATCTTCAACACCACCTGCGGTAGGGATGGTGGCGACTCTTAACTCAATATCCAGGGGGGCGTATTTTTTAAATTTTATCTTTCCGTCCTGAGGCAGTCTCCTTTCAGATATATCCAGATCTGACATAATCTTAATTCTGGATACTATAGCCCTCTTAAAAGTATAGGGGATGGTCTGATAGAGCTGGCATGCACCATCAATCCTGAATCTTATAACCGCATTCTGCTTGCCCGGTCTGGGCTCGACATGTATATCTGAAGCATTTCTGCTATGGGCATCTATGATCATCTTATTAACTAATTGGACAATAACTCCATCTTCTTCACTTACCCTTTCTACTTCCTCATCCTCTTCTTCTTCTTCAAGTCCCTCAAGTTTCCCAAGTATATCTTCAATGCTCCTGGTATCTCCCATGAAATTGCTCTTCTTAACATCAAAAAATAGATCCACTATCTTTAAGATATCCTCTTTTATGGCCACACAATATCTGAACTCCTTATCCGGTATCAGTCTCTTTATGGTATCTCTGGCAGGCAGATGATCTGGATTTTCCATTGCCACCACTACCTTACTATCGGTCTGTGCAATGGGAACAAATCCATTATTCTTTAAAAAATTGGGTCTTAACCCCTTTAAGAGTTCACCTGGAATTACCATATTTTCGTCATATGAAATAAAAGGCACTCTGTAGTATTGGGATAGGGATTTGCCAATCTCCTCCTTAGGGACATTAAAATCAGATATGAGCACGGACTCCACTGACACCTTCTTCTTCCTTGCGGTTGCCATTGCCTCGTTAAGCTCTTTTTCAGTGATTATATTATGGGTAATGAGATAGTCAAATTTGGTAGCTCTCTTCCTTTCCGCTATCTTTTGATTCTTAAAAAAGGCTATACCCAAGACCCTTGCAATCTCTTTTACAGCGGATTCATCCTTTTCTGTAAATTCATTACCACCGGCTTTATTAATAAGCTGGATAGCACCCAATAGATATTTCTTAAACACTATGGGAGTTACAAGCACCTGTCTTGTCCTGTATCCTGTCTTCTTATCCCACCTCTTGTCAAATTTAAGGGATGGACTTATCCTTTTGAGCTCTTCATCATCATATGCATTCTTTATCCTTACTGTCTTTCCTGTAGATACACAAAAGCCTGCAATGCTATTGGTATTAATGGGTATCCTTATCTCATTTACTTCATCTCCTGTCTTGAAGCGGGAGTAGATCTCTCGTCTAACACCATCAACCACATATATGGTGATTCTATCTGCGTCAAAGAGGCTTAAGATCTCGTGTTGGAGGTTTTCCAAAATCTCATTGGTATCTTCCGCAGAGTGTATCTTATTGGTTATATCCTGAAGCTTCTTATGGAATAAGAGCTCCCTTTCAAGTTCCTCCTGGGAACGCTCCTCAATCTTTGAATAGGCCTCCATATTTTTTACCATTGGAAATAAAAATATTTTACATACCCTATATTTTTAATATTATTTAGTATTATATTCAAAAATGCAAGTCATTAATTTTTAAGGAGGAAAAAGTTGCCCAGATTGATAGATTCCCATGCCCATCTGGAGATGGATCATTTTAGAGACGATATTGAAATGGTTATCTCCAGGGCAAGGGAAAGGGGGATTGAAAAGATCATATCCATAGGGATAGATGTGGAAAGCTCCATTAGATCCCTTGAGCTTTCAAAGAGGTTTGAAGGGGTTTATACGACCATAGGCTTTCATCCCCATGAGGCAGACAGATTTGAAGAATCCATATTGGATAGGCTGAAGGAACTTTCAGGAGATCCTAAGATAGTGGCAGTGGGAGAGATCGGCCTTGACTTTTATAAGAGATATTCTGAAATATCCAATCAAGTTAGGGTACTTAACCAGATGCTGGATCTTTCCAAAGAGCTAAGGCTCCCAGTGATTCTCCATATCAGGGATGCCTTTGAAGAGGCCATATCTGTGCTTAAATCAAAGGGAAGAGACAGAATAGTCGGTGTGGTCCACTGTTTTTCTGGTAATTACAATATGGCAAAGAGATTTTTGGATATGGGGCTATATATATCAATAGCTGGAACTATTACCTATAAAGGATCTGAAAATCTGCATGAGGTGGTAAAGGAGATGCCTTTGGATCGCCTTCTTGTTGAAACAGACTCCCCATTTCTATCCCCTCAACCCATGAGAGGGAAGAGAAATGAGCCTTCCTTTGTGATATATACTGCAGAGAAGATTGCAGAGCTTAGAGAAATGGATCTGGAAGAACTGAGTCATAGAATCTATCAAAATACCATATCCCTATTCAACATAAGTTAGGATGGTAGATTCCTGCGTATCCCATAGCAATCCATTGATACTTGCCTCTTCCTCTAAGAGGAGAAAATCGCTTTTATCACAGCTACATTTACCTTTTATAGTGGAAGAATCACATCTGGATGAGGTAATCCATAATAAGGGGGATGTAAGGAATCTTGCCATTCATCTGGCAACTCTAAAGGCAGAATCGGTAAGGGATAGGTATAGGGGGAAGTGGATTCTGGGTGCAGATACCTTGGTATATATATCAGATAAGATCATCGGAAAGCCAAAAGATGAAAGAGATGCCTTAAATATACTTATGGAGCTAAGAGGGAGAGAGCATCAGGTTATAACAGGATTTTCAATAATTGATCCTCAGGGTCAAAGGGCATATTGTGAGGCAGTAGTGACTTATGTCAGATTTAAAAAATTGTCTGACTCTGAGATAATAAATTATATCAACACTGGAGAGCCTTTTGGAAAGGCAGGTGCATATGCCATTCAGGGGATAGGAGCATTTATGGTAAAGGAGATAAGGGGAAGTTATAGCAATGTGGTAGGACTTCCCTTGGCAGAGCTAATAGATGCACTCTTAAGGCTAAGGGCCTTAAAGAGCTTTCCTTTAATTAAACCGTCTCTGTCTATGGATTTCAGATAATACAATTCCAAGTGCAACTGAGACATTTAGGCTACTGATATCTCCATCAGATGGGATAGATACCAACTCATCACATATCTTTACCAAACTATGATTAATTCCTCTTTCCTCACTTCCGACGATGAGTGCCACATCCCGCCTCCAGTCAAAATCGTATATACTCTCTTTAGCCCTCTCATCCGTGCCTATTATCCAGAACCCCTCTCTTTTGAGTCTGAGCGCGGTATTTTTAAGGTTGGATACCTTAGCTATGGGAACAGATAGATATCCACCTGATGATCTCTTCATAACCTGCCCACTTATTGATGCGGATCTTCTTGCTGGAATTATGAAACCATCTACCTTAAAAAATGCACAGACCCTTAGAAGGGCCCCTATATTCCCTGCATCGGTTATATGATCTGCCATCACTATCAGAGCTGTGCCCCTCTTCTTCACTGCCAGAGATAGAATGGATTGAAGGCTCTGATATCTAAATGCATCCACAACTGCTGCCACACCTTGATGATTTATCCCTGAAAGTAAGTGGTTGAAATCCTCTTTTTCTTTGAAATATACAGGGATACTCCTTTTATGTGCCTTCTCTAAGATCCCTTCTCTTCTCTGCGATCTTACCTGTATCCATATCTCGTGTATTCTGATATCATCTCTTTCCAGAAGATGTCTTACAGTCTGAAATCCACCAACTATCTCTTTATCCTTTATACCCATTAATTATATCTTCAATCCTATTGGAGATCCTCTCCCTTAGATATCTAAATGATATTATTATGGCCTCCACCGCCCTTATGGCTGAGGCCATATCATCATTTATAACCACATAGTGATACCATCTTGACTCTCTAAGCTCCTGAAATACCTGCCTCAATCTCATATCTATTATCTCATCACTGTCTGTCTTTCTTCCTTTAAGCCTTTTAAAAAGCTCTTCTACAGAAGGAGGAAGAATGAATATCAGATGGGAGTGGTCTATCTTATCTCTTATATTTCTTGCACCCTTTGGATCTATATCCATTATCACATCTTCTCCTTGCTCCATAACTTCATAAATGAATCTATACGAGGTGCCATAGAGATTTCCATATACTTCCGCCCATTCAATAAACTCACCCTTTCTTATCATCTCCTTAAATTCAGCCTTACTTATGAAATTATAGTCTTTGCCATCCACCTCTCCTCTGCGTGGAGGCCTTGTGGTGTAAGATACGGAATATCGAATATGAGGAATCTTTTTGAGCAAATATGTTATAATAGTAGATTTACCCACTCCAGATGGACCAGATATCACAAAGAGGTGGCCTTTCATATCTGAGATATCTCATCCTGAGGATTCCGAGAGTCTGTGGAAAATCTCTGAGCGATGGTCTCTGTCTGAACCGCAGAGAGGATCACATGATTACTGTCTGTAATGATAAGAGATCTTGTCTTTCTTCCTTGAGTAGCATCAATAAGGCGATTTTCTCTCCTTGCCTCCTCCCTTAATCTCTTTGCGGGAGCGGTATTAGGAGAGATGATTGCCACGATCCTGTCCCTTACAACGGAATTTCCAAAACCGATATTTATTAATCTATTACTCATAAGATACTCCTCAGGTTATTCAATATTCTGTGCATGTTCCCTTAACTTTTCAAGCTCTACCTTTATGTTTACCACATTCATTGATATATCAAAGTCAGAGGCCTTTGTACTCAAGGTATTTACTTCTCTATGGATCTCCTGAATTAAAAACTCTATCTTCCTTCCCAATGCCCCATCATGAGTCAAGATATCTTCAAACTGTCTGAGGTGACTCTCAATTCTTATCAATTCCTCATTAATATCTGTCTTATGGATATATATGGCAAGCTCCTGCATCATCCTCTCTTCAGAGATGGAGATATCTTCCTGTATCTCTTTAACTCTCCTAAGGAATCTTTCCTTATACTCCGCTAACCTCTCAGGCAGCCTCTTCCTTATCTCCCTTAGGCTTTCCTTTATCTTGCCTATCCTTTTTAACATATCATCCATTATGGCTCTGCCTTCCTGAATCCTCATATCATCAAGCATAGAGAGGGCAGAACTTAACGCCTCATTTACCCCCTCTCTGATCTCTTCACGATCCATCTCCTTTGCCTTATAGGTCAAGACATCTTTCATCTGAAATAGTATCTCAGAGCTGGCTGGAGGAGAGATTCCAAATCTATCACTTAGACTTTTAAAAAGATCCATATATCTTTTCAAGAGCTCTTCATTTAAAAGTATCTCATAATCACTCCCTTCTTGACCAAACCTCACATGCACATTCACATCAACCCTTCCACGAATGATCTCTTCAGAGATCTTCTCCTCTATAAGATCCTCAAATGGATAGGTATTCTTGGGGATATGGATATTTATATCCCTGAATCTGCTATTAACAGACCTTATCTCCACAGTGATATTTATATCCCCCCTGTTAAATTCCCCTTTCCCATAACCTGTCATGCTCTTTATCAACGAAATATTCCTCCTCTATAGGTGAGAGCTTTTCATAACCCTTTTTACACTGGGGATTACACCCCCTCCGGGTCGGAGACCGCTCCAGGTCGGAGACCAGACCCCTGTCATTGCGAGCGAAGCGAAGCAATCTCATCCCCCCTTTTAACCCCCGAACCTATAACCTCGAACCATGAACCATTCTCAGATTGCTTCGGGTCTTTTAAGACCCTCGCAATGACAGATTCCATTTACGGCTTTTTCTGAGAGCTCTGAAAAATTCAAAGCTCTATAGGTGTATCCCTCTTATCTGCCTCTTATAGGCATCTCGTATTATATTAAACAGCCTTATGATCTCAGGATCTGCATAGTCCTTATATGTCCATCCTAAAGGAATAAAACTTCCCTTTTTATATATCAGTGTGAGATCTGCATAGATACCTCTGTTTAGATATATTCTGTGTGCATAGTTTTTCCCGGTTGCAAGGATCAATCTCTCAAGGCAGATATATCCAGGATCAATATTTATCATCCTCTTATTGCCTCTTAAATACCTCTTTTCCACCTCATTTGTGGTAATCTTAATATCTGCGATATCCTCTGGATCTATAAGCCTTTTAAAGGATAAAAATCTTCTCCAGAGGGGCCAACCCATCTCCTTTTCATAATATCTTGTTCTGTCAAAGGAAAGTTCATGGCTTATCCAGTCTATGTCTCCAAATATCTGTTCAAGCTCTTCAATAACTTTAAATATAAGAGTCCTGTCAGAGGAAAAGAGGCCTGTAATCAGTTTAGCCTTCTCTGGCTCCCTGGGTAGGCTCATAACCCCTTCCTACGCAATAATACACAAACCCCATCTCTCTCATTCTCTCTGGTTCATATATATTTTTAAGATCAATGATTATGGGTCTCCTGAGAAGAGATTTAACCCGCGGCCAGTCTAAGAATCTAAACTCGTTCCACTCTGTGATGATTATAAGTGCATCTGAGCCTTCTGCCACCTCATAGGAATCTGTGCCATATTGTATATCCTTAAATAGCCTTTTGGTTGCAGGAATCCCTGCTGGATCATATGCACATATCTCTGCACCCCTCTCCAAGAGCTCTCCAATTATCTTTATGGCAGGAGATTCCCGTATATCATCTGTATTAGGTTTGAAGGTAAGTCCTAAGATCCCTAACCTCTTCCCCTTAACACCTCCAACTGCCCTATCAATCTTTTGCACCATCCTCTTCCACTGCTCCTCATTTACCCTGATTACCGCATCAACTATCTGAAATCTATAGCCTGCTGCCTCTGCGATCTTGCTTATGGCTCTGGTATCCTTTGGAAAGCAGGAACCTCCAAATCCAGGGCCAGCGTGCAAAAACTTGGGGCTTATCCTTCCATCCAATCCCATTGCCTTTGCAACCACATGGACATCCGCACCTACCAATTCGCACAGATTGGCAACCTCATTTATAAAAGAGATCTTTGTTGCAAGAAAGGAATTGGATGCATACTTTATCATCTCGGCTGTCTCCACATCAGTTATCACAAATGGAGTTTCAATGAGATACAGAGGGGAGTATAGATCTTTCATAATGGCAATAGCCTGTTCACTATCTGATCCTATCACCACCCTGTCAGGTCTCATAAAATCATCAATTGCAGAGCCTTCTCTTAGGAATTCAGGATTGGATACCACATCAAATGGGATCTCATTCTTTTGATTCTTCCTGATTATCTCCTCAATCTTCTTACCTGTTCCCACCGGAACTGTGCTCTTCGTTGCAATTATCTTATAGGATCTCATAAGCCTTCCAATAGACTCTGCCACCTGATACACATATTCCAGATTGGCAGAGCCATCGGTCTCCGAAGGAGTGCCCACTGCAATAAATATCACTAAACTCCTTTCGATGGGCTCTTCTATATCTGTGGTAAAGTGCAGTCTCCCAGCAGCCACATTCTTTTTTACCATCTCCTCAAGTCCAGGTTCATATATGGGAATTCTCTCCTCTTTCAACATCTTAATCTTTTTAAAGTCATTATCCACACAAAACACATTGTTACCAAATTCGGCAAAACATGTCCCTGTTACCAGACCGACATATCCGACACCCACAACGCATATATTCATATCTTACCTCCTCCCTTTAAAGATGCCTTCCAGATCCTCCCTCTTTACCGCATATGTTCCGAGCTCTCCAACCACCACTCCTGCAGCAAAATTTGCCATTATAGCCGCACTGCGAAGTGATATTCCTGAAGATAGCGCCAATGTGATAACAGCTATGACAGTATCACCTGCACCGGTTACATCATAGACATCCTTGGCAGAGGCAGGTATATGGTATATTCCACCATCCCTTTCAAATAGGGTCATACCGTATTTACCCTGGGTGATAAGGAGATTTTCACAACTGAGCCCCTCTATTATACCCCTTCCTGCCTCTAAGAGGCTTGAATTGTTGTCTATATGGATTCCATAAAACTGACCCGCCTCATGATGATTAGGAGTGATAAGAGTAACTTCACTGTAAAGATTAAAATTCTTTACCTTTGGATCCACACATATGGGAATCCCGCTTTTCTTTGCAATACTTTTGAGGCCCTCCACGATATTTTGACAGATCACCCCCTTTCCATAGTCAGATATTAAGATACCATCTATCTGGTATGCCATGGAAGATGCAAGATCTAAGATCCTCTTCTGAATATTATCATCAATGATATCTGTCTTTTCCCTATCCAATCTTACAACCTGTTGATTATGTGCTATTATCCTTGTTTTCACCGTGGTGGGTCTGTCTCTACACACGATAAGACCGTCTAAGGGCACTCCCATCTCTTTTAATATCTCTTTAATCCTTTTACCCTTCCCGTCCTCTCCCACCACAGCACATATCACCGCATCTCCTCCAACAGAAGTTATATTATTTAATACATTTCCTGCACCTCCCAGCCTCTCAGTGCTTCCTCTCTCTTCTACCACAGGAACCGGAGCTTCTGGAGATATACGTGATACCTTTCCCCATATGTATTGATCCAAGATTATATCTCCTATAATCAGCACCTTGGAGCTTCTAAGAAGATCCAGATATCTTAAAAGATTACTTTTCTCTTCGAAGGGGTCAATCTCTTTAATCTCCACCTCTATAATACTCCTTTTAAATATAAAGAGTTGATTTTATCGTTGACTTTAATTAGCAATAACAGAACAGATTGTCCATAGATTAATTGTTAAATAAAGATATGTGGTTCTTCTTAAGCCTTTTTTCAGCGATATTTACTGCTCTAAATGATGTAATATCAAAATACTATTTCTCCACCTACTCTGCCTATGAAATGGCTCTTATCAGACTGCTGTATGCCTTTCCATTGCTCTTTACATACCTTATCATTATGGACACTCCCTCATTGGATCCAATATTTTGGATATCGGTCTTTCTTGCCCTTCCATTGGAAGTTGCTGCATTTCTGACATACATGGAGGCAATCAGGAGTGCCCCCCTTTCCCTGTGTATCCCTTTTCTCTCCTTTACCCCAGCATTTATGATATTTACAGGGAATCTTATACTGGGAGAGAAGGTCTCATCCTTTGGGATCATAGGAATTCTTCTTATTGTAATAGGCTCATATATATTAAACATCTCAGATATAAAGAGGGAGATAATGGGGCCATTCAGGTCCATATTCAGAATAAAAGGGACAAGATTGATGCTACTTACAGCGGCCATATATTCGATTACTGCAACCCTTGGTAAGCTTGCAATTAATCACTCCAATCCCCAGTTTTTTGCCACATTTTATTTTACCGTTTTAAGCATTATCTTCTTTTCAATATGGCCTTTTAGAAGGAATGCAAAGATAGATATCATTATTAAGAGGCCTTTTGCATCTGTGCTATCAGGAGTTGTAACTTCGGCCATGATATTTTCCCATGTCTTTGCCATAAAGCTTATTGAGGCCGCCTGTATGATATCTGTTAAGAGATCAAGTCTGCTATTTGGTGTATTGTTCGGTGCCATATTCTTTAAAGAGAAAGAGATAGGTAAGAGGTTTATCGGTGCATCCATAATGATGTCAGGAGTTATTATAATTGGAGTAATGAGTTGAATAAGGAAGGGCCTTTTTAAATCTTTTAAGCTGAGCCATGTAGTAGTCTCTCCCTTCCTTTGCCATTTCTAATGCCTCCTCTTCGGCCCTAATGGCCTCATTTCTCATCCCATTTATCCAGTATGCCTCTGCCAATGTATCTAAATACTCCGCACATCTCTTCAGAGATACCGCCCTCTTTGCAAGCATCAATGCCCTTTTGGGATCCCTTAGCTCCTCTTTATCTGTGGTTGCGAAGATCCAGGCTAAATTATTTAACGCAATATGTGCGTCCTTATATGATCTTAGAATCTCTTCATAGATTGAAACTGCCTTCTTAATTTCTCCCATATCATGGTATATCATGGCCACATCTATAAATAGATTGAGATCCTTTTTGGGATCCACCCTTGAAGATCTTATCAATTTAGAGGCAGAATCCAAGATAACAGCCCTTCTTATTGCGGTGCTGTTTACACCATATATCAGAAGAGAGAAACCTAAAAGATATAGGAAGAGACACAGTATCAGAAATCTTGTATGCCTCCTTAAGAGCATGGGATCCCTGAAAAATCTGTTTAGAAATTCCACCCTCTCTTTGATGCTAAAATGGTGCCAACTAGGTAGATCCCTTATTCTGCCACTTAATAGCGCAATCTTTTCAAGTGAAAGTATTGTATGAGTGGGATCTCCCATTATGTGTGCAGAATAGGCATCTGCCTGTCTTTCTAAGTTTCGCATAAAGAATCCCACTAAATATCTAAAGTATATTATCAGTGAGAACACCGCGGGAATTGAAAGACCTAAATAGAGAAAGGTATTCTGTTCAGAGAGGGTATATGGAATAAAAAGATAGTATAGGAGTTCAAAGAAGCCCTTAGAGAAGACAATGAATAGTATAAAAAATAGAAG